>Ga0316187_10003004_pt1 | contig 14678 bp, 10 predicted proteins | sample CroRivburrow1_MG_FD_204927 | JGI IMG/M metagenome (GOLD analysis project Ga0316187, IMG submission 204927) | Coastal sediment microbial communities from Maine, United States - Cross River worm burrow 1 | ecosystem: Environmental > Aquatic > Marine > Coastal > Sediment | place: USA: Maine... | reverse complement strand
CAGGAAGTTGGAAAATTCAGTAAGGCTGAAACGGAATCCGGATGAGAGAGCGGGTATTTCTATTGATGCTATTGCTCACGGGTCTGTTCACCCCGGCAAGCGCACACTGGTCCAGCCCGGGTTATCTGGAACTCAAGCAATCGGACGAGCTGACCTACTCCGTGCTGTGGAAGGTCCCGCTACAGGCCGGCGAGCCTTTGCGGCTGTCTCCGTCGATGCCCGACGGCTGCATCGAACAGACCCCCGTCAATACCGTGAAGGTCGCACTTGCCGTGGTCCACCGGTGGGTTGCCCGATGCGAAGGGGGCCTCACGGGGAAATCAATCGCCATCGACGGACTCTCCGCGTCGCTGACAGACGTCCTGGCCCGGGTGAACCGGACAGACGGCAGCGTACAAACTGTCAGGCTTACCGGAGACAGCCCGTCTTTTATCATCTCCGATTCACCGGGCTGGCTGGACGTCAGCCGGACCTACCTCGCACTGGGTTTCGATCATATTCTTGCGGGTGTCGATCACCTGCTGTTCATAGCTGCACTGCTCATGATCGTTACGGGATGGCGCCGGCTGGTTGCCACGGTTACCGCGTTTACCATCGCTCACAGCATCACGCTAGCCGCGGCCACTCTCGGATGGATACGCGTGCCGTTTCAACCGGTCGAAGCCGTGATTGCCCTTAGCATCCTCTTCCTGGCGGTGGAAATCGTCAGGCACAACACGACTGGCCGGCCGGGCTCGAGCCTCACCTATCAGTGGCCCTGGGTGGTCGCATTCACCTTTGGCCTGCTGCACGGCTTCGGCTTCGCCAGTGCGCTCCTGGACGTGGGTCTGCCGCAGAATGCGATCCCACTCGCACTCCTGTTCTTCAACGTCGGGGTCGAACTCGGCCAGCTTTTGTTCGTCGGGGGGTTCATGATGCTGACGCTGATCGCTGACCGTATCTCGCTGCCGCGCGTGGGATGGGTCGAGGTCACCGCGGCTTATGCCATCGGGAGCGTCGCCGCGTACTGGACTATCACGCGCGTGGTCGGGTTCTGGGCCTGAGCATATGCCCCGTAATCTTCTCTCCTCTGGCTCCTTGCTGGCCTAAGCGTGGAGTGCGCTCAAGGGGAACGGACACGACCCGGAATCGGTGTTTGTCAATGCAGGCATGGATTTGTCGAAGCTAAGGGACGAGGATGCCTGGAGGAAGCCAGCGCCCCTGCGCTGCATATGAGCGGAATGCCACCGACTGAGGGCGGTCGAGTGTATGGCTCAAGCCCTCACCTCTGGCCTTCTCCCCGTAGGAGGGTTGGAGTGAGGGGGTTGCACTAGTCTGATAGCAAAGCACCGCCCACGCGGTCCTCGAGGGGCTCCGCGCCAGCTACGCGGCACAGGGTCTGGCCCGTCCTTGCAAAACGATCGCTGCGACGTGAAAACATGACGCCCGAGACACGGGAGTACAGTACTGTCGGCTCATTCCCCGAGTCCGCCCAGGGATCGACGATCTCCGCTACTGCCTCCCCGGCAGCGATCCGGTCGCCGGGCTGTTTGAGGTAGACCACCACGCCGGGGTGCGGTGCCTTGACCGGGTCCACCCCTTCAAGCGGCGTAGCCGGGGTGATCAGTTCAGGCAAAGGGCCCGGGTCCCCATCCACCGCGCCCCGCCGCATGAAGAACCGGAACAGGTTGTCCGCGTCCATTTGAGCCAGATCGTGGGAGATATCGTTCTCACCGCGGAGTTCCACCGTACTGCTGAGACATGCCGGGGGAATGGGAAATTCCGGAAAGCGCCGGGCAAGATCCCACCAGATACCCCCGACCGCTTCGTCGAAGGGGTTGCCCCCGGACACCTCGGCAAGCATCGTGGCCCGGCTGCCCATCTGCGCCGCCAGGTCAGCGGCGTCCGGCCACAGCGGGGTGCCGAGGTAGACGTGCATGATCGCCTCCCAGTCGCAGTGCAGGTCGAGGCAGATGTCCGAATCCGCCGCGAGTGACAGCAGCGTCTTGCGCATCAGCGACGTTTCATCGGGTGCCGGATACTCGTCTATGGCCACCCGGATCTGAGCCCGGATCAGTGCGACATTGTCCGCCTCGTCCCGGGTCAGCTTGCCCTCGATCCGCTTCGCAACCGTTGCCGAGACATCCGGATAATTGCGATTGAAGTTTACGCCGTTGCCCAGCTCGAAGCGCCCGCTGAGCCGCCCGCGCAGGAAGAGGCTGAGCCCGATGGGATTGGCCACCGGCAGCAGGACAACCTCACCCTTGATCCGGCCCGCCTTGTCGGCTTCGCGGAGGCGTCGATCGAGGTAGTGCGAAACCAGCATGCCCGGGATCTCGTCTGCGTGCAGGGATGATTGTACGTAGAGCTTCGGCCGGGAGCCGGGCGAGCCGTAACGTATTACCCTGAGTGCACGCGTTGTTCCGGGCGTTGTAACGGGAAGATCTATTGTTTCGACTGTCCTGGTAAGCATGGTCGTGTCTCGATTATGTGTTGGAACCGCGGGAGATCTTTTGTTTACGCTCCCAGGGCACCTGGGACACAATGTAGAGCGGTGGCGGCCCGGGGCAGATCCGAGCCGGTCACAGATTCTCGGCGTCAAACCGGATCCAGATCAAAAAAAGGCCGGCTTGATATACAAGCCGGCCCGTCTGACCCGGATCAGAACGTTGAGTGTCTGGCAAGCACCTCAGGCGCTTGCGGCTTCACTCTCCTGCGAGGAGTCAGCATCGCCTTCAGCCGACTCGTTGGCTGCGTCGGGTTCCGGTTTTCCACCCAGCAGTTGCTCCAGCTCGCTTGCCTTGCTTGCGTCCTCTTCTCGAAGGCGACGCCGTTCCTCGTGGTAGGCAAGACCGGAACCGGCCGGGATCAACCGTCCCACGATGACGTTCTCCTTCAGGCCGCGCAGGCGATCCACCTTGCCGTTGAGCGAGGCCTCGGTCAGCACCCGCGTCGTCTCCTGAAACGACGCCGCGGAAATAAAAGATTCCGTGGTCAACGACGCCTTGGTGATACCAAGCAGGACCCGGTTGTAGGTCGCGGGATTGCCCTTGTCGGCTTCGATGAGCTCGTTCTCGTCCAGGACCCGTGCACGCTCCACCTGCTCGCCGGGAAGGAATTGGGTGTCACCCGGGTCGACGATCGATGCCTTACGCAGCATCTGACGCACGATCACCTCGATGTGCTTGTCGTTGATCTTGACGCCCTGCAGCCGGTACACATCCTGGACCTCGTCCACGATGTAGTCGCAGAGGGTTTCCACTCCGAGAAGATCCAGGATATCCGACGCTATTGGAGGACCGTCCACGATCATTTCGCCCTTCTCCACGGACTCCCCTTCGAACACTGTGATATTCATGCCCTTGGGGATCAGGTACTCGTGATCCTCACCGTCCTTGTCGCTGATGATCAGGCGCTGCTTGCCCTTGGTCTCCTTGCCGAAAGAAACAACGCCGGAGTTGCCAGCCAGCACTGCGGGATCCTTGGGCTTGCGGGCCTCGAACAGCTCCGCAACCCGGGGCAGACCACCAGTGATGTCCCTGGTCTTTGAGGACTCCTGTGGTATGCGTGCCAGTACGTCGCCGATGGAGACCTGCTGCCCGTCCTGTACCATGACGATGGCACCGGGAGGCATGAAGTAGCGCGCGGGAACGTCCGATCCCGCGAACATGAGCGTCTCACCCTTCTCGTCGACAAGGCTGATCAACGGCCGGGTATCCCGCGCGCCGCCGCGGCGATGCTTGGGATCGATAACGACATATGTCGTTATCCCTGTCAGGTCGTCGGTCTGTCTGTTTACGGTCACTCCTTCACTGAGGTCCGTAAACTTGATGCTTCCCGCTACCTCAGTGATGATCGGATGGGTATGCGGATCCCAGGTTGCGACCTGCTTCCCGGCTTCGACCTCGTCGCCGTCGCTGACCACGAGCACCGCACCGTAGGGCAGCTTGTAACGTTCCCGCTCGCTTCCCTTGGAGTCCTGAACAACCAGCTCTCCCGAACGGGTCACCACGACCTTCCGGCCTTCCGTGTTTGACACGAGTTTGATGTTATTGAACTTGACTGTGCCGTTGGTCTTGACCTCCACCTTGCTGATCGCCGCGGCACGCGAAGCGGCACCGCCGATATGGAATGTCCTCATTGTCAGCTGGGTACCGGGCTCGCCGATACTCTGCGCGGCAATCACTCCTACCGCCTCGCCGACATTGATCATATGCCCGCGGCCAAGATCACGACCGTAACACTTTGAGCAGATGCCGTAGCGCGTCTCGCAGGTCACGGGTGAACGGACTTTCAGCCGGTCTACATTGTTCTGCTCAATGATGTCTACGGCATGTTCGTCGAGCATTTCACCGTCCGGGATCAGCAGTTCACCGTCTGAGTTGAGCACGTCGCCCAACACCACGCGACCGAGTATACGATCGCGTATGGGGATAACGATCTCACCGCCCTGCACCAGCGCCTGACGGATGATGCCTTTTTCAGTTCCGCAATCCTCGTCGGTGACCACCAGATCCTGGCATACGTCAACCAGGCGCCGGGTCAGATAACCCGAGTTTGCAGTCTTCAGGGCGGTGTCAGCCAGGCCTTTGCGGGCACCGTGGGTCGAGATAAAGTACTGCAGAACATTGAGGCCTTCCCTGAAATTCGCCGTGATCGGAGTTTCGATGATGGACCCATCCGGCTTGGCCATCAGGCCGCGCATACCGGCCAGCTGCCGGATCTGGGCATGGCTGCCCCGCGCGCCGGAATCGGCCATCATGTAGATCGAGTTGAAAGATTCCTGCTTTACCTTATTGCCCTTGGCATCAGTGACCTCGTCGGTACCGAGTTCGTCCATCATGGACGTTGCGACCTGTTCGCTCGTCCGGGTCCAGATGTCGACCACCTTGTTATACCGTTCTCCGTCGGTCAGCAGACCCGAGATGTACTGTTCCTGTATGGTCTTCACTTCGTGCTCGGCCTGCTGCAGGATCGGCTCCTTGTTGTCCGGGATGACCATGTCGTCCACGCCGATGGAGATCCCCGCTTTCGCCGCGTAGTGGAAGCCTGTGTACATCAACTTGTCAGCGAAGATAACGGTATCCTTGAGGCCGACGGCACGGTAACAGTAATTGATTACTTCCGATATCTGCTTCTTCTTGAGCGTCTTGTTAATGAAGTCGAATGGCATGCCCGGGGGCAGGATTTCAGACAACAGGGCCCGGCCGGCGGTGGTCTCGTACAGCTTGAGCGTGGCGACCTGGTTGCCCTCTTCATCACGGTACGACTCGCGGATGCGGGCCTTGATGCGGGCATGCAGGGACAGCTGCCCCATGTGGTAGGCACGATCCACCTCTTCCACATCCGTGAATATACGACCCTCACCCGGCACATTGACCTGGTCGCGCGTCATGTAATAAAGGCCGAGCACGATGTCCTGTGAGGGCACGATAATGGGTTCACCGTTGGCCGGAGAGAGGATGTTGTTCGTGGACATCATCAGCGAGCGTGCCTCGAGTTGCGCCTCGATTGACAGCGGCACGTGCACCGCCATCTGGTCGCCGTCGAAGTCCGCGTTATACGGCGTGCACACCAGAGGGTGGAGCTGAATGGCCTTGCCCTCGACCAGCACCGGCTCGAAAGCCTGGATGCCCAGACGATGCAGCGTAGGCGCCCGGTTCAGCATCACCGGATGTTCGCGGATGACTTCTTCCAGGATGTCCCAGACCTCGCCGCTTTCCATCTCGACCATTTTCTTGGCCTGCTTGATGGTCGTCGCGAGCCCCCGCAATTCGAGCTTGCTGAAGATAAACGGCTTGAACAGCTCCAGCGCCATCTTTTTTGGCAGTCCGCACTGGTGCAGTTTAAGAGTCGGCCCGACCACGATCACCGAGCGACCCGAATAGTCGACGCGCTTGCCGAGCAGGTTCTGTCTGAACCTCCCTTGCTTGCCCTTGATCATGTCAGCCAGCGACTTCAGCTGACGCTTGTTGGCGCCGGTTATCGCCTTGCCGCGGCGACCGTTGTCCAGCAGCGCGTCCACGGATTCCTGCAGCATGCGCTTTTCGTTGCGCACGATGATATCCGGCGCATTGAGGTCCAGCAGCCGCTTCAGGCGGTTGTTGCGGTTGATCACCCTCCGGTACAGATCGTTCAGGTCGGAGGTGGCGAAGCGTCCGCCATCGAGCGGCACCAGCGGACGAAGGTCGGGCGGCAGCACCGGCAGGATTTCCATGATCATCCACTCCGGCTTGTTCCCGGAATTTATGAACGCCTCGATGACCTTGAGCCGCTTGGTGAGCTTCTTTATCTTGGTTTCGGATGTCGTATCCTCGAGTTCACCGCGCAGCCTCGCCGCCTCCTCTTTGAGCTCGATACGCTTGAGCAGCGCACGGATGGCTTCAGCGCCCATCTCGGCCTTGAACTCGTCGCCGTACTGTTCGATGGCTTCGAGATAAGCATCTTCGGTGAGCAGCATGCGCGACTCGAGCGGGGTCATGCCCGGCTCCACCACCACGTAGGCTTCGAAATAGAGCACGCGTTCGATTTCGCGTACCGTCATGTCCAGCATCAGACCCAGGCGCGACGGCAACGATTTCAGGAACCAGATGTGCGCGACCGGGCTGGCCAGCTCGATATGTCCCATACGCTCGCGGCGTACCTTGGACAACGTCACTTCCACGCCGCATTTTTCGCAGATTACGCCGCGATGCTTGAGCCGCTTGTATTTTCCGCACAGGCACTCGTAGTCGTTCATGGGGCCGAACAGCTTGGCGCAGAACAGCCCGTCACGCTCCGGCTTGAACGTCCTGTAGTTGATCGTCTCGGGCTTTTTAACCTCGCCGAACGACCAGGACCGGACCTTCTCCGGTGATGCGATACCTATGCGGATAGCGTCGAAGTCCTCGACCCTGCCGGGTTGCTTGAACAGATTAAACAAATCTTTCATCGTTGATCCTCACTCTTGATTCGTGACGCTACCGTTTCAGTCATGCTTGAGTTCGATATTGAGACCCAGTGACCGGATCTCTTTCATCAACACATTGAAGGACTCTGGCATGCTCGCCTCCATGTAGTGGTCACCTCGTACGATGTTCTCGTACATTTTCGTCCGGCCGGCCACGTCGTCCGACTTGACGGTCAGCATCTCCTGCAGGGTGTAGGCCGCGCCGTACGCTTCCAGCGCCCAGACCTCCATTTCACCGAACCGCTGTCCCCCGAACTGGGCCTTGCCGCCCAGCGGCTGCTGGGTGATGAGGCTGTAGGGCCCGGTCGAACGGGCGTGCATCTTGTCGTCCACCAGGTGATTCAGCTTCAGCATGTACATGTAGCCGACAGTGATGGGTCGATCGAACAGCTCTCCGGTGCGACCGTCACGCAGCGTGGCCTGGCCGCTGGTCGGCAGGTTCGCAAGTTCCAGCATGCCCTTGATCTCGCTTTCGATGGCTCCGTCAAACACCGGCGTGGCCATCGGGACACCGCCCCGCAGGTTGCCGGCCATTTCGAGCACCTCGTCGTTGGTCAGAGACTTCACATTTTCCTTGTGGCCGCTGTGGTTGTAGATCTTCTCCAGATGCTGGCGCACCTCGGCTACCGCCCGCTGCTCCTTCAACATCGTGTCGATCTGGCGCCCGAGTTCGTGGGCCGCCCATCCGAGATGGGTCTCCAGCACCTGTCCCACGTTCATGCGCGACGGTACGCCGAGTGGATTCAGTACGATGTCGACGGTGGTGCCGTCTTCCATGTACGGCATGTCCTCGACCGGGACGATCTTGGAGATGACGCCCTTGTTGCCGTGGCGTCCCGCCATCTTGTCCCCCGGCTGCAGGCGCCGCTTGACCGCGACGAAGGCCTTGACCATCTTCAGCACGCCAGGTGCCAGGTCGTCCCCGGCCTCCAGTTTCTTGCGCTTCTCGTCGAACTTGTCGTCGAATTGCTGGCGCTGTGCATCCAGGTCCGCCCTCAGCTGCTCGAGCTGTTCGTTGGCGATCTCATTGCGCAGCCGGACCTCGAACCACTTGTCACGGGGAAGGTCTTCCAGGTACGTCTTCGACACCTTGTCACCGCCCTTCAGTTCGCCGGGCCCGCCTTCCGCCGTGCGGCCTATCAGAAGCTTCTCGATACGGTTGTAGGCATCCTCTTCCACTATGCGGAACTGGTCGTTCAGGTCTTTCCTGACGCGCGCCAGTTCCTGGTCTTCGTTCTGCTTGGCCCTTGCGTCTTTTTCGACGCCATCGCGGGTAAATACCTGGACGTCGATCACGGTGCCCGACATACCCGACGGCATGCGCAGGCTGGTGTCTTTCACGTCAGATGCCTTCTCACCGAAGATCGCGCGCAGCAGTTTTTCCTCCGGCGTGAGCTGAGTCTCGCCCTTGGGCGTCACCTTGCCCACCAGGATGTCGCCGGAAGTGACTTCAGCGCCGATATAGACGATGCCGGATTCGTCCAGTTTGGACAGCGCGGCTTCACCCACGTTGGGTATATCGCGGGTGATCTCTTCCGATCCCAGTTTGGTATCGCGGGCGACGCAGGACAGCTCCTCGATGTGAATCGTGGTGTAGACGTCTTCCTGCACCATGCGTTCCGAGATCAGGATCGAGTCCTCGAAGTTGTAGCCGCTCCACGGCATGAAAGCCACCAGGACGTTCCTGCCCAGCGCCAGCTCACCCATGTCGGTGGACGGACCGTCCGCCAGCACGTCGGCTTTGGCGATGTTATCGCCGACCTTGACCAGCGGGCGCTGGTTGATGGTCGTGTTCTGGTTAGAGCGCTGGTACTTGATCAGGTTGTAGATGTCTACGCCGGGCTCACCGGGGACGTCCTCGTCGTCGTTGACCCGCACCACGATGCGCCCCGCGTCGACTGAATCGACGATGCCGCCTCGCCTGGCGACCACGGTAACGCCCGAATCGACCGCAACAATACGCTCCATACCCGTACCTACCAACGGTTTCTCACTGCGAATGGTGGGCACTGCCTGGCGCTGCATGTTCGAACCCATCAGCGCCCTGTTGGCGTCGTCGTGTTCCAGGAACGGGATCAGTGACGCGGCCACGGACACGATCTGGGACGGCGCGACATCGATATAGTTGATTCGGTCAGGCGTCGACAGGGTAAATTCGTTCTTGTGGCGACAGGAAACCAGCTCGTCGGTCAGCTTCCCCTTGTCATCGACCGTAGCGTTAGCCTGGGCTATGACGAAGTTACGCTCTTCGATGGCTGAGAGATACTCGATCGAGTTGGTGACCTTGCTGCCGGTCACCTTGCGGTATGGCGTCTCGAGGAATCCGTAGTCGTTGGTTCGCGCGTAGCACGCCAGTGAGTTGATGAGCCCGATGTTGGGGCCCTCCGGGGTCTCGATCGGGCACACGCGGCCGTAGTGGGTGGGGTGCACGTCGCGCACCTCGAAACCCGCGCGCTCCCGGGTCAACCCGCCGGGGCCCAGAGCAGACACGCGCCGCTTGTGGGTCACCTCGGACAGCGGGTTGGTCTGATCCATGAATTGCGACAGCTGGCTGGAACCGAAGAACTCCCGAACTACAGCCGATACCGGTTTGGCATTGATCAGCTCCTGTGGGGTCAGGTTCTCGGATTCCGCCACGCTCAGGCGCTCTCGGACCGCGCGCTCGACGCGGACCAGCCCGACCCGGAACTGGTTCTCCACCAGTTCACCGACCGAGCGTACCCGGCGGTTGCCGAGGTTGTCGATGTCGTCAATTTCCCCTTGCCCGTTCTTGAGGTCGATCAGGGTGCGCATGACATCGATGATGTCGTCCTTGCTGAGCGTACCCGGGCCCTCGTCGTCATCACGCCCGAGCCGGCGGTTGAATTTCATCCTTCCCACCGCAGACAGGTCGTAGCGGTCGGCATTGAAAAACAGATTGTTGAACAGCGCGTGCGCGGCCTCCTTCGTCGGCGGCTCGCCCGGGCGCATCATGCGGTAAATCTCAACCTGGGCTTCAAGCTCGTTGGTCGTCGTGTCGATGCGGAGCGTCTCCGACACATACGAGCCCTGATCCAGGTCATTGGTATAGATCGTTTCGACCGTCTTGAATTTCTTGTCGATCAGCTGATCGATTATCTCGTCGGTAACGACGGTATTGGCCTCGAGCAGGAGTTCGCCGGTATCAGGATCGATGATATCCCGGGCAAGGGTCCTGCCGGTGACGTAGGTCACCGGGACCTCGAGTTTCTTGACTCGCGACTTTTCAAGCTCCCTTATATGCCGGGCAGTGATTCGCTTCCCGGCTTCCACAATGACGTCGCCTTTTCCATTGGTGATATCGAACTGCACCTGCTGGCCACGCAGTCGTTGCGGCACCAGGTCCATCTTGATGTCCCTCGCGGACAGATGAAACGTGTCGTTTTCGAAAAAGATTTCCAGCACCTCCTGGGAGGTATAGCCCAGTGCGCGCAGCAGAATGGTCGCCGGGAGCTTCCTTCTGCGGTCGATGCGAATATAGAGGAGGTCTTTCGGATCAAACTCAAAATCCAGCCAGGAACCACGGTAGGGTATTACCCGGGAGGAGAACAGCAGCTTGCCGGATGAATGCGTCTTGCCGCGGTCGTGGTCGAAGAACACGCCGGGGGACCGGTGAAGCTGTGAGACGATTACACGCTCGGTACCGTTGATCACGAACGTGCCATTGTCCGTCATCAACGGGATCTCGCCCATGTAGACTTCCTGCTCCTTGACGTCCTTGACGGACTTGGCATTGGAGTTCTCGTCTTTCTGGTAAATCACCAGCCTGAGCAGCACCCGAAGCGGCGCTGCGAAGATGAGGCCGCGCTGCTGACATTCCTTGACGTCGAATGCTGGAATACCAAGTCTGTAGCTGACGAACTCCAGGGCCGCATTGCCGTTGTAACTCTCGATCGGAAACACGGACCGAAATGCAGCCTGCAGCCCTCGATCCCTCCTGTCTTCGTGGCTGACTTCTGCCTGCAGGAACTTTTTGTAGGAATCCTTTTGTGTGGCCAGCAAATATGGCACGCGTAATACACTTGGACGCTTGCTAAAGCTCTTGCGCAGCCGCTTCTTTTCAGTAAAGGAATAACCCATGGATACCTCTCGGAATTACCGGAATTCGTTACCTTGCACAAACAGCAACAGGCCGGTGGACCGAAGTCCCCAGCCTGATGCCTTCATATAGCCCACAGAGTGCGACGTCGATAGCTCTTACTTGAGTTCGACGCTCGCGCCTGCTTCTTCCAACTGCTTCTTGATTTCTTCGGCATCGTCTTTGCCCGTCCCTTCCTTCACCGGTGCGGGCGCACTCTCCACCAGGTCCTTGGCTTCCTTCAGCCCAAGGGAGGTGATGGCGCGAACCGCCTTGATGACGGAAACCTTGTTTTCACCGAAGCTGGTCAGGACGACATCGAACTCGGTCTGTTCTTCGGCTGCATCAGCCTCACCACCGCCAGCGGCTGGTGCTGCCACCGCCACGGCCGCCTGTGCCGATACGCCGAATTTCTCTTCCATTTCCTTGATGAGCTCCGACAGCTCGAGAACGGACATATTGCCGATGGATTCCAAAATCTCTTCTTTATTAACAGCCATTTGTAAAACTCCTGAAATAATATGTTAGATCTGTCGAGCTATGCCGCCTGTTTGGCATCGCATACAGCGGCAAGCGTGCGCACGAATTTTGACGGCACCTCGTTTAGCGTCTGAACGAACTTGACAACGGGCGCCTGCATCGTTCCAAGCAATGTCGCAAGCAGTTCTTCGCGTCCCGGCAGTTTTGCCAGGGCGCTGATCTCGTCCTGGGACAACAGGGAACCGGACATCGCGCCGATCTTTATCGAAAACGCATCATTCGCCTTCTCGAACTTGCTCAGCACTTTCGCCGCGGCCACCGGGTCTACCGACGCGGCCAGCGCAAGCGGTCCAACGAAATGCTCGTCGAGACACTCGAAATCGGAGCCTTTCACAGCCCGTCGCGCCAGCGTGTTCTTGACCACCTGGAAAAAGACGCCGGCTTCTCTTGCTTCTCTGCGCAAGCTCGTCATCTTTTCCACGGTCAAGCCACGGTACTCCGCGACGATAGCTGTCTGGGACTCCGACAACGCACTCGACACCTGCTCGACTACCGCCTTTTTGTCTTCAAGACTCAGGCTCATGTTTGAGCGTACCTCCTAAGTTAAGGCGCCCAGATTCAGGAATTGAGTAAAACTTTCCACCTGATAACTGTCCGCCGTCTGCGCAGGAAATTAAACCTTTCGGTACCTGCGGTCTTTGACAACCCGAGAACCCCGGGGTCTCAAACCCCATGGCCTCGGCCCTGTGAACGATCCCGCCTAGACAGGCAGGGTCGTCCTGTCAACGCGAACGCCCGGACCCATGGTCGTGGACAGGGTGACGCGATGAAAAAACTGACCTTTGGATGCCGGGGGTTTCGCCTTCTGGAGGGCACCCAGCAAAGCGGTAAGGTTTTCCTTGAGCGCATCAGGCTCGAAGGATGCCTTGCCGATGGAACAATGGATGATCCCGGCCTTGTCATTCCGGAACTGCACCTGTCCGGCTTTGGCATTTTCGACCGCCTTGCTGACATCGGTCGTCACGGTGCCCACCTTCGGGTTTGGCATGAGCCCCCGCGGCCCCAGGATCTGTCCGAGACGTCCAACCACTTTCATACTCGCCGGCGTCGCAATAACGACGTCGAAATCGAGCTCACCCGCTTTGACTTTCTCGGCCAGGTCGTCCATCCCGATCACATCGGCACCTGCGGCGGCGGCCGCCTCGGCATCCGGGCCGTCGGCGAATACCGCGACCCTCATGGTTTTTCCCGTGCCCCTCGGCAGCACAGTTGAACCGCGCACATTCTGATCCGACTTCCGTGCATCCACGCCGAGATTTACCGACACATCGACAGATTCGTCGAATTTCGCCGACGCCGTCTGTTTCACCAACTCGATCGCTGCGTCAAAATCATAGTATTTGCCGTGTTCCACCTTTGCCGCCTGTCCGGCCAGCCTTTTCCCAGCTCTCGACATTACTTGACTCCTTCTGTTTCGATGCCCATGGAACGCGCGCTGCCCGCAATGATCCGGACCGCATGGTCCATGTCATAAGCATTGAGGTCCTGCATCTTGAGCGCTGCAATCTCCTCGAGCTGTGCGCGCGTCACTTTCGCAACCTTGTTTCGGTTGGGTTCGGCGCTGCCCTTGGCCACCTGGGCCGCTTTCTTCAACAACACCGCGGCTGGCGGAGTCTTCTTGATGAAGGTGAAGCTCTTGTCGCTGTATACCGTAATCACTACCGGGATCGGCATACCCTTTTCCATATCCTGGGTTTCCGCGTTGAATGCCTTGCAGAACTCCATGATGTTCACACCGTGCTGTCCCAGCGCCGGACCTACCGGCGGACTCGGGTTGGCTTCAGCCGCACGTACCTGCAGCTTTATGAGCGCGTCAACTTTCTTTGCCATTTTTCAATCTCCCGGGTTCGGACGCTGTCTGCCCGCCACCGGGCTTCCAGCTCCCCTTGTTGATCTGATTAGTCGGTAATCCGACGTTGTCTGTACGGGCGCGGCCCGCTCTGCTTCCGTGTCAGCCCTTGTCCACCTGGCTAAAGTCCAGTTCCACCGGGGTTGACCTACCGAATATTGAGACCGCCACCCGCAGTTTGGACTTCTCGAAATTCACATCCTCGACGGTGCCGTTAAAATCCGCGAACGGCCCGTCCACAACCCTCACGAGTTCTCCCGGCTCGAAAGAGAATTTTGGCCGCGGGTTTTCGGCTCCCACCTTGACCTGCTGCATGATCGCATCGGCCTCCTTGTCACTGATCGGCGTCGGGCGCGAACTTGTCCCGCCGATGAAACCGGTCACCCGCGGCACGCTCTTTACCAGGTGCCAGGTGTGATCATTCATGTCCATCTGTACGAGTACGTACCCGGGAAAGAACTTTCTCTCGCTGGTCCGCTTCTGTCCCGCTTTCATTTCCACCACGTCCTCGGTGGGCACGAGGATCTCTCCGAAGCTGTCTTCCATCCCAGCCCGCCGGATATGTTCCTTGAGCGCCTCGGCCACGTGCTTCTCGAATCCCGAGAACGCATGCACGACGTACCAGCGCTTCTGACTCAGCGTGTCTTCCATTTCTAGATCCCCGTTTTGAGTATCAGGTCATATACGACCCAGAAAAGCACTGTATCCAGCACCCAGAGATAGATACCGACGATAATCACCATCAGAAGCACGATGCCCGTACCCTGGATCGTTTCCCTGCGGGTCGGCCAGACTACTTTGCGGAGCTCCAGACGCGATCCTTTTACAAACTCCCAGGCCGCCTGCCCCTGCGTCGATGTGAGCGCTACTCCCACGCCTGCCAGGACGCCGACGATGACCATCGCCGCCCGTAACAGCACAGACAACTCGTCGAAATAGTAAAAGCCGGCAAGGCCCGCCAGGACAACGGCAACCGCGGCAACAAGTTTGACTTTGTCAATCACAATTTATCCGGTTTGTATTGGCAGGCCAGGAGGGAATCGAACCCCCAACCTGCGGTTTTGGAGACCGCCGCTCTGCCAATTGAGCTACTGGCCTAACTAATTTTGAATCTGCGCGAGGGCACGGTTCCTAAACACAGGAGTGGTGCCCCGCCACGATTCGTTGATCATTCAATGACCTTCGTCACCACGCCCGCACCTACCGTGCGCCCTCCTTCCCGTACCGCAAACCGCAACCCCTCTTCCATCGCAATCGGCGCAATC
>Ga0316187_10003002_pt1 | contig 14680 bp, 12 predicted proteins | sample CroRivburrow1_MG_FD_204927 | JGI IMG/M metagenome (GOLD analysis project Ga0316187, IMG submission 204927) | Coastal sediment microbial communities from Maine, United States - Cross River worm burrow 1 | ecosystem: Environmental > Aquatic > Marine > Coastal > Sediment | place: USA: Maine... | reverse complement strand
CTCACCTGCACCGCCCGGCAACACTTCTCCAACGAGCGCCGGTGAAGCGGCGCTGAAGCCCAGGGAAGCGAGCAGATTGGGGTCCTTCTCGCCCTGGTGCCAGTCGCTGATCGGGATCTCGAATCGTTCCGTGTCGGCCCCGGGCTGGCGGGCCTCCAGGACGATGCTGCCGGACTCACCGAGCCGGTCCGCCAGCGCCAGATTCACCTGCTGCCAGTCCTGAGTCCGGGCACCGTCGACGCGGACGATCTCCGAGTAGCGGGTCAAGCCTGCCTGACCCAGCGCCGAGTCCGGATCCACGTCGCCGAGCATCGGCGCGATGGCCGGAGTGCCCGCCAGAAACAACGTCCAGTAAATGATGATGGTCAGCAGGAAATTGGCGGCTGGACCGGCCGCGGAGATGATCAGGCGCCAGCCGACAGAGAGCTGAGAATAGTCCTTGTCTTCCGGTTTCAGCGGCACGGCCAGCGGCACTTCGCCGGGCTCCTGCTCGCCCAGCATCCGCACGAAGCCGCCCAGCGGGATGGCAGTAACGACCCATTCCGTGCCCCGGCTGTCCACCCGACTCCAGAGCGGCCGACCGAAGCCGATGGAGAAGCGGAGGATACGCACCCCGGAAGCCCGGGCAGCAAAGTAGTGCCCGAGCTCGTGGAAGGTGATCAGGCCGCCGAGCATGACGATCAGGGCCAGTGGGTACTGAAGGAATTCCATCGACTTTCTTTTCCGCCGGCTGTTCAGCTAATCCTTTCGGATTTCAGGATGCCTGAACTCTTCGTCCGGCTTCCATTAACATAATTTAATCCGCACGCCGCCCGGTGTGGCATCTTCTTGTCGCTGATGCGACCAATAGAGGGGTCCCAAGCAGGCTGGTTGCACGTTGGGGGCGCATGATAGCCGATCTTAGGTCCGCGGGTGCGGTGTATTTAGTCAGACAGACTGACCGGCAAGCCCCGCATAAATGAGGATCAGCGCGAAATACGGAAGCACGGCAACTGCCGAGTCGATCCGGTCCAGGGCACCGCCGTGGCCCGGCAGAATGACACCGGAATCCTTCACCCCACGCTCCCGCTTGAGGACGCTCTCGAACAGGTCGCCGACAACGGAGACCGTCACCAGCAGGACCATGATGAAGATCCAGCCGCCGTTGAAACGGCCCATGGCAACCAGAATGCCGCCACAGATCAGGCTGGACACCAGCATACCGCCCCAGAACCCCTCCCAGGTCTTGCCTGGGCTGACTTCAGCAGCGAGCTTGCGTTTGCCGAACTGACGACCGCTGAAGTAGGCGCCGATGTCGGCAAAGGCCACCACCAAAATCATCCAGAGCAGCCAGTTCGAGCCGCCGGGAGATTCGCGGATCACCATCAGCGCGATCCACGAGGCCCAACTGATGAAGATGCCCACCACTCCGGTGACCCAGGGGCGAATCGCTGCGCCGCTCGCTGGATAGGTGAATACGCAGATGAGCGCACCTGCCCAGATGGCGGCGCTGATGAACAGCCCCGGAATTCTGAGCGCGGGCTCGAAGTGGGTGGCGATCACCAGCAGGGTGTAAATGCCGGCATAGGCGTAGCGGAGAGACCGCTTCTCGATGCCGGCAAGGCCCGCGTACTCGTAGGCCGCCACCACGCCAACGAACCACCAGAACAGGGCGAACACCGGCATGGGCAGCAGATAGATGGCGATCAGGGCCGTGAAGGCCAGCACCAACCCCGTGATGATCCGGGATCTGAGCATGAGCGGTCAGGTGCGCCGGCCGAACCGACGCTGACGCTCTAAGTAAAGGGAGATGGCATCCTCGAGGCTCGCTTCGTCGAAGTCGGGCCAGAATGCATCGGTGAAGTACAATTCCGTGTACGCAAGATCCCAGAGCAGGAAGTTGCTGATCCTGTGGTCACCGCCGGTACGGATGCAGAGGTCCGGCGGGCTCAGGTCGCCGAGAGACAGATAGTTGCCGAACGTCGCCTCGTCGATCGCTTCCGGATCGAGTCGGCCGGCCTTGACGTCCCGTGCCAGCGCTCGGGCGGCCTCGGTAATATCCCATCGGCCACCGAAGTTGGCGGCGATGTTCAGCTGCATACGGGTATTGTGCGCCGTGCGCGTTTCCGCCTCGGCCATGAGTGCCTGCAGGTCAGCATCGAACCGATCGCGGTCGCCGATGATCCTGAGCTGAACGTCCCGTTCGTTCAGCTCGTCGATGTCGTTCTTGAGGACGTTGCGCATCAGATCCATCAGCAGGCTCACTTCCCGCCGCGGCCGCCCCCAGTTCTCGGTGGAGAACGCGAACAGCGTCAGGCAGCGAACGCCGAGATCGGCGCAGGCCTCCGCCACCGGCCGCACCCGTCGGGCACCCGCTCGATGACCCGCGGCTCCGGGCAGATGCCGCCCTTTCGCCCAGCGGTGGTTGCCATCCATGATGATGGCAACATGCCTGGGTACATCCTGGCTGCCCGTCTCTTCGTCAGGCGAGCGCACCGCCTCCGGGGCGGCTTTGGCATCCTGCGGATTCGTTAGGCTGACACTGACTTCCGACATCTTCCTTGTGTTTCCGGGCGCTTAATCAGACTTCCATCAGATCTGCTTCTTTCGCCGCCAGGGCTGCGTCCACTTCGGCCACGCGCCGATCGGTGAGCTTCTGGACATCCTCTTCGCCACGATGCCCTTCGTCCTCCGCCGCTTCCTTTTCCTTGACCAGCTCGCGGATGTCGGCGATGGCGTCCCTTCTGATATTGCGGACGGCGATGCGGGCGTTCTCTGCTTCCTGCCTCGCTTGCCGAGCGAGGTCCTTGCGGTTCTCTTCGGTCAAGGCAGGCAGCGGCACCCGGATGAGCTCGCTGGTGGACGACGGGGTAATGCCGAGGTCGCTTTTCAGCAGCGCCTTCTCCAGATCGGGAATCAGGTTCTTTTCCCAAGGGGAGATAACCAGAGTTCTTGCATCCTCAACGGTGACGGAGGCGACCTGGTTCAATGGAGTGAGATTGCCGTAGTAGTCGACCTCGATGCCGTCAAGCAGACTTGGGTTCGCACGGCCAGTGCGGATGCGGGCGAAGTGCGCCACAAGCACTTCCAGGGACTTGCCCATGCGCTCGTCCGCATCCTGTATAATTTCATCGATCATTTGTCAGAGCGCCTGTCCTGCGGCTCGCCTTCCATCCAGTCGGCATGAGGTGTGGGGGTCGCCGTCGCACGCTAATCCACTCAGCTTGCGACGATTCGGGTGCCAACCTTGTCACCGTTGATGATCGCGGTCAATGCGCCCTTTGCACGCATATCGAAGACCACCACCGGCATATCATGATCCCGACAGAGGCAGATGGCTGTGAGGTCCATCACACCCAGCTGAAGGTCCAGCGTCTGGTCGTAAGTCAGGGAATCGAATCGTGTCGCATCCGGATCCTTGAAGGGATCGGCGCTGTACACGCCATCGACCTTGGTGGCCTTCAGCACCGCATCGGCGCCGACTTCGATGGCTCGGAGACAAGCCGCCGTATCGGTGGTGAAGAAAGGATTGCCGGTGCCACCGGCGAAAATGGTGACCTGACCGGCATCCAGGGACGACACGGCGGCATCACGGGAGAATCCCCTGGCTACCCCAGGCACCGGTAGTGCCGAATAGAGTACCGCGTCGATATCACGGCGAAGCAGCAGATCGCGGAAAGCGAGCCCGTTCATGATGGTGGCCAGCATGCCCATGTGGTCGCCGGTGACCCGGTCCATGCCGGCAGCCTGCAGCGCGGCCCCGCGGAACAGATTGCCGCCGCCGAGCACGACGGCCAGCTGACCACCGGCTCGGATCAGGCCGCCGATCTCGGCGGCCATCTCGTCCAGCACATCCGGGTCGATGCCGAAGCCACCGGTCTCCGGACCCGGGGCCAGTGCTTCTCCGGAGAGTTTCAGCAGTACCCGGCGCAAGGCTCGTTACTCCTCGCTGTCGCCGTCGGTATCCTTGATTTGCTTTGCCACCTCGGCAGCGAAGTCCTCTGCTTCCACTTCGATGCCCTCACCCACTTCGAAGCGCACGAACCGACGACAGGCGTTACCCTTGTCTTTGAGCAGCTGGCTGACCTTGACGTTGCCATCCTTGACGAAAGGCTGATCGACCAGACTCACTTCGGCCAGGAACTTGCGAACCCGTCCCTCCACCATCTTCTCGACGATGTCGGCCGGCTTGCCGGACTCGGCAGCTTGAGAACTGTAGATCTCACGTTCCTTGGCGAGCACGTCTTCCGGCACTTCGGCCGACGTCACCACCATGGGGTTGATGGCGGTGATGTGCATGGCCAGATCCCGACCAAGCGCTTCGTCCGCTTTGTCGAGCTCTACCAGCACAGCCTTGCGGTTGTCCGAATGCACATAGCTGGTGACGTAGCCGTCGGCGGCTTCCATGCTGGCGGCGCGACGAACGGTGATGTTCTCGCCGATCTCCTGAACCAGGGCTTCCCGCTTCGCATCCAGATCGCCTGCCATGATGGCCGCCACGTCGTTTGTACCGGCATCGAAGGCGGCATTGGTGATCTCGTCGACGAAGGCGATGAATTTCTCGTTCTTGGCGGCGAAGTCCGTCTCGATGTTCACTTCGACCACAGTGCCCTTCTTACCGTCTTCGGACACCTTGATACCGAGCAGGCCATCAGCCGTAGTCCGACCGGACTTCTTGGCGGCCTTCAGTGCACTGGACTTGCGGAGCGCCTCGATGGCCGCCTCCATGTCGCCGTCTGCTTCGGTGAGCGCTTTTTTGCAATCCATCATGCCAAGGCCCGTACGCTCCCGGAGCTCCTTGACCATTGCAGCGGTGATTGCCATGACTACGACTCCTTTTTGTCGGTATCGCCTGCGGCCGGCTCGGCCGGGGCTGAACCCTCTGCCGAAGCGTTCGCGGTTGCCTCTGCGACAGGCTCGGCAGCTGCAGCTTCGGCTGCCGCGGGCTCTTGTGCTGCCGCCGCGGGCTCTTGTGCTGCCGCCGCGGGCTCTTGTGCTGCCGCCGCGGGCTCTTGTGCTGCCGCCGCGGGCGCTTCTACAGCCGCCGCAGGCTCTTGTGCTGCCGCCGCGGGCTCTTGTGCTGCCGCCGCGGGCGCTTCGGCCGCTGCAGTCTCCGCTTGAGCGGCAGGCGCTTCTTCCACTTCCACGAACTCATCGGGACGCACGTTACCGGCGGCATTCGCCTGCCCTTCGGCAATCGCGTCCGCCACGGCCGTGACGTAAAGACGAATGGCGCGGATGGCGTCGTCGTTGCCGGGAATGATGAAGTCGATGCCTTCCGGGTCGCTGTTGGTGTCCACCACGCCGAACACGGGAATGCCGAGCTTGTTCGCTTCAGAAACGGCAATGTGCTCGTGCATGACGTCGACAACGAACAGCGCGTCCGGCAGGCCGCCCATGTCCTTGATCCCGCCCAGGCTCCGCTCGAGCTTCTCCATCAGACGCGAGCGCTGCAGCGCCTCGCGCTTGGTGAGCATTTCGAAGGTGCCGTCGGTGGACTGGGTTTCCAGCTCCTGCAGCCGACGGATAGACTGACGGATCGTCTTGTAATTGGTGAGCATGCCGCCCAGCCAGCGTTGATCGACGTAAGGCATGCCAACACGGCTCGCCTGCTCCTTGACCACCTTGGCCGCAGCCCGCTTGGTGCCCACAAACAGGATCTTGTGCTTACGGCTGCCCAGGTTGCGGAACTCCTTCAGCGCGCCATTGAACGCCGGCAGCGTTTTTTCCAGGTTGATAATGTGAATTTTATTGCGGGATCCGAAGATGAACGGTGCCATCTTGGGGTTCCAGAAACGGGTCTGATGGCCGAAGTGCACGCCTGCGGCCAACATGTCACGCATGCTGATATCCATTGAATTGTCTCCGGGTTGCGTCTCGCACCACCGTAAGCGCTTCGAACCGGCCTGGACAAAATCCAGATTTCGGGGCGGATTGACCGTTACCCTGCGGATTCGCCAGGCGAATCCGCTTCGGATCGGCTACGCCGATCCGCCGGCACCCTTGGAAGCGCCTTTACAGGCGGTGTGGGTGTTTAAGTTAATATCGCCCGGGATTACAGCCTCTTTCGGCTGCATTGCCCCGAAGCGGCGGGCTTTATACCATACTGCGCCTTTTACGCAACCGCCTGGGCCAGCGCTCAGTCACCGCTCCGAACAAACGCCCCCGAGCAAGCGGGGCCCAACGAGGAAAACTATGGTCGCCCGGCTAACGAGCGAAGATGACATCGCCAGGATGCGCGAAGCGGGCAGGCTGGCCGCCAGTGTGCTCGATATGATCGGTGCGCACGTCCGCCCAGGAGTATCTACCGGCGAGTTGAACGACATCTGCCATCGGATGATCACCGAGGAGCTCGACTGCATCCCGGCCCCACTCAACTATACGAACGGTCCAGGCACACCGCCCTTCCCCAAATCCATCTGCACCTCGGTGAATCACGTGGTCTGCCACGGCATCCCATCCGACAAGAAGGTATTGAAGAACGGCGATGCCCTGAATATCGACGTGACCGTGATCAAGGACGGGTTCCACGGCGATACCTCGAAGATGTTCTTCGCCGGTAAGCCCAGCGTGCTCGCCGAGCGTCTGGTACGGGTCACCCAGGAGTGTCTCTACAAAGGCATCGAAGCCGTTCGCGCTGGTGCCCGGCTCGGCGATATCGGTCACGCCATTCAGTCTCACGCCGAGGCCAACCACTTCAGCGTGGTTCGCGAGTTCTGCGGCCACGGTATCGGTCGCACCTTTCATGATGAACCCCAGGTGGTTCACTACGGTCGCCCGAATACGGGCATGGTGCTCGAAGAAGGCATGACTTTCACCATCGAACCCATGATCAACGCGGGCAAACGTCACGTGAAGATCCTGCCCGACCAGTGGACGGTGGTGACCAAGGACCACAAGCTCTCCGCACAATGGGAGCACACGCTGCTGGTCACAGCATCCGGCGCCGAGGTTCTGACCCGCAGAACCGAAGAAAGCCGTTTCGGTTGAGCCGCCGGTGACCAGCAACGCGGATCCATCCGCCGAAACAACCGGCGACACCACCGCACAGGCACGCGCCACGGCCCGCTACGGCAACGGCCCAGGTGCCGTGGCCGAGCGCCTTCGTGCCAAGCTGACGGAAAAGGACGAGGCGCTGGCCGACCGTTACTGGGCCAGACACAACATTGACGACCTCATCGAAGAGCGCACGGCGTTTTTCGACGACCTGATTCGCGAAGCCTGGGACGCCTGCATCCCGGAGAAGGCATCCGGCGACCTGACCCTGTTTGCGGTAGGCGGCTACGGGCGTGGCGAGCAGTTCCCGCAGTCAGACGTGGATCTGCTGATTGTGGCCAAGCGGCCAACCGCCTGGCGCGACGAGGTTCGGGCATTCCTGCACCTGCTTTACGACCTGAACCTGGACGTTGGGCACAGCGTCCGCCGCCTGGCCGACTGCAAGTCCGAAGCACACAAAGACATCACTGTCGCCACCGCCATGTACGAACGCCGGTTTCTTACCGGCTCTGAGAAACTGAACGCAAAGCTCGACAGGATCATGGCCAGCAAACGTCTCTGGCCCTCTGATCGGTTTTTCAAGGCCAAGCGCGACGAGCAGGAAAGCCGGCACGCTCAATATGACAATGTGGAGTACGGGCTCGAGCCGAATCTGAAATCTTCGCCCGGTGGTTTGCGGGACCTGCAGACCGCCATGTGGATCTTCCAGCGTCATTTCGGGACCGACGACACCAAGGACCTGGAGCGCATGGGGGCGCTGACGACCCAGGAGCGGGTCTGGCTCGAAGACGGTCGCCGCTTCCTCTGGTGGGTGCGCTACGGCCTGCACCTCCTGGCCGGGCGCAAGGAAGACCGGCTGCAGTTCGAATTTCAACGGGGTCTGGCGGAACGACTCGGCTTCGCCGATACCGACGCACGTCTCGGCGTGGAACGCTTCATGAGCCTGTACTACGAGCATGTGCTCGCACTGCGCGAAGTGAACGACATCGTCCTCCAGTACTTCGACGAATCCATTCTGCGTGAGCGCGAGAAGCCCGTGATCGAGCCAATCAACGAGCGCTTCCAGATCCGCAACCACTACATCGAGATCGTCAGCGAGTCGGTGCTCGCTGAAAACCCCAGCGCCCTCCTCGAGATCTTCGTGATCATGGCCAATCGGCGGGACGTTTCCGGGGTCCGCGCCGACACCATCCGCGCCATACGCGATCATCTGCACCTGATCGACGATGCATTCCGGCAGAACCCGGAAAACAGCCGCCTGTTCATGGACCTGCTGAAAGCGCCCTACACGCTGGTTTCACAGCTCACACGCATGCGTCGCTACGGCGTGCTCGGCCGCTACCTGCCCGAGTTCGGTCAGATCATCGGCCAGATGCAGCACGATCTGTTCCACATCTACACGGTCGATGCGCACACCATGATGGTGATCAGGAACATGCGCCGCTTCCACTACCGATCTAGCGAAGAGCACTACCCGGTGGCCTATCACTGCGTGCGCAACCTGCCGAAGGTGGAACTGCTCTACATCGCCGGCCTTTATCACGATATGGGCAAGGGTCGCGGCGGCGACCACTCGGAGCTCGGCGCGGTGGATGCCGTCGCCTTCTGCCGACGACACGGCCTGACAGATGACGACACGCAGCTTGTCGATTGGCTTGTCAAGCAACACCTGCTGATGTCGAGCGTTGCGCAGCGCAAAGACATCTACGATCCGGACGTGATCCTCGAGTTCGCAACCGAGGTTAAATCCGAACGCCGTCTGGACTATCTCTACGCGCTGACCGTGGCCGACATCAACGCCACCAACCCGACCCTCTGGAACAACTGGCGGGCCACACTGCTGCGCCAGCTTTATGGAGAAACCCGAAAGGCGCTGCGCCGCGGCCTGGAATCGCCCGTCGACAAGCAGGCGACCATCCAGGCCTGCCGCGAAAGCGCCCTGGAGAAGCTCACCAAGCGGGGCATGAGCGAGACGGATGTTCTGAACATCTGGGCCTCCGGCAGCGATGACTTCTTCCTGCGTCATACGCCACGCCAGGTCGCCGATGTGACCGCCGCGGTGGCCGAGCACCAGGGTCAGGACGGACCCCTGGTCCTGATTCTGGAGAGACGCGGACAGGTCTCCGAGGAAGGGGCCACGGAGATATGCATCATCACCCGCGACCGGGAGCGGCTGTTCGCGACCACGGTCAGTGCTTTGAGTCAGCTCGGCCTGTCGGTGCACGACGCCAGCATCCACACCGCGGATAACGGCTGGTGCATGAACTCCTTCATCGTCCTCGATGCCTCCGGCCGCCCGCCCGGGCGCAGTGCCGCCGAGCGGGAACGACTGGTCGGTTCGCTCACGAAAACGCTGTCTGATCCGGAAGTGGTGCTGGCGCTGCCTAAACGGCGCCTGTCACGACAGCTCAAGCAGCTGCCGACCACCACCGAGGTGACCCTGACCCCGCGGGGTGGCGACCGCCGCTACGAACTCACCCTCATCGCCGCCGATCGACCCGGGCTGCTGGCGGGCATTGGCCTGCTGTTCGCCGATCTCGGACTCGATCTCATCGCCGCGCGGATCGCAACCCTGGGCGAGCGGGTGGAAGACGTGTTCACAATTCGGGACGCCGCAGCACCCGAAGGCGCTTCCGTCGAAGAGCGTGCCTATCTGCTGACCAACGCCATCCGCCAGGGAATGGATGCCCAGATCGCCCAGGAACACGGGTGAACCCAAAGCTCGAGCGTCTGGAGGCTTATCCGTTCGAGCGGATGAACGCCTTGAAAGGCGACAGCGTCGGTAATCCGGCCCACCAGCACGTGGCCTTGTCCATCGGCGAGCCGAAGCATGCGCCGCCCGCATTCATCATCGATGCCCTCTGCCAGCCGGATGCGCTGGCGACGGATCTGGCCACCTATCCGTCCACCCGGGGATCGGCAGAACTGCGGGAAGCGATCGCCCGTTGGATCAGCAATCGCTTCCGGGCCCGGGTAGATCCAGCCACACAGATACTGCCCGTCTCCGGCACGCGAGAGGCGCTGTTCAGCTTTGCCCAGACCGTCATGGGCAGAAAGTTCAACGGAATCGGCGTGCTGCCCAATCCCTTCTATCAGATCTACGAGGGCGCCATTTACCTGGCGGGGGCTGAGCCCTACTTCCTGAACACGAGTCGTGATACCGGCTTCCTGCCTGATTACCGATCAGTGCCGGACGAGATCTGGTCCCGCTGCGAGCTGCTCTACCTCTGCTCGCCGGGCAACCCCACCGGTGCAAGCCTGGACCTTCCGACGCTGACCTGGCTGATCGACCGCGCGGATGAGTTCGATTTCGTGATCGCGGCGGACGAGTGCTACTCGGAAATCTATCCGGATGAGCAGAGCCCGCCCGCCGGCCTGCTGCAGGCAGCAGCCAGCAGTGGTCGGCCTGGTTTCGAACGCTGCGTGGTCTTTCACAGCCTGAGCAAGCGCTCCAATCTGCCCGGGCTCCGTTCGGGATTCGTCGCTGGTGATGCGGATGTTCTGGCCGACTACTTCCAGTATCGCACCTACGAGGGCTGCGCCCTGCCTGCCCAGGTGCAGCGGGCCAGCGTCCTGGCCTGGGCCGACGAAGCTCACGTGGTTGAAAATCGAGCCCTCTATCGAGAGAAATTCGACAGGCTGACGCCGATCCTCGCGAGCGCCTTCGAGCTCGGCCAGCGGGACGGCGGCTTCTACCACTGGCTGGACGTTGGGGAAGACGATCAGACCTTCACTCTCGACCTCTTCCGCGAAGAAAACATCACGGTGCTGCCGGGCTCCTTTCTGAGCCGCACGGCCCATGGGATAAATCCGGGCCGCGGTTTCGTCCGCGTCGCCTGGGTCGCGCCGCTGGCTCAGTGCATTGATGCGGCCGAACGACTCGTTCGCTGGCAGGCGGCCCGCAGGGCCTGATTGTGGTAGCTTAGCCGCCTTCAAATCCAAGCCGCTCTTTCGACACGAGCCTCAACAATGAGCAACCTCTACGCATTCGCCATCGGCCAGAGCCGGACCGATTCCAGCAGCAACCCATTGGACTGCTATTTTCCGCTGCCGCTGAAGGCGCCGGACACCGAGCTTGCCGCGCTCATCACGGAGCATTTCGAACCGGGTACCCAGGCCGCCAGCGCGGAGTCAGTCGGCCGATTCCTCGAGGCGGCGGGTGAACCGCTGGCCAGTGCCGTAGGACCGCTGCTCGAGTCCGACGGACCACTGACCACGGTCAGGCTCGATGCGGATGGACCCATCAACTCGGTGCCGGAGGCTTACCTCAAGCTGCACCTGCTCTCGCACCGGCTGGCACTTCCGAACAGCCAGAACCTGGACAACATCTTTGCCCATCTGCCGAACGTCGCCTGGACCAGCGACGGGCCAATGGCCGCAGGCGAAGCGCCGGCGGCAATTACCGCGGCCCGGGCCGCAGGCCGACCACTGGAGATCTTCTCCGTGGACAAGTTTCCAAAGATGACGAACTACGTGATTCCCGGCGGCGTGCGGATTGCGGACGCAAGCCGGGTCAGACTGGGCGCGCATCTGGGCGAAGGCACCACCGTGATGCACGAGGGCCAGGTCAACTTCAATTCGGGCACCCTGGGTCAGGGGATGATTGAAGGCAGGATCAGCCAGGGCGTGACTGTGGGCGCACACAGCGATCTGGGCGGCTCCTCGAGCACCATGGGCACCCTGTCCGGTGGCGGCGAGATCGTCATCAGCATCGGCGAGCACTGCCTGATCGGTGCCAACGCCGGCACCGGCATTCCGCTCGGCGATCGCTGTACCATCGCGGCGGGCGTTTACATCACTGCCGGCACACCCATCGTTCTGCTGGACGAAAGTGGCGAGACGGTTCGTCAGGTGAAAGCCCGGGAACTGGCAGGCGGATCCGATCTGCTGTTCATCCAGAATGGCAGCAACGGGCGGATCGAGTGCCGGACCAACAGGAAGGCAATTGCCCTGAACGAGCAGCTGCACGCCCACAACTGACGTGGCGGATGAAGTAAGCGAGATCGTCGACCTTGCCGCCCGGCTGATCGAGCGGCCAAGCGTCACGCCGGATGACGCCGGCTGCCAGATGCTGATCGGTGAAATCCTGGAAGGCCAGGGCTTCACGCTGACCCAGCTGCCGTTCGACACGGTGAGCAATCTCTGGGCCGTGCGCGGTGAGGGACCACCGATGGTGGTGCTGGCCGGCCATACAGACGTGGTGCCCACGGGCCCCGTCGAAGACTGGCGGTTCGACCCCTTCAACCCCACGATCGCCGACGGCTGCCTGTACGGTCGCGGCAGCGCGGACATGAAAGGTTCCCTGGCGGCCATGTTGCATGCGACCGATCGTTTCATCGCCGAACACCCCGATCACGGCGGCAGCATTGCCTATCTGATCACCAGCGACGAGGAAGGTGACGCCGTGGACGGCACGGCGAGGGTCGTCGACTGGCTCGAAGCACAGGACATCCGGCCGGAATACTGCATCGTCGGAGAGCCTTCCTCTGCGGAATCGGTGGGTGACGTCATCCGGATCGGCCGCCGGGGTTCACTGAATGGCACCCTCACCGTCAAGGGAGTGCAGGGCCACGTGGCCTACCCGGATCAGGCTGTAAACCCGATTCACGCCTCTCTCGGCGCCCTGCTCCAACTCACAGAAATTGTCTGGGACGGGGGCAACGACGCCTTCCCGCCAACCAGCTTCCAGATCTCGAACATCAACAGTGGCACGGGCGCCAGCAACGTCATTCCCGGATCGCTTCAAGCGTCATTCAATTTCCGCTTCAGCACCGAGCAGACGGCGGCAGGCTTGCGAGCCGAAGTCGGCCGGCTGCTCGACCAGCGGGAGCTGGACTACCAGATCGACTGGGCGCTATCAGGCGAGCCATTCCAGACCGCTTCGGCCGCGCTCATCGGTGCGGTCACGGAGAGCATCCGCGAACATCAGCCGTTCACAGCGGAAGCCTCGACCGGAGGCGGCACCTCCGATGGACGCTTCATCGCCAGACTCGGAACCGAGATCGTCGAGCTGGGACCGGTGAACGCCACCATACATTCGGTGGATGAGCACGTGCGCATCGACGACCTGGCCCTGCTCGGCCGGATGTATCAAGGCATCCTGGATCGGCTGCTAGATCATGCGTAAGGCAATCATCGTCGGTATCCTCGTCTTTCTGGCATTGGTGCTCGTCAGAATGCCCGCCGGCATCATCCAATGGTTCGTTCCCGACGGCAGTCAGGCAAGGGTGCTGAGCCCGGAAGGCACCCTCTGGACGGGCAACGGCGAACTCATCGTCCAGGGCATTTCCACCGGTGTCCTCAGCTGGTCGGTCCGACCTGTCACATTTCTGAAAGGCAGGGTTGGCTATGATCTCTCGCTGGCCGGAGCAGGCACCGACATCGACGCTCGCCTGGAGGCCGGCCTGGCGAGCAGCGAAGGCGTCATCAACGGCACTGTCCAGGGCGCATTCGTCAATCGCTGGCTCGCGCCCTATTACATCGAGCTCGCGGGGGTGTTCGAGATTGTGGAGGTGAGCCTGACGCTGGAAGGACGGTCTTTAACCGAATTGGCGGGGCAACTCACCTGGGATGGCGGGCCAATTCGATATCGTTTGTCAGGAAACGTGCATGATTCAGCGCTACCACCCATGACGGCCGATCTGGGACCCGGCCCCGTGGCCGTGGCCTACGCGACCGGGGAATCGACGCCACTGCTGCAGGCGGCGCTGAACGGCAACGGGTTCGCCCGGATCGGAGTGACCAAATACCTGACGAGAATCCTCGGACAGCCCTGGCCGGGAGGTGACCCGGATCACGCCGTGGTGCTGGAGGTCGAGGAGCAACTTTTTTAAGATCCATTTTAAGATTTTCGGGGATTCAGTCCTATAATTTTCAGGGACTTAAGAGGACAATCGAATCTGGCTGGAATGTCTGGCCCAGCCGCATGGAGAGAGTGGTAACAAATAGAGTGAACGAGTGGGACTGAGCGAATTAGCCGGCAAGCTGGTGGAACCCGCCCGATGGATCATCATCATGGGCATCGCCTTCACCCTGGCCAACACCGTGCTTTTCTTCATAGCCCCGCCCGAACGGGCCGGTGCTACGAACCCGGCTGCCCGGCAGGCGGCGCGAACACCGGATACCCGCCCCGCCGTGAGCATCAACGCCATCGTCAATCGCAATCTGTTCGGTGAGGCAGGTGATGCGGCGGTAGCCGATACCGGCCTGCCCGCCGTCGAGACGCGTCTGCCCCTGGAATTGCTCGGTGTTTTCGTCGCCGATGAGGCAGAAGATTCCGCTGCCATCGTCGCTCAGAAAGGCAAGGCAGGCCTGCTCTACGTGGTCGGCGAGAAGGTACCCGGCAATGCCGAGTTGCTCGAGGTGCACGCCGATCACATCGTCCTGCGCCGAGCCGGCAACCGGGAGACCCTGCGCTTCCCGCAGGTGGCGTCCAGCGCACCGGTCGCTGTGCCGAACCGACAGGGCACAGCACCCCAAGGCGCCGTGCATTCGCCACAGGCCGCGCCGGAAGCGGAAACCCCCAGGGACTTTGTAGCGAGCTACCGGGACAGGATCGAGGAAGATCCGGAGGGTACTTTGCAGGAAATCGGAATTACGCCGGTCAGCGAGGGCGACGCTCAGGGCTACCGGCTGGACAGCGCGGCAGCAAGCTCACCTTACCTGCGCCAGACGGGACTGCAGCCCGGAGACGTAGTACTGTCCG
>Ga0316187_10003001_pt1 | contig 14681 bp, 10 predicted proteins | sample CroRivburrow1_MG_FD_204927 | JGI IMG/M metagenome (GOLD analysis project Ga0316187, IMG submission 204927) | Coastal sediment microbial communities from Maine, United States - Cross River worm burrow 1 | ecosystem: Environmental > Aquatic > Marine > Coastal > Sediment | place: USA: Maine... | reverse complement strand
ACCGCGACCGCTAACGGCCCGTATTGTCCGGCGCCGACACCAACGCCTAGCGCAGCTGGTGACATGGCCAACACAACCGTCAATGAGGTCATCAGCACCGGGCGCATCCGTTGGGGGCATGCAGTGCGAATTGCAGTGCTGGTATCCATACCCTGCTGGCGATTGCGATTGATCAGATCCACCAGCAGAATCGAATTCTTTGACACCAGGCCGACCAGCAGAATCAGTCCGATCATGGAATAAATGCTCAGCGTGTAACCCGCCAGCCATAGGGCGAATATGCCACCGACAATCGCCAGTGGCTGCGCCAGCATCACCAGTATCGGCTGCAGGAAAGAGTTAAACTGGCTGGCCAACACCATGTATATCAGCAGCAGGCCGGTGCCAAACACGAATAGCAGGTAGCCTTTGGACTTTTCCAGTTCGTCTGCCTGCCCCCCAAGTACGAGCTGGTATCCCGGTGTCAAAACCTCGCTGGTAACCCCGCGAAACATCACCATGGCTTCCGCCAGTGATGTGTCCGGCGTACTGAGGTATTCCGCGGCGAAGTTGAGATTCATGCGATTTACCGCAGCCGGACCATAATCCTCAAAAATATCCACTACCGAGTCAAGACGAACAAGGTCTCCATCGGGACCACGCAGGTAGATATTCTCCAGGTCACCGGCATTGCGCATGCCCGTACGCTGTGCAGCCAGGCGAATATCGTAGCGCTCTCCATCCCCTGGCAGTTCGCTGTACTTTGCAATATCGGCACCACCAGCCAACACGCGCAGGGAAGCCCCTATGGTGCTGGTATCGATACCCAGAGCCTTGGCGCGATTGCGGTCGATATCAAAGCGCAGCATCGGGCGATCCAGCTGTAGATCCATACGGATGTCACCCATGCCCGCAAGACCCGCCAACTGTTGGAATACCAACTGGGACAGCCGGGCCAACTCATACAGGTCGGGTCCGGTCACATAGACCTGTAAGGGCGCATCGCTCATACCGGATATGAATGGAAAATTCGCGACGTAGGACTGTAAGCCAGGTACCGCGACCAGCTCACTACGCACCTGGTTCATCAAAGTTCGCTGAGAAACTTCGCGCGCCCTTTTTGGTTTTAGCATAACGTTGACAGTAGCTTCATTAACATCACCAGAGCGAGCGGAACCGATGATGGAGAAGATGTGATCTACCTCCCCGTGCCGCGCGATCAGTGCTTCAGCCTGGTCGAGCTTTGCTTCCATGTAGTCCACGGAAGAGCCAATGGGTGCCTTCAATTTGATCAGAAAGCGGGATTCATCGTCCTCCGGAAAAAACTCTGCGCCCAGTTTCCCGGCAAAATAGCCGCTGCTTAACACAACCATTGCGGTGACCAACATCACGGCCCAGCGATATCCAAGACACCAGTCCAGGACAGAGCTGTAAACGCGCTCGGTCCCGCAATGAAACCGGTCCACTACCGCAACAAAGCCTTTTTTTTCGCCGCCGCGCGACCCCAGAAAGCGTGAGCACAATGCCGGCGTCAGCGTCAGGGACACGAACAGTGACGCGATCACGCCGACCACCACCACCACCGCAAACGAGCGCATAAAAATACCGACCATACCCGGCATGTAAATCACTGCGGTGAACATGCAAACCAGCGTCAGCGATGCCGCGATAACTGGAAACAGTACTTCGCGAGTGCCCACGCTGGCTGCCTGTTCGGCACTGACATCCCCGATTTCATGTTGCCGGTGGATGTTCTCCAGAACTACGATGGCATCGTCGACCACCACCCCTATGAGTAGCAGCAGACCCGACAGGGTCATGATATTGAAGGTGTAGTCACCAAAATACATCACCACCACAGCACCGGCTAGCGAGACAGGAATAGCCGTGGCGATGATCAGGGTTGCCGGCAGATTCAACAGAAAAAACAGCACCACCAGCGCGGCTAAAAGCGTCCCCTCCACTACATGATTCTGCAGGGCGGAGACAGTACCTTCGATGATAGTGGACTCATCGGTGGCGACGAGTAATTCCACCCCATCGGGTAATGACGGCCTGACAAGTTCGTCAAGCCGTGCGGACACTTCACGGACTAACGCGACCGTATTGGCGTTTTGCACTTTTTGTATACCGATGGCGACCCCTTCGCGTCCATTGAAACGGGCCAGGTTGCGCTTGTCTGACAGGCCGTCACTGATACTGGAGATCTCTCCGAGCTTCACCGGGATCTGATCACGCCACATGACTACCAGATTCCCAAGTTCCCGCACACTGTGATACTCCAGGTCCAGATGCAGCAGCTTTTCAAGGTTACCGCTGACCAGGTAACCCCCTGGAATCTGGATATGCTCTCGGGCGAAAGCCGCAATTACATCCTGCGTAGTAATCCCAAGTCCCGACATTTTGGCCAGATCGATGTCCACCCGTATCTTGCGTTCACGTCCACCGCCGACCAATACCTCGCCCACGCCGTTGATGTTCTCCAGCAGCTTTTTAACCTGCTGCCGGGCTATCCTGTTCAGTTCGTTAAGGGGACGGTCACCCTTGAGCACCAGCCACATCACAGGAATGGCATTGGGATCGACCTTGGCCACGATAGGTGTTTCCGCTTCATTGGGCAGATCGTTGATCACCTGGTTGACTTTGGCCTGTACCTCGTTGAACGCTGCGTTGGCGTCCTTGCTGAGCTCGAACGATACCCGCACCTGTGACACGCTGGGCACAGAGCGCGAGCGCACGTAGTCAATTGCTGAAATCGAGTTAACCGAAGCTTCGATAACACTGGTGATACTACTGTCCATGATCTCTGGGCTGGCGCCAGGGTTGACCGTAGTTATGGTCACCACAGGTGGGGTGACGTTGGGCATGCGATCCAGTCCGATATCTCTCAGTCCGATGAGGCCGAACAGGATGATGGCGGCGCTAAGCATATAGGCCAGGACACGGCGACGGACAAAAATATCCACAAAATTCATAGCGCGGGATTCTTCGCACTGATGACCAGTTGGCTGCCGTCGCTGACTAGTGTGGAGCCTTCGGTTACAACCAGGTCCTGTGGCGTCAGTCCCTCCAGCACTTCCACCCAATCGTCTTGTCGCCAGCCCAGCTTGACTATGCGTTTGCTGGCATGGTCGTCGACGACGACAAAGACAACATCTTCGTCATCACGCGTCACTACGCTTAGCATCGGCACTGTCAGGGCGTCATGGTTTTGCCCGGTGATCAGCGTGGCATCAACGCTGGCACCCGGGTACCAGCCACCGGGATTATCAAACTCGACAATGACGTCAAGGGCTCGACTCCTTGGGTTTATCCGGGGATTTATACTGGTTACCTTCCCGATTGCAGCGGTCGCCTGCGAAGCAGGTGATTGCAGCCTGACCTCTTCGCCTGCGCGGATACTGGCGGCATGGTGTTCGGGAAAGGCCAGGCGTGCCTGCAATTTTTTGACTGATATCAGATCGAACAGCGGCTGCCCCGGGGTAACGTAATCGCCTATCGATACATGTCGTTTGGCGATCAACCCCTCCCTTGGCGCCTGCACCCGGGTCTTGGATTCAAGATACAGCGCCTGCTGACTTTGCTTTTTGGCCACCTCCAGCATGGCTGATAACATCTGTAACTGTGACTGCTCATCATCCAGCTTGTCCTTGGAAACTGACTGTGACTTCGCCAGGCGCAGCAAGTGATTGACTTCTCGTTGCTGGTTGTCCAGCAACACTTTCTGGCGTTGTAATTCACCTGCTGCCTTGTCCGCCTCTATGCTGTGCAAGGTGTTGTCTATGGTCGCGACTAACTGCTGGGCAGCGATAGACTGTCCCTCGCTGACCTCAATACTGACAATCTGTCCAGAGGTTTCCGCGGAGATGGTCGGGTTATGAATGCTTTCAACGGTGCCAAGTGCGGTCAATATATAGTCGATGGACTGCTGTCGCGGATGGGTGACAATAACCCGAGTGCCTGCTGCGGTATTTGTGACTCCAATATCAGTATCCAGAGATTTTCCGCATCCAAACAGCGCTAGTCCAAAAAAGCTCAAGACAATCCATTTCATGAGGGGGTTACCCCATGCAAAAACAGGTTGGTGATATGCCTTCCCAGTGAAGGAATTCCCATATTGCCTTCGGCAGCATGCGGCAAATGGGGGGCGAGCTTGCGCGCTTCGAGATGATGAAAGATCATCCCCGTCATTGAGAAAATAAGAAGTTGTGGGTCACTGTCGGGCGCCAGCTCACCCATCAGTGCGTACAGCGGCTCATAAAATGCGATAAATGCATTCTCTGCGATTGCCGCCAGTTTTTGCTCGTCGCCTTCCAGTAGTTCGCGCAGATAGATACGTCTGAACCGGGGATCCTCCTCCGTGGCCTCTAACATCGCGCCAATTAGCAACTCCAACCGCAGGGCGGGGTCGTCGATTGCTGACATTTGTTCACTGATACCCAGGGTGTGTTGTTCGAACAGGTAGGTAACAGTCGCAATGTACAAAGCGTCTTTATTGGAAAAGTGGTGGTAGATTGCTGCCTGCGTAATGCCCACCTCTCGGGCGATATCGCGCATCGACACACCGGCATAGCCTTGTTTCGAGAACAATTCCGCAGCTGCATCAAGAAGGCGTTCTTGAGTTTGCTCCATACGAAGCCCTTGCTAAACGTTCGTTAAGAAACGATAGTCGAGGAGGTCGCGATAGTCAACTGAGGTTACTGACAAGTGACTATGCTTCCTCGTCAGTACCCTGCCGGACCCTCGGGGTAATTGCGTTCGCAGGTGGAAGTAGGGCGGTTGCTTGAGATCAGAAGCCAGTTTTCTCAGGCCTGGAGCAGTTAAGCTTTCGCTACCCCGGTTGTGCTTTTCGTCAAACTACAGCTATAGTCCAGTTTAGAGTTTCTGAACTACTTAGCTTATCCACTCTCCCAGAAAAGAGGAAAAAAATATGGGCCTGTTTGACTTTGTTACAGATGCTGGCGAAAAACTGACCGAAAAAGTGCTGGGAAGCACTGATAATGACGACCTGAATAAAACCGTTGAGGTATCTCAAGAACGGATAGACCAATTGCGCAGCGAGCAGATTACAAAAGCGATCGCGGAGCTGGATATCGATGGTGAGCAGGTGTCCGTAAACGTAAACGAAAGCGTGGCTGTTATCAAAGGCAGCGCCCCCAACCAGGCAGCGCTGGAGAAAATCGTTCTCTGTGCTGGAAACCAACACGGCATTGGAGAGGTAGACTGCCAACTCCAGGTCGATGTTCCGGCATCAGTCGCTGGATCACCAGCGCAGGTTGAGGCCGCTGATGTGTCAGCCGAATCAACGTTTTACACTGTGGACTCGGGCGATACGCTGGGCAAAATTGCGCAGAATTTCTATGGTTCTGCCAGCAAGTATATGGTGATTTTCGAGGCCAACCAGCCGATGCTCAAAGATCCAGACAAAATATACCCCGGACAAAAACTGCGTATTCCACCGCAGTAGAAAAATATGAGCCCGGGTGAGAGAAAAATGGGCTCTGACCCCTTTAACCTGCCTGTAATTTTTTTGGCAACCAGTATCATGCTCCCGGGTTTCACACAGGCCGATGCTGTTGGTCCTTCTGTCAGTAAAGACTACTCACCCTACGCCGACCGTAACTATCCCACCCGCGTATACTTTGGCGACACCCACCATCACACGGCCAATTCGGGTGATGCCTTTATGAATGGTAACCAGCTCGATCCGCAAGATGCCTACCGCTTTGCGCGCGGTGAACAGGTGGTGTCATCCAGCGGCCTGGCGGTCAAACTGTCGCGGCCGCTGGATTTCCTGGTGATATCGGATCATGCCGAGGGCCTGGGTATTATGTACGAAGTGCGCAAAGGCAACCCTGTTATGATGGCAGACGAGACACTGGCGCGCTGGAGCAAGATGATGAACGCCGGCCGTGCTGAGTCTGGAAAGGCCATGAATGAACTGATCTCGGCCCAGGCGCAGGGAGCTTTACCCGACACGGTGACCGATCCCGGGATTGCCGGACCACTGCAGAAAACCGTATGGCATGAATATACGACAACAGCGCAGCGGTACAACGATCCAGGACACTTCACCGCCATGATCGGCTACGAGTGGACCTCTGTACCGGGGGGAAACAACCTCCACCGCAATGTCCTGTATCGAGATAACAAGGACAGGGCTGACCAGGTAATGCCGTTTACCGCGTGGGAGAGTGAAGACCCGGAAGCACTCTGGGAATGGATGGCGAAGTACGAGGAGAAGACTGGAGGCCAGGTCCTGGCCATTCCTCATAATGGCAACCTGTCCAATGGCCGGATGTTCGAAACAGTGGATTTTGCCGGCAAGCCGCTGACCAGGGATTATGCCGAACGTCGCGCCCGCTGGGAGGTATTGCAGGAAGTCATGCAGACCAAGGGCAACAGCGAGACCCATCCGTCATTATCACCCAATGATGAATTCGCGAACTACGGTATCGCGGGCTGGGAATATGGCAACCTGACGATGGAAGACGAGCCCGAATCTCCTGAAATGCGCCCATTTATGTATCTGCGCGGAGGCCTGATGCAGGGACTGGCCCACCAGCAGAAGCTCGGCGCCAACCCCTTCAAGTTCGGCATGATCGGCGGCACGGATGTGCACAACTCGCTGACCGCCATCGACGAGGACAATTTCTTCGGCAAGCACGTCAACCAGGAACCACGGCCGCAGCGCTGGGAGCATGTCTCCAAGCAGGGTTTCGGCAAGACCCGCTATACCTGGCAGTACAGCGCAGCCGGATACGCAGCGGTATGGGCCACCGACAACACCCGGGAGGCGCTGTGGGACGCCATGAAGCGCAAGGAAGTGTATGCCACATCGGGCACACGCTCGACGGTGCGCTTTTTTGGTGGCTGGGATTTCTCTGCCGACGATGTCGATACCCGCTATATCGCCAGGACCGGTTACGCCCGCGGCGTACCCATGGGGGGTGACCTGCCGGCAATGAAAAAAGGCGCCAGCGCACCCAGTTTCCTGGTGGCCGCTATGAAGGATCCCGAGGGCGGCAATCTTGATCGCATCCAGATCATCAAGGGCTGGCTGGATAGTGATGGCGAGACACATGAGAAGATCTATGATGTGGTGTGGGGAGATGCCGCCACCCGCAAACCGGGTAAGAATGGCAAATTACCTCCCGTGGGTGACACGGTCGACGTCGCCAATGCTACCTGGACCAACAGCATCGGTGACTCGGACCTTGCCGCAGTCTGGGTTGATCCGGGTTTCGATGCATCACAACCCGCATTCTATTACGTGCGCGTTATCGATATCCCAACTCCGCGCTGGACAGCCTATGACCAGAAGCGCTTTGGCATCAAGATGCCCGGTGACGTACCCATGAAACACCAGGAGCGCGCCTGGACCTCACCGGTCTGGTACGCACCCGAGTAGGCTCAGGGGTGTAGCTCTTCCTCTGCATCTGGCAGCTCCGGATTACAGACACCGTGCATGACGCCATCAGGCGTTTCATCGGTCATGTCCGGGTCTGGATACAACTAATCGAAATCAGGGTTTTTCCAGCCCTCCGGCGCACGCAACTCCTCGGCGGGTTGGAGGCGAGAAGAATAGTCGAGAACGGCAGTCATCTCACGATCATCGAGCGCCAGGCTCAAGGCGGTCATTTTCTCGCTGACATTGCGGCGCTTGCCATCACGAATCCATTGGAACTGCCGCAGCATGTATTTATAGTGCTGGGCCTGAATACGGGGGGCCAGATCATCGTTGCTTCCCTCACCGTTTTCCCCATGGCAGTCCATGCAGTGCTTGCGATAGAGGCTCTCGCCCAAGTCCAGGTCGGTACCCGGCCCCTTGCCGTTTTCAACACTCATCTCCAGAGTGGAAATATACTCAGCGACATCAGCAAGTGCCTGGGTGCCACCGATACTCTCCACGGATGCGTAGGGAGCCATAAGGACTGAATCGCGATTACCGGCACGAAAATCAGCGAGTTGTTTGATGACAACCTTGCGATGCTGGCCGGCGATTTGCGGCACACTGCCTGTGGTGTGCCCCCATCCCTCGGGTTCATGACAGGCGGCGCACTCGCGATAGATGGTGAGGCCGTTCGCAACGTCCGGGGTGAGCGTAAGTGCCTCCTCATACTCCAGGTTGGCTTTTGCCTGTAACTCTTCCTGGCTTGGCGCCGAAACCTTTATCACGTCTACGCTGGATATTTGCAGTGAATCAAAGCAATACTGTAAGGCCCGGCGAGCCCGCTCTTCCTGGCCCATCTTGTCCAGGACAACGGCATGATTGCGTGCCTTGAGGCAGGACTCAAGTGACTGTCGCAACGCCCCGGAGGGGTTGGTTTTTAAAGCATTGTCCACTTGGTTCAGGTCTTCCTGAAATGTGTTTGCCATGACCGGGATAGTGAGAATGGCCAGTGCCGCGAAAATCAGGTTTTGGGAAATGCGACGCATATCAATACCTATAGTTTGTATGGCCATTATGCTAGTTCAGCAAGGGCAACTTTGCAAAGGTATCGTCAAGTTAAGTCGCCGTAATTGATAGAATTTGCATATGAATATATACAAACACCACCGATTCCCACCCGACATCATGAGCTACTCAAGTTACTCAGTTTGACTCAACTATCGCTTCAATCTCAGCCATCGAGAAGTTAATATGCCGAAACCCGGGAAACGGCACTTGCTTGAGACTTGACGGCGGATTTCAGTGATCCTGTTGGGTTAACTTGTCAGAACCGTTGTCATAGAATCAACTTATGATTGCCTTAGCCCCGTTATTGGCCGCACTGGTCGCCTTTGGTTTGTACTTCTTCTACAAGCGATGGCGTGATCAGTCGCTACTAAATAAACCTTTCCCGGAAGACTGGCTCACTATTGTGGAGAGCCGATTACCCATCTATTCCGCACTCTCACAAGAGGAGCAGTCGCAGCTGCGGCAGCGGATCAAGTTTTTCATTGACCGTAAGGAGTTTTATGGCTGCGCAGGGCTGACGATAACGAACGAGATCCGCGTCACTATTGCAGCGGAGGCCTGTCTTCTGCTGCTTAACAAACAGCGGCCGATCTATCCAAAGCTGACTGCGATATTGGTCTATCCGACCGCTTTTCGGGTCGAGCGAGAGCAACATCAGGCCGATGGCACTATTGCATCTGGTTCACGGGGAATGCTGGGTGAATCCTGGGATAACGGCAGGGTCATTCTTTCCTGGGACGATGTGGAGAAGGGGGCAGGGGACTTTACCGACGGCCACAATGTCGTTTTGCATGAATTTGCTCACCAGTTGGATGCGGAATCCGGATCGACCAATGGTGCACCCCCTCTGCGACGCAATAGCTATGCAGCCTGGGCTCGAATATTCTCCGATAATTTTAAAGATCTTGATGCCAGAAGTATTAGCGGCCTCAAAACAGTGATGGATGAATATGGCACGACGAATCCCGCAGAGTTCTTTGCGGTGGCCACGGAAACGTTTTTCGAAAAGCCCCATCAGCTAAGTAAGCGACGTCCGGAATTGTACGAGGAGTTGAAAACCTACTATCAATTGGACCCCAGGGACTGGCACAGCTAAGGCGTGGGCACTAAATCCTCACCTGTCCCTGGCGAAACTGAAGCGATATTTTTGAGCTCGCTCTCTAGTTTGCAGGCATTCACAGGGTATTTGAGCTACACTTTTACTCGATGGTTACCGTAATATACGAGGGTAGGCGCTATCGAATGAAGCGGCTCATAACCCGGTGAAACTATGGAAAAACTCAGCTCGCAAGATGCGGGTTTCCTGAAACTCGAATCTCCCCACTGCCCCTTTCACGTGGCAGGACTAATGATACTCAAAATGCCCGCGGATGCTCCGCGCAACTATTTGCGCAGATTAAGCACGCTGTGTGGGCGCCTGCCGGAGCAGTGGCCGATTTTCGCCAAGAAGTTGGATAACCCGGAGGATCTTTCCAAGGCCCGGTGGATAGCCGCGGAAGACTACATTCCCGAGCGTCACATTTTTCACTACGCGCTGCCGCAGCCGGGCAAAATGGATGATCTGTTGCAATTGGTTACCAGGGCCCACGAGCGACCACTGGATCGCTCTAGACCGCTCTGGGAGTTTCACCTTATCGAGGGGTTGCCGCGCGATCGCTTTGCCATTTATTGTAAGGTTCATCACGCGCTGGTAGACGGCGTGGGTGCAATGAAAATGATCCAGAGCATGTTCAGCGACTCCGCGGAGACAAGAATAGATCTCTCAACGGGCGGCAGTGATATCGGGCATCACCACGAGCACCGTTCACTCTTCGATGGACTGGGCGATATTCGGCGCGGCATTCTCAAGCAGTACCGGGCCATTCCGGAACTTTCAAGTCTGTTCGCTCATATGGGGGCTGATGCGCTGCTTGGCAAAAGCGATGCCATGCGACTGCCATTTACCTCGCCTCGCACCCTATTCAACACGGAACTGGACTCCCGGCGCAGCATCGTACTTTGCGACCTGCCGCTTAATAAAGTCCGCAACATGGCACACCGCGTCAATGGATCCATTAATGATGTACTCCTGGCTGTCTGCGGTGGTGCCCTGCGCGAGTATTTGCTGGATCAGGACGCGCTTCCGCGCAGTTCGCTGGTGGCGGGTATGCCGGTGTCGCTCAAATCCAACGAGGATGACGTCGGGAACAAATTGAGTTATATCATGACCCCGTTCTTCACCAATGAGCCCGATCCGCTGCGAAGACTGCAGCGCATTATCAAGGTCACCCGCTCGGCCAAGTCACAGCTTGGACGCATCTCTGCCACCGCATCGCAGGATTACTACGCACTTATCATGGCGCCGACTATCCTGCTGACGGTAACCGGCAACGCCACACGGGTCCGGCCGGCGACCAATGCCATTTTTTCCAACGTGCCTGGCTCCCCGGACAAGTTATTCCTCGAAGGCGCCGAGCTTGAAGCTCTGTATCCCCTGTCAATAGTGACCGATGGCATGGGCCTCAACATCACAGTCGTCAGTCACGTCAACAAGCTATGTTTTGCGATTTCCAGTTGCCCAACCGAGCAACCGGGCGTGGAGACGCTGGGCAAACGACTCAAACAACATTACCGCGAGCTTAGCGCGGCGGTTTATTCACAATCCAAATAGGGAGAAATACTATGGGAAACATCTATCTGGCATGCAAGGACGGGCAACAAATATCCGCCTACGAGGCCCGGCCGGATGGCGAGTGTCGGGGCGCCGTCGTAGTAGTACAGGAAGTATTCGGCGTAAATGCGCACATACGATCCGTTGCGGATGGATACGCGGAGAGGGGCTACTACGCAATCGCGCCGGCCATTTTCGACAGGATAGAGGCTGGGGTAGAACTGGGGTATCAGCCGGATGATCTGAATCGGGGCGTGGAACTGGCATTTGAAAAACTGGATATGTCCACGACGCTTGCTGATCTCCAGGCTGCTATCGATCATGCCCAGGAGTTTGGCAAGGTGGGCATGGTGGGTTACTGCTTCGGCGGCCTGCTTACGTGGTTGTCAGCCTGCCAACTGGAACACCTCTCCGCCGCCTCGGCCTATTATGGAGGCGGGATTCCCGACCAGCCTGATATGACACCTGGCTGCCCGGTAATCCTGCATTTTGGCGAACTGGACAGCTTTATTCCACTGGAGTCCGTACAGAGTTTCGCCCAGAAGCATACAGATCTTCCGGTGCACATATACCCGGCAGACCATGGATTCAATTGCGATCAGCGCGCCAGCTATGACGCGAAAGCAGCTCTACTGGCACTTTCGCGAACAATGGCGCTCTTCGAAGAGACGCTATCAGGGGCATAGGCATAGATCGCATAAGTGTAAAGGGCGTTGCCAGGTTAATTTCTTTTTGCTCGTAAAGTGGGAAATCAGAGCGGATAAATAATACAACTACTTTGACAATCAGCGTATGGAGTAGGACAGTTGCTTGAGGCTTGATGATCGATTTCAGCGGCCTGGATGAGTTAACTTTCCAGAACCATAAAAAAGCCCGGGTTGATAGTTCAGCCCGGGCTTTTATCATCTGACAACCTAGTTTTGAATGGACAGGTCCATCAGCGACTTGAGGCTACCCATCGCTTTTTGCCTTTCCAAAGTACCGTAACCAATATTGCTGGCACTTAATGAGCCACCTGGCTGGAACGGATAGTCTGCAATCGTGCCAAAGAACCTCTGCACAAAGCCCTGTGCGGGAACCATCAACCACATATTGTCAGCGTACCAACGCACATACATACCTGATTCGCGTGAGGCGCTTTCAAAGGGGTCTGCTCTCAGATTGGTGATTACAGGCCATGCGGGTGTTTCCCTGAACGCCTCATTGATCGCACCTCTTTCAGTTGCAAATGAGATTTTCCAGTCATCTACCCGTATCGCGTTAAGCATACCGCTGGACGCAAAGTACATGATCTCTCTTCGTGGTCCCTTTTCTTCCTTGCCTTCAAAATAGGGCTTGAAGTTATAGCCGTCGAGGTGCACACGAAATTTCTTGCCGTTGGCCTGATAGCCATTTTTTGATGCCAGCTTTTCTTTCACGTCAGGAACACCGGCGGCAGCCAGTAACGTTGGCATCCAGTCTTCCTGGCTCATGGTATCGTTAACAATAGTGCGGGGTTTGATCGTCCCGGGCCATTTGACCATTTGCGGCACTCTCATCCCACCTTCCCAGGTAGTACCCTTCTCACCATGGTATGGCGTGGTGCCGCCATCAGGCCAGGTAAACTTCTCCGCACCATTATCGGTTGAGAAGATGACTATCGTGTTGTCGTCCACGCCAAGATTTTCAAGTTCTTTGAGGAAGCTGCCCACCATGTCATCGAGTTCTACCATACCGTCAGGGTAGAGGCCGATTCCGGTAATGCCCCGGTATTTCTCCTGCAGGCGTGTCCACACGTGCATACGGGTGAAGTTCATCCATACAAAGAAAGGTTTATCTTCTTTAACTGCGGCGGCCATGAATTTTTTGGCAGCGCCACCGAACTCGGAATCCACGGTTTCCATGCGTTTTCTGGACAGGGGGCCCGTGTCTTCAATCTTGCCATCGGCATAGGAGTGAATTACACCACGCGGCCCGAATTTTTTGTGAAACGCCGGGTCTTTGGGGTAATAGTACGTTTCAGGTTCTTCTTCGGCGTTCAGGTGGTAGAGGTTGCCGAAAAACTCATCAAAACCGTGATTGGTGGGCAGGTGCTTATCCTGGTCTCCCAGGTGGTTTTTACCAAACTGTCCGGTTGCATAACCCTGCTCTTTCAATAAGTCACCGATAGTGGGTGCCCAGTCCGGAATGCCCTGATCGCTGCCCGGCATACCGATAGTCAACAAACCCGTGCGGAAGGGCTGTTGGCCCAGGATGAATGACGCGCGGCCCGCAGTACAGGACTGTTGCGCATACATGTCGGTAAACAAGGCGCCTTCATCCGCTATCGAGTCGATATTGGGCGTTTTATAACCCATACCACCTCGGTTATAGGCGCTGGTATTCCAGACCCCGATATCATCGCCCCACATGACAAGAATATTGGGCTTTTTTGCCGCCATGGCAGAAGTGCTTAGCGCCAATAGCGATATAGCCAATGAAAAAATGGCTAGTTTTACGTTGGTTAACATACGGTTCTCCTGAAAGTAGGATGATTCAATGAAAAAGCGGCTCGTCTGATTATTAGCGTGTTGCAAGCCAAAAAAAAACACCTCACGGACTTGCGGCAAAAGTGTGCTACTTTCCATGCCGGTCAATACTATAGATATATCAATGTGAGCACCATATCGCTCTGCCCTTTGTTTCCGTGTCATAGCCACGCGAGTTCGCCTCGTGGCACTGACAAGTGACTATGTTTCCTCGTCAAGCATTCAGGCAAGTTTCTCGTTCCAGTGGGTGCCGTTTTTCAGGTACTAATGTAATGAACCATCCCCACCAAATTAAATGCCCCTGGGAAACAATCCCGTCACAAGGCGGCGAGTCCAGAAAGGTCGTGACCGATAAGCTGCGAGGCTATGGTGTAGTGCATCGAGAGCTGATCCCTGAGGCAATCCACAGTACTCAACAGTATGAGAATAATCGGGCAGAGCAATGGGTGTGCCTGCGGAAATTATCCCGGGCATGGATTACCAGCTGATTTCGATCTCGATACTGGACTCATCACTTTCGATTTCGACTTCGAATTCTACCGTCACCTCGTCAGGAACTTTGACGTTGACCTTGACTCCCTTCTCCGTGAAATCCACCCCGTTGTGGCGGGCAAGTGAGTCGGCAAGCTTATGTAACAATTGAGCGGCTTCTTCTCGCCCCATTTTGCGCTTTTCAGAAAACTCCATCAGGTCCATGTCAGTTCCTCCGATTGTATGTCGGCTAAATTTACCGAAAAATTGCCTCGGGTAGCAGGGCGGGAATTGTAAACGGCTACGGCACCAGTCCGAGGCGAAACCGGCAGATCGCCCCAGATGGAAGCGGATTTTCTAAAATGCCAGTCCAGAGGCAATTATTTCCTGGCGGGGCGTTTTTTCCTGGCAGCCGCTTTTTTCGCAGCAGGCTTTTTCTTTGCTGGCGATTTTTTAGCGGCAGGCTTTTTCTTTGCCGGTGCTTTTTTAGCAGTGCGCTTTTTTCTAGCCGGCGCTTTTTTCTTGCTTTCCAATTTTTTCTCGAGTTGCTCGGTTTGCTTGGCAAGCGACAGAATCAACTTCCGGATTCCTTTGAGCGCGTCGGTGGCTTGCT
>Ga0316187_10003000_pt1 | contig 14682 bp, 7 predicted proteins | sample CroRivburrow1_MG_FD_204927 | JGI IMG/M metagenome (GOLD analysis project Ga0316187, IMG submission 204927) | Coastal sediment microbial communities from Maine, United States - Cross River worm burrow 1 | ecosystem: Environmental > Aquatic > Marine > Coastal > Sediment | place: USA: Maine... | reverse complement strand
AACGAATCCGTCCGCATCATAATCAGCAACACCAACACCCATAGCCCTCCCATCCGGATTATAAACTCCCATATTTTGAGTTACATCCTCAAATTCCCCTTTTCCAAGATTGCGATATAATTTATCTGATTGTCCATCATAAGCCATAGGCCCAGGGAATCCATCAGGGGCATAATAGTATTCATATTCAGGATCATACTTGATATAGTTCCCTACATAAAGATCGAGAAGACCATCATTATCATAATCAAGCCAAACAGCTCCTACACTACATTCTTCTCCAGCTACTCCGGATTTTTTAGAAATATCCGAAAATGTTCCATCCCCATTATTTCTATAAAGTATATTGGGCCCGTAGTTGCTTACATAAATATCTGGATAGCCATCATTATTAAAATCACCAATAGTAACACCCATTCCAAAACCCTGGTCGCCTACTTTTGCCTGCTTTGTTAAATCACTATATGTACCGTCACCAAGGTTCTTGTATAATTTATTTGTAAGTGTTTCTTTTGGCTTCTCTCCTTCACTGAACTTTTCAAGAAAATTACCATTACTGATGTAAATGTCAAGGAAACCATCCTGATCATAATCAAAAAAAGCAGCACCCCCGCCAACAGATTCAACAAGATTGCTTAAATGACCATCCCCTATTGAGTGTTTAAAATCAACTCCGGAAGCCTCCGTAATATCCTGAAAAAATTGTTCCCCTTTGGGAGGCATTGGGGATTTTTCTGCATTAGCCCTTTCCTGCGTTTGTTCTGATTGGCAATTAATGAACAAACTACCTGCAAGACATGCTATTAACAGATTTAACAGAAATATCCTTCCTCTACAACTATCAATAATCTTCATTATAAAAAATCAAATGATCAAAAAATTACCTTAATCAAAAATTCAAATGCAATGCTATTCATTTTTATAAAATTCAAGGCTAAAATCTCAAAATAATTGTAGTCATACATATTGCCTGACAGGCAACGATTGAATTAGACTACAATTGTTCATTAAACATCATGAATTTATTCAGCCTCCAAACTCTATGTTTTACATAAACAAAACATGCAGACAAGGCAGGAATCACATAAATCCAACCGTTCCTCCCCAAATGGGATTGTTGTAAAATTGATTTTAACGCCACTCTATAAAATATGCTGTTAGTATAAAGACTTAATTAAACACAAAACCCCCTAATCATATAGCTGTTTTTTTGAGAATTTTGTTATACGAGGATATTGAAGCAAAGAGCAAAAAATGAACATTAGATCAATATCTTTTATATTTTTGTGCTTCCAGTAGAAATTTGGAATTTATATGACAAAGAAATTTGGAATTTTTTTAATCTTTCTTATCTCTTTTTTTCAGCTCAAGGGCCAGGATAGTACCATCTATGATTTAAAATTATGCCTTGATTTTGCTTTACAAAATAGTTATCTGATAAAATCTGATGTTATTGATTCCCAGGAACGAAATGCCCGGTATCTCAATTCACGAAGTGAGTATTTGCCACAAATCGATGCATATGTTGATTACTACTACTATTTGAATGATTTTCCGACTTATATTTTCCCTGAAAACGAAGGAAATATTCTATCCGGGGGAACATCTACGGGACCTTACCCGGTACCTTTAGGTTTATCAAATAATTTAAATGCAGGTCTTTCAATTAATCAGGTAGTATTCGATAAAAATTTCCTCCTTGCCAGCAGCTTTAAGGAAAATATAGAAAAAATAGATATGCTGAAGGCCCAGCTGACCAGGGAAACCATAATCTATGATGTGTCACTTAATTTTTATAATTTATCCTCTCTTCTGGCTAAAAAAGAATTGCTGGAATTTAATCTTGAAAGGTTAAATAAAATTGAAAAATTACTTGAAATCCATATTCAAAATGGTTTCGCCAGAAATATCGACAAAGGAAAACTTGATCTTGAAAGAGCCAAAGTATTATCAGGAAGAGATCAAATGGATGCAGGTATCTCCCGTTTGGCATCCTATCTTAAGTTCCTGATGGGGATGCCGGTTGAAAAGGATTTCTCCATCAATAATGAAGATCTGATCATCGATACTGGGATATCATTCACAGAGCCCACAGAGGATTTAAGTAATACCCAATCAGAACTACTAAACACACAAATTGAGATCAGTGAACTTGAAATGGATAAAGTTAAGGCTGACTATTTTCTTACTCTGAATGCATATGCACATTTTCGGGCACAGGCACAAAGAGAAGCTTTTAACTTTTTCCAAGCTGACCAGGACTGGTACCTGATCAATTTACTGGGAATTCGATTGGACATCCCGATTCTAAGAGGTGGAGCAAAGAAAAAGCAGATTGAAACACAAAATATAAATGCTTCTAAAATAAAGCTTAACCAGATTAAATTGCAGGAAAACCTGAAAATGGAATATGAGAATGCACGACATCTTCTGATCAATAGTGTGAAAAATATTGAATATATTGAACATAGTGTAGAGACTTCGAAAAATATTCATGATAAAACTTCGGCTTTATTCGAGGAAGGCCTTGTTCCTTTATCAGATCTTTTAGAAGCTGAATCAACGTATCAGGAATCAGCGATAAATTTAATTACTGCCGAATACGGATTCAAGATCGCTGAATTGAAATATTTAAAGGCAACAGGAAATTTGTTTACTTACTCAGAAGAGCTATAAACCACATAATTAAAATGAAGAAGTATATCGTATTAATTATTGCAATAATATTAATTATAGTAATTGCTGTAGTTCTTCGAAACAACAGAAGTAAAATGAAGGCTGTGGAAGTACTATCTGAATCTTCAATTGAGACTATTCCTGTCCATATTGAAAAAATTAGCTATCAAAACTTTTCTGATAAAATTCAACTTACCGGCATTTTAAAACCTAAAAGAGATTTAATGGTTATCTCACAAACCCAAGGCCTGGTAATAAAAATGGACATCAAAAACGGAGATTATGTGAGAGAAGGTACTGAAATTGTAAAAGTAGATGATGAATTATTATCAGCTGAGTTAAAAGTTACGCAGGCTAATTTTGAAAAGGCACAGAAAGATATTGAACGCTTTGAGAAGATGGCTGAGATTGATGGGGTGACGCAAGACCAACTCGAAAAAATGCAATTGAACTTAAAAAATGCTGAAGCAAGATACATAACTACTAAAAAGCGCTTGAGAGATACCTCCATAAAAGCTCCTTTTAACGGTTATATTAATCAATTGCTAACAAAAAAAGGGAGCATGCTCGGCCCTGGAGTCCCTGTTTTCCAGATCGTTGATGTATCCGGATTTAAAATGATATTGAAGTGTAGTGAGGATCAGATTTCAAAAATTAAAAAAAATATGCAGGCTCAGGTAACTGTAAAGGCTGTTGAAGGATTAGAACTCACCGGAAAAGTTTCGTCAGTATCCGTCAGTGCTGATATTAGTCAACAATATGGGTTGGAAATTGAAATTGCGCAACATTCTTCAGAATTGGTTAAAGGAGGAATGATCGCTGTGGCTGATATTGTGGGAGATGAAAGTATCAACATTATTATGATCCCAAACGATCGGATTATAACCAGAAATGGTCTAAACTATATTTTTATAGTAGATGATAATATCGCCCGCTTAGTAGAAGTAAAGACCGGAATGACATCCGGAAATATGACTGAGATCGTGGAGGGGCTTTCAATTGGTGACGAAATAGTTACGTTGGGATTTGAAAAATTGTCAGATGGGCAAAAAGTAAACATTGTATCCAGATAATAGAAGATTGATGAATATAACCAAGATATCTATTGAACGGCCTACAATTGCATTTGTAATATTTTCATTACTCATCATTCTTGGTTCTTTCAGCTATAAATTTCTCACCTATGAACTTGTACCCAAGTTCAATCCTCCTGTATTAACAGTCACTACCATCTATCCTGGTGCATCACCTACCGAAGTAGAAACCAGTGTATCCATGAAAATCGAAGATGCATTATCCTCTCTGGAGAATATAGAAACACTGACCACAACCTCAATGGAAAGTTTTTCTCTTGTGAAGCTCGAGATGAAAGCTGGAGCAGACATCGAATCCACTTTACGTGAAGCTTCAAGGAAAATAAATGAAATTGCTGGTGATCTACCGGGCGAATCCAGTACACCTACTCTTACTCGATTTGATTTTGATGATTTGCCAGTTATTCGCATGGGTGCCTATTCTAATTTAAATCCTGCTGACTTTTATGATTTTTCACGTAACCAGATCGTACCTGAGTTAAATCAGATAGAAGGTGTTGCACTGGTAAGATTACTTGGGGGCGTAGAAAAAGAAGTCCGTATCGATATCGACCCCAATCGAATGGAAGCACAGAATGTATCTATCCTGCAGGTATTACGAGCTGTAAATACCTCCAACCTGGATATCCCTGCAGGGAAGGTAGCTTCAGATATCCGGCAAAATTTTATTCGTTTTAGCGGGCGTCTTGAGTCTATTGAAGAAATTGAAGGTTTGGTATTATTAGACATCCCTCAGATTAATAAAAAAGTCAGGATCCGTGACATTGCTACCGTATCATTCACTCAAAAAGACCCTACGGCTATTGCGAGAATTAATGGAAAAGAAGCGCTTGCCATAGATATACGAAAACAAAGCGATGCCAATGCGGTAGATATGAGTACCGATGTGAGAGAGCGTTTAGATTTTCTGGCCAATAAATACCAGGATATCAACCTGAGTTTTGATATTGCTCAGGACACATCTTTATTTACCATTGCAGCTGCTGATGCAGTAATGACCGATCTCATATATGCGGTCATCCTTGTTTCATTAGTTATGCTGGTGTTTTTACACAGTATTAGAAACTCATTAATTGTACTAGTATCTATTCCTACATCAATAATCTCCACTTTTACAGTGATGTATTTGCTGGGATATTCCTTAAACCTGTTAACGCTTTTGGGTCTATCCTTATCCATTGGAATCCTGGTTGATGACTCTATTGTGGTCCTGGAAAATATATACAGGCATATTGAGATGGGAAAAAACAAGGTACGATCCGCATATGAAGGTCGGATGGAGATAGGATTTACTGCGGTGAGCATCACCTTAATCGATGTAGTCGTTTTCCTTCCAATTGTGTTCTCAACAGGCCTGGTCGCTGATATGTTGCGGCAGTATTCCGTGGTAATTGTAACATCTACTTTATTCAGCCTCTTTGTTTCATTTACCCTTGTACCATTGCTCACTTCTCGCTTTTCAAAGCTTGAACGAATACAAGGTAAAACCATATTTGGTAAGGCTATACTGGGTTTTGAATCTTTTCTTGAATATTTGACCGAACAACTTATAAACACCCTGAAGCTTGCCTTTAGCCATAAAATCCTCTCCCTTTTCATTGCCAGTCTACTATTTTTTGCCAGTTTATCCTTGATATATTTTGGATTTATAGGTATTGAGTTCACTAAAGCAGGTGATCGATCAGAATTTCTCCTAGAATTGGAATTACCAAAGGATGCTACTTTATCAAGAACGAATGAAGTGGTAAAGGAAGTTGAGGATTATTTATCGGCAGTACCGGAAGTAGAAAACATCTTCACTACCGTTGGCATCACTTCCAGTGGAAGGATTGAATTCAATACTTCCTACCTGGCTGAACTAAATGTCCGGTTGATCGACAAAAAAGACCGGGATATCTCTACAAGTTTATTTGCCAGGAAAGTCAAATTGCAATTGGAACGAAAAATCCCGGGATTGTATGTAAGGCCTGTGGATATAAACTTAATAGGACTAAAAGATGATGATGCAGTCCAGGTAACCATAGTTGGAACAAATACGGATGTATTACATAGTTTCGCTGATTCAATTTATCACGTTTTTAATAATATTAGCGGAACAGTTGAGGTCCAGACCTCCTTAACAGAAGAACGTTATGAATATGGCATTTTCCCGGAAAAGGATGTAATGCAACTGTTGGGAATTAATCCCGCACAAACTGGAATGGTACTCAGAACTGCCTTTAATGGAAATACAGATGCAAAATTTGCAGTGGATAATTCAGAATATGATATTAATATTCGGTTGAGGGAATTTAGCAGGTCTAATATTGAAGATATTAAAAACCTGTCTGTTATAAGTGGTTCTGGAAAAGTTATCCGCATACGTCAGTTTGCAGATATTAAAGAACAACCGGCATTCTCAAAGCTGGAACGAGCGAACAGGTCACCCTCTGTTACTATAAAATCACAGGTAGTTGGCAGGCCTGCAGGTACAGTCGGTGCTGAATTACAATCTAAAATGAAGAAAATGCAAGCCCCGGAAGGTGTGTCTTACTTTTTTGGCGGCCAAACCAAAAGAACAATGGACGGTATCCGTACAATGATATTTGCCTTTATAATTGCCATTTTACTGGTATATCTGATCCTGGTAGCTTTATACGATTCTTATGTTTATCCTTTTGTTGTTTTATTTTCTATTCCACTTGCTGTCATCGGCGCATTACTGGCCTTAGCATTAACTATGGAAAGCCTGAGTATTTTTTCCATACTTGGCCTGGTAATGCTTGTTGGACTCGTTGGTAAGAATGCTATTCTCGTGGTTGATTTCACCAACCGGCTAAAAGAGAATGGCATGAACTGGCAGGAAGCGCTTATAAAAGCCACAAGATTGAGGTTCAGACCCATATTAATGACCAATATAACTATGGTAATAGGACTTCTCCCACTAGCCCTTGCTGCCGGTGCTGGTTCCGAATGGAAAAATGGACTGGCATGGGCATTGATAGGTGGATTAAGTAGCTCCATGTTTCTTACATTAATAATCGTTCCAGTAATCTACTTCATGGTAGAAAGCGCCCTTGAAAAGGTTGGCTGGACCAATACCGACAAGGTTAAAGTTCCTAAAGATCTTCTTAAAGAATAGGCTAAGAATATGTAAAGAATATTCGGCCTGAAATATTATAAACCAGCCTCTTATTCTATTCAATTCCGGCACATAATTTGTGCTAGTATTTCTAACATTTTTTGTCAAAAACTCAAAACAACATGAAACGCATTATCATGCTTTCAACAATGGTTTTGTGCCTTGTCACAGTGACTTTCGGACAAACCGAAAATGCAAAGGTTGAAAAATCTTTAATTGGAGTTTATTTTATTCCACTAAAAGTTTCCTATGAACATGGAATAGGAAATTCAAATACGGTGGAGTTATCGATCGGGGTAACTGGTGAAACCCGGTTTGAGAATGACGTTGTTGATTTTTACCTGGTACCTTACGCTGCTTTAGCTGTGAAAAATTTCTATAATCTGGAAAGGCGTCAAGAAAAAGGGAGAAATACAGCAATGAACTCAGGGAATTTCTGGGGGCTTTCTATTAAATATGGATACAAACCCATAAATTCTACTATTGATTACGGTTTTGGATCAATATTCATAGCACCCATGTGGGGAATTCAGAGGAATTATAAGAGCCATTTCAGCCTGGGTTTGGCTTTGGGTGTTGGCCCTGTAATTACAAGTGACAGAACTTATATCAGTCCAAAAATTGATCTGAAACTGGGTTTTATCCTGTTTTCTAAACCCTGATCTTTGTTAAATTATTTATTTTCGAAATTGATCCTATTTATAAAATATTTTGTCCATCAATTATCTGAATTCTACAATATTTCCCGGGGGAAAGGTATTACATGGAATCGGGAACTTATCGTCTCTTCAATCTCTCTTGATGTAATTGAGAAGGTAAACCTTAAGCTAAAGGATTATTAACTTAGAAATAAGGTTAAGTTATACTATTATTACTATTTCCAAAGGCGCAATGCTCTTCTGTTTATGTGTCTAATTAATTCAGTAAACTTCAATTTTTATTTCCAAAATATCTATGAATGTATACTCACACCATAAATGTGTCCCATAATGGAATATTAAATATTTAATGACTAAATTAAAGGGTAGAACGGATTTTTTAAAGATTCAGAAATATTACCATAATAATTTTTTAGAGATGTCCGAAGAACGCAAATTAGCAGCCATTATGTTTACGGACATTGTTGGGTATAGCAGACTTATGGCTGAAGATGAAGAGAATGCCTACCAGCTTCTTAAAACAAACAGACAAATCCAGAAGCTCCTAATAGAAAAACATAGTGGCAAATGGCTAAAGGAGATTGGAGATGGCATTTTAGCGAGTTTCCTTACTGCCTCAGCGGCTGTGTATTGCGCCAAAGAAATACAAGAAAGTATTAAAGAAGAACCTGATTTAAAACTTAGGATAGGCATTAGTCTGGGTGATGTAATCTTTGAAGATGAGGATGTTTTTGGGGATGGTGTTAATATAGCCTCTCGGCTAGAATCGATAGCCCAAGTTGGAGAGATATATATCTCTGAATCTGTATTTTGGAATATCCAGAATAAAAAAGGGCTTAAAGCAGACTTTATTAAAGAGACGAAATTAAAAAATGTTAAAAATCCCGTTAAAATTTATTCGGTAAGGATTGATCGAGCAGGAGAAAGTATCATATCGCAAAAAGGAAATAGAATTCGACGAAAGCTACTCCTAATTTTAACAGGGATTTTAATACTCGTCATATCCACTTTGTTAATTTGGAAATATTTACCAGAAAAACAAATTGAGGGATTAGAGAAATCCATTGCTGTAAGACCCTTTTGGAATGAAAGTGCAGACCAGGAAAATGAATATTTTGTAAATGGATTTACTGAGGAAATAAGAAATAACTTAGCTAAAATTTCTGGTCTGCAAGTCCGATCCAGGGGATCAATGGAAAAATACCGAAATTCAGAACTTTCAACAAAGAAAATAGCGAAAGAATTGGAAGTTATCTACATATTAGAAGGAACTGTGCAAAGGCTGGGAGATCAAATCAAAATTCACGCACAATTAATACTGGCCAAAGATGATAACCACATTTGGGAAAACTCTTATGAGAGAGATATGTCAGATGCAAAAGAAGTCTATAATATACAAAGTCAAATTGCTCATTCAGTTGCTGAGGAATTAAAAGTAATTATAACACCCAATGAAAAAAATATAATTGAGACGGTACATACTAAAAAATTTGATGCATATGATTACTATTTACGAGGCGAGGATTATCGGCTAAGGAGTTATGAAGAGTATGATTATAAATATGCAATTCAAATGTATGAAAAGGCAATAGAAATTGACTCTAATTTTGCTCTGGCATGGGTAGGATTAGCTGCAGCATCACGATCTATCTACTGGTTTTATTATGATAGAAGTGATGAGATATTGTTAAATACAAAACGCTATTTAGATAAGGCATTATCACTATCGCCTCATTCAAAAGAAGTTCTACTTGAAGAAGGAAACTATTATTATATGTGTGAACTTGACTACCCAAAAGCAATTCAATTATTTGAAAAATTGAAAGTGAATAACCCTAATGATGACGATCTTTACTTTTGGATTGCTATGGTTTACAGAAGAATGGGGGAATTCAAAAAATCGTTTGAATATAATAAGCATGCAATTACATTAAATCCTTCAAACTGGCTTCACTGGTTAAATGCTGGGCTTACCCTTCAAACCCTCGGAGAGTACAGCGAAGCAGAAAAGTACCAAAAAAAAGTTATTGAACTTAACCCATCTGTTGATGATACTTTTTGGTATTTAATAGTACTATATTCATTAAAAGGAGAAATAACAAAGGCAAAGGAATTCTCAAAAACAAGGCATGAATTTATCGATAGGCCATACGCAAAATTAATTTTAAGTAATATTGAAATACTAGATGAAAATTATGAAGAGGCTATTAAAATCATAGAATCTATTTCTGATGAAATTATTAATGATCAAGGTTACTATGGCTCAAAACATCTACAATTAGGTTTAATATATTATTTAATGTCAAATGAAGAGATGTCTACCAGGCATTTTGAAGCTGAAAGGATTTTCCTAGAAGAGAAAATTGAGGCAATGAAATATGATCCCCGACTATATCGCTCACTAGGAATTGTATATGCTGGATTAGGTAATAAAATAAATGCTATTAATGCAGGTAGAAAAGCAATTGAGATACTTAGTTTCAAAAAGGATGCTATTGGTGGATTCTATACAGAAATGGATATGGCAAAAATTCTACTGATGGTGGGTGAATATGATGAAGCGATTTCAAAACTTGAATTTCTCCTCCAAAAAACTGGCTATATTTCTGTCCAGCTTTTACAAATTGATCCATTCTGGAATCCTATTAAGAATACAGATGAATTCAATAAGATAATCTCTAATCCGCAGGCGAGCATTCGCAATTAGATTCAAACGGTAAATGATTCATAGTAAAACATTTTCATGTTCTGGTTTAAAACATTTTCTTGGTGGTTAATTGGCTAAATATCAGTTGGTTAGATTTGTGATGTCACTTTTTGTTCAATTAGCTGAGTAACAGATCGCTAACAATGAATTTAATGATAGGTATTGCTGTGTTTCAATCTGGAAAACCAACTTTATCCAGCATTGCCTGCCATCTGGGATCATCATGAAGTGATTTGAAAAGCGACTCTGTTTCTAGCTAATACTTGTCTTTATATATACCTCATATTGTAGGGAACTATACTATCGTATATTATGTTGTAGAATTATTACAGTATGGATAATGGTAGCAGAACATATGCTAAGTGCGGACGCTTTGCTTTCCCTGTATCGAAATGATGCTCATGGATACGCAAACTTCTCACATTGACGAATTTCCATTCTTGATGAGAGAATTCAATACAATTGAGAAAATCTCTACACTGATTGTTAAGCTCAAAGAAAAACTCAAACACTGGCAACCGGAAATCCTACTCAATACAATGAATAAAAACTTAAATGAATTAGATGATGCGGTAAAGTGTAGCATCTTGCCTTTTGCAGAACCATCGCATCATCTAGAAATAAGCAATTTTCGGATAAGGGAGATAACAATTAATCAGCAAAAATTTTTATTAATACTATCATTACATAAGAAAAAAATTTAAATACTTACTTTGAATAAATAGTATTGAAGCTCTATTTACTAATTTATTTGTTGATGCTGTTTACGAGTGCAAAATTATTTGCACAAGATAGGACAGTTTCAGGTCAAGTGACAGATTCCGATACGGATGAAACCATTCCAGGTGCTAATGTTCTCATCCAGGGAACCACTAGGGGAACCCTCACTGACATCGACGGAAAATACCAGATCAATATTCCATCCGACGGAGCAACCTTGATGTTCTCTCATGCGGGATATAAACCCCAGTTAATTGAAGTTGGAACTAGGCGTACGATTAATATCGCCTTTGTGGCAGATTTGACAGCACTTTCTGAAATTGTAATAATCGGGTACGGTAAACAGGAAAAGAAAGAAATTACTGGCGCCATAGCTAGTGTAAAAGAAAAGGACTTCAACCAGGGTAACATTAATGATGCTGCCCAATTGCTTCAAGGAAGGGTAGCAGGTTTGTCAATTGTAAAAAATGATGGAGGAAATCCCAATGGAGATTACACAGTCAGGTTAAGAGGTTTATCAACCATCGGTGCCAATACCCAACCTTTAGTGGTTATTGATGGTATGACTGGTGGGGACATTAACAATGTCGACCCTAAGGATATTGCTTCAATCGATGTATTAAAAGATGGATCCGCTGCAGCTATCTATGGTACTCTTGGATCCAGTGGTGTAATCATTGTTACTACTAAAACTGGTAAGGAAGGTCAATTTGATGTTGATTTAAATGCATACTGGGTTTATGAAACCATTGCAAAACAACCGAATGTTTTATCAGCTGAAGAATGGAGAAAACTTTCTGGTGAGTTGAATTCCGGAACTGATTATGGCGCCAGTACCGACTGGTATGATGAAATCACAGAAAATGCTTTTACCCAAGTGTATAATCTTTCCATGTCTGGAGGAACCAAACAAACTAGTTATAGAGCTTCCATAAATTACAGAAATGCTGAAGGAGTTCTTTTAAATACTGGTTTTCAAAGAATTAATGCCAGGTTAAATCTTACACAAAAGGCATTAAACGATAAATTGACACTTACTTTGAATACATCAGGAACATTCAATCAATCAGATTTTGGATTTAATGCAGCATTTCGGGAAGCAACCATATGTAATCCTACAGCACCTATTCGCGACAGTGATCCTGCTTTTGCTGTATATGGTGGCTATTTCAACCAAGCAGGCTACAATCCAGTAGCACTACTTGAACAAAACACAAATGATGGTATTGAAAAAAGAGTTATTGTGGCGATACGTGGGGCTTATGAGATTTTAGAAGGACTTTCTATAGAAGCCCTCTATTCAGTACAAAGTGAAGGATTCGACCAGAACCAATATTATAGTAAACAGAGTGAGTGGCATGGTATGGATATAAATGGGGAGGCCAGGAAAGAACATAATAATTGGTATTATCAGTTATTTGATATCACGACCAATTGGAATACGGATTTTGGTCGTACGAATATGACATTACTTGGTGGATATTCCTATCAGGAATTCTCGCATGAAGGTTTCTACACTCAAGGCGGTGATTTTGTAACGGACTTCTTTAAGTATAATAATCTGAGTGCAGCGAAGGAATTTAGTGATGGATTGGGTGATGTTGACAGCTGGAAAGATAAATCAAAACTGATTGGCTTTTTCGGCCGGATTAATTTTAATATTGATGAGACATATTTCGTGACAGCCTCTGTCAGACAGGAAGGATCCTCAAAATTCGGTGTTGATAATAAATGGGGTACTTTCCCAGCTGTCAGTGCTGGTATTGAATTGGCTAATTTTATTGGTTATTCCTCTGTTGATAACTTAAAATTCAGGGTGAGTTGGGGTGTAACAGGAAATATACCTAAAGATTCATATTTATCCCTACTTCGATTTGGCCCGGGTTCTTCTTTCTTTTATAATGGAGAATTTATTCCAAGTTATGCACCTGTCAGTAATGCCAATCCTGATTTGAAATGGGAAACAAAGACCGAGTGGAACTTTGGACTTGATTTTTCATTTTTAGGCTCCAGACTTTATGGCGCACTTGAATATTACATACGGAATACTTCGGACTTACTGTACGAATTTGGTGTTCCTCATCCACCAAACCTATATAGTAGTGCCTGGATGAATGTTGGTGAAATTAAAATAAGTGGTATAGAATTAACATTAACGTGGGCTGCTGTTGAAAAGACAAATATAACTTACTCAACTACAATTACTCCTACAGCGTATCTTCAGAATGACCTAGTATCTCTAGGAGGCACATTTAATGGAGCTGAAGTTAAATTCGGTACACAATACCTTGGGATAGGCGCACCAGTACAAAGGGTGGCTGAGGGCGAACCTCTTGGACAGATCTGGTCTCACGTTTATGAAGGGATAAGTCCAACTGGTGATTTGATGCTAAAAGATACCAATGAAGATGGCACTATTGATCCATTAGATCGACAGGTTACAGGTAGCGGTTTTCCTGATTATGAATTTGGCTGGGCCAATAATTTCTCCTTCGGAAAAGGCTGGGATTTGAACATTTTCTTTAGAGGTGTATTTGGGCATGACTTGCTCAACACTTATCGAGCATCTTATGAGGCACCTTTTATAATTGAAGTGCATAATACATTTGAAGGAGCGCTTGATTTAAAAAATCCGGAAACGGGTGCTTATATGAATTCTACGTCAGGATTGCTTTCAAGTTATCATGTTGAGAGTGCAGATTTCTTTACACTGGATAATTTGAACCTGGGTTATAGCTTCAACATGGACAACAGTGGTGCCTTCAGAAATATCAGAGTATATCTGGCAGCAAATAATCTGTTCATGATTACAGGTTACAAAGGTCCTGATCCTAATCCGCGATATATAGACGAAAACGATGATCCACTTGTAATTGGCATTGATTACATGAAAAGGTGGATATTGACCAGATCAATTAGTTTGGGCGTTACTTTTGGACTTTAATCCGAACATACATTTTTTCAATCAGGGAAATTCATTCGCTCCAGCAGATCCTGGAAACGGGGATCTGACCGTAAGCTGTCGAACATTGGATCTACTTTAAGATGAATCAGCCAGGGTCCACGTTGCTCATAACTCTTTTCAAGCCATTCGAATGCTCTCTCTTCGTCGCCAAGACCAATATAGATAAATGCAATAGTTGTCGGCCACATAAATCCTTTTTGTATTTGTTCAAGGTAATAATTTAATAACTCCAGTGCCTTCTCCCTCTTACCTGCTACTCCATAAATATATCCAAACAACCAATAGTATGTAGGATCAAAATCAGTCTTTAAAAATTCTTCAATAGCCTCATTATACAATCCCTTCTGCGATAATGCTAATGCAAGTTCAGAGTGTGCATACCACGAGTCCGGAAATAATTCAAGAACTTTTTGGTATTCCTCAATGGCCTTGTCATAATCACGGGCGAAATAATATCGGCGTCCAAGTTCTACCCAAATTACAGAAGAGAGCGGATCCAGCTCATGGGCACGTTTATCTTCTTCTATAGCTTCATCAAGTCGTCCAACTGTAGTTAGAAGCCAGGCATACCTGTTGTGAGTTCTTGCATCGTTTGGATTCAGTTCAAGGGCATGCTTAAATTCCTTTTCACTTCCAGCCCAATCCCAATCAAAGAGTAGTCGTGCAAATGCCAATTCAGCATGAGCCTCTCCAAGTGTGTTGTCTATCTCCAGAGCTTTCATGGCTGCTTCTTTCAATTG
>Ga0316187_10002999_pt1 | contig 14684 bp, 11 predicted proteins | sample CroRivburrow1_MG_FD_204927 | JGI IMG/M metagenome (GOLD analysis project Ga0316187, IMG submission 204927) | Coastal sediment microbial communities from Maine, United States - Cross River worm burrow 1 | ecosystem: Environmental > Aquatic > Marine > Coastal > Sediment | place: USA: Maine... | reverse complement strand
GGCTCATCCTCCGGTGCGAACCGGAGCAACTGGGGCAACTCGGCCTCGCGGGGAAGCACCAGCCGGTCCAGTTTTTCCCGCACCTCCAGGGCGGCAGGACCCAGGGGTGTGTCCCATTGGAACTCCAGCACCACTTCTGAATTCCCGGCACGGGAAAGGGAGCGCAGATGGGTCAGGCCCGAGACGATGCTGAGTTGTTTTTCGACAGGCACGGTAATGAACTGCTCCACTTCCTCCGGCGCGCTGCCCGGAAAGGCCGTTCGTACCGTGAGGGTGGGATGGGAAAAGCGGGGGAGCAGGGCCAGTTCCAGGCGCGAATAGGCGACAGCCCCGAACACAACCACCCCCAGGACAATCATGGTCACGCCCACGGGGCGCCGAATAGCCAGGGCGAAGAGGGATCGTTCCGCGCGGGCGGAAGGGGATGCACCAGGAATCATGGCTGGCAGAATGCCTCGGAAGGGGAAGGGCGCCCATCAGGCGGGCTATGAAACATTCACAGCTTAAGGGGGTTTGCCTCCGGCGGGTCAGGGGCTTCGCCCCCGACTCCCCCAGCAGCTTTAACAAGCTGCATCAAACTTTTTTTATGATCTGTAAATCATTGTTATGAAAATAAAAAAAAACTTAAAAAAAATAGTTTTGATCCAATTTTTTCAAAAGTTGGTCAGAGGAATTGGGGGATGAAATCCCCCAATAAATGAACATTTTGCTTTTGTCACAGGCCTTTGAGAGGCCGGTGAGTTTCAGGCGGGCAGCGGCGTGGCCACCGCGGCTTGTTTTTCGCCCAGGCCCTCCAGCAAACGCTCCATCACCTCTCCGGCGGTTTCCTGCAGCACCAGCGTGGCATAGGCGTCGTGGGGTGTGTCCTCCCTGTTGACGATCACCAGGGGCGCGCCGGAGCGCGTGGCGTGGATAGGGAATCCCGCCGCCGGATAGACCACCAGGGAGGATCCGATCACCAGAAACAGGTCGCAGGCATCGGTTTCCTCCGTCGCCCGTTCGATGGATTCGGGGGTCAGCATCTGGCCGAAGGAGATGGTGGCGGGTTTCATCAACCCATCGCATTCCGGGCAGCCGGGGGCGTCTCCTTCCGCGCTCACCAGGGGCTGGAAGGCCTCCCGGCGCACCCGGTGTCCGCAGGAGAGGCAGGCCACGAACAGGGTCGTGCCGTGCAGTTCGATCACCCTTTCCGGGGAGTTGCCCGCGGTCTGGTGCAGCCCATCCACGTTCTGGGTAATCACCGCGCCCAGTTTTCCCATCCGCTCCAGGGTCACCACGGCCCGGTGGGCCGCATTGGGCTGGGCCATCAGGATCTGGTTGTACATCTCCACGCTGCGCAGCCAATACCGGCGCCGGTTTTCCGGGCTGGCGAGGAAACGGTCGATATGGAAATCGGCGGGGTCCACTTTCTCCCACACCCCGCCCGGGCCCCGGAAGTCTGGGATGCCCGATTCGGTGCTGATGCCTGCGCCGGAAAACACCACGATCCTTTCGGCATTTCCCACCAGGCCGATCAATTGTTCCATGGAGTCGTTCATGTCATTTCCTCCAACGTTCCAGCGGCCGGTTCACCCGCCTCCAGGGTGGTTGCCCTTGGTTCCTTCATCCCTGGCCATGGGCAGTCAGCCTTGCTCCTCCACACAGGAGGATTCAGTGAATCCGCCCACCGAATCACGCGCCAGAAAAGCCTACCATAAATCCGCCCCTGAAACCCTGGCCCGATCAGGGGGCGAGGTTGCCAATCCCCCCGGATTGCCGCACATTATTCCATGTAGAAGACTATTGCGGAAACCCGCGATTTCCCTGCACTGCGGTGCCCGCAAGGACCCCGCGTCAACTGGAAAAGACCAATTCCCATGCCACGTCCCATTCGTTTCCTACTCCTCCTGGTGGCCTTTATACTGGCGGCTTCATGTTCCCAGCCTTCAGCCCAGCCACGCACGGACCTGAACGCCGAGGACGTCGCCTATATCACACGACGGTTTCTTGAAAGCCATTTCAGCCAAACGCCATTCGACGATTCCCATTCCCAGGAAATGCTCCGGCTCTACCTGAACGTGTACGATCCTGGCCATTATTACTTTCTTGCCGGTGACATCCAGGAGTTTCAACGATACGCGGCCACCCTGGACGACTACATCCGCCGTTACAACATCGATATTGCCTTCACCATCTACAACCGCTTTACCCAGCGGATGCAGGAACGGCGCGCCTATCTGACCCGGACATTGAAAAACGGGTTCGACCTGACCAAGGACGAGACCTTCTTCGTGGTGCGAAAGGATGCCCCCTATCCCAAGGACACACCCGAGGCGGAGAACCTCTTCCGCAAAAAGCTGAAGATGGAATTGCTGGATCTGACCTTGCGGGGACAGGAGGAAGAGGAGGCCAAGGAGAATCTGCGGAAAAGGTACCGATCCCTATTTTTCCGCTTTGAACGTTTTACCCAGAACGATGTGGTCACCGCCTTTTTGAATTCCTTCACTGCGTCCTACGACCCACACTCCACGTACATGTCCCCGGACGAACTGGAAAATTTCAATATATCCATGCGGCTCTCCCTGGAGGGAATTGGGGCCACGCTACGCTGGGAGGATGGTTACACCGTCATTTCCTCGATCATTCCTGGTGGGGCCGCTGCCCGGGAGGGCACCCTGATGCCCGAGGACAAAATCGTCGCCGTGGGTGAAGGCAACAGCGGGACATGGGAAGACGCGACCAATCAGCGCCTCATCGATGTGGTCAAGCTGATCCGGGGCCGAAGAGGAACCACGGTGCGCCTGGCTTTCATGCGCATGGAAAAGGGCCTGGTGGAAAAGCGGATGGAAATCGCCATTGTTCGCGACAAGATCGTCCTCACCGATGGGGAGGCCATCGGCTCCATCGAGACTTTCACTCCCCCTGGAAGCCAGCACCCATTGAAGATGGGACTGATCAAGCTGCCTTCCTTTTATGTGGATTTCGCGGGCCGCAACTCCAACCCGAAGAACTACAAGTCCGCATCCCGTGATGTCCGCCGCCTCTTGATCGGGTTCAAGAAAGAAGGAGTGGAAGGGGTGGTGTTGGACCTGCGCAACAACGGAGGAGGGGGGTTGGACGAGGCAGTGTCCGTGGCGGGATTGTTCCTCAACCGGGGGCCGGTGGTGATGGTGAAGGATGTGGGAGGCGGCATCAATGCCTACGGCAATCCCCATCGGCAACCTTATTTCCAGGGGCCTCTGGTGGTGCTGGTCAATCGCTACAGCGCCTCGGCATCCGAAATCGTCGCCGGGGCCCTGCAGGATTACGGGCGGGCCGTGCTGGTGGGAGACAAGGCCACGTTCGGAAAAGGCACCGTGCAGAACATCAACACCCTGCCGCGGGGACTGGGGGCGCTCAAAACCACCGTCGCCAAATTCTACCGTCCCGGGAGCGCCTCCACGCAGAATCGGGGAGTGGAACCCAGCATCGTACTGCCCTCCCTGAACAACCATCTCGAAATCGGCGAATCCTCCCTGAAAAATGCCCTTCCCTGGGACACCGTGCGCCGACGCACCTTTCAGCCCTGGGGCGATCTCCACGCTGTATTGCCCATGTTGCAGGAACGCTCCCGGCAAAGAATCGACGCCAGCGAATATTTCGCGCGCATCCGCAAGGAAGTGGACGAATACAACCAGTCCCGGAAAGACCGCAAGGAAGTGAGCCTGAACCAGTTGATCTCTGAAAGGAAGGAAAGCGAACGCCGCGCGGAAGAAACGAAAAAACCTCATATCGCTCCACCGGCCGAGAAGAAGATCAATCCCTCCGAAGATCCGGTCATGACCGAAGGAATGGGCGTCCTTTCCGATATGATCAACGTTCTGGGAGGCAAGGGCATCCACCGGGTCGCCGGCGGCAACGGTTGATATCCCCTCCAGCCGTTGGATTTCCCTTCCCCCCGGCGCAGCCCCGGCTCCAGGGCTTCTCCTGGAAAAACCCTCCCTGTGGGCGCCTTCCCTGACCGGAAAGGGGCTCACTCCTGCAGCAATCCCCACCATTGGTGGATGCCTTCAGTAAGACCAAAGGCCTCCCATCGGCTTATACGGGATCGTTCCTGCCATCGGGGCGGCAAGTGCTTTAAAAAATTTCAGTGGAGTCCATCGTGCCAGGTGGGAGAGAATTCGCCATCAACGCCTGTCCTATCGTGCTCGCTTTCTCGGGGACAGAGAAATTTCGGGACAATGATTCACTCCAAAACAAACGTTGATGACGATCTCAATGTTTTATGTTTCACATCCCGTACCATTCTCTTGAAAAATTTCAACACACTGATCTAACAACTAATATTAAAATTAAATCTGGATGGGTTCGCGGATATCTGCCCGGAAATTCAGCATTGAGCCGAAATACTGCCAAAAAATAAGGCGATTTTGAGATTGAAATACAGGGAGGGAAAGCCGGCCCTGATTCGGGCCGGGCTTTCAAAGGCAGGACGTTCAGAAATTCAACGCAAGTTGCAAACCTATGCCGCCATCGGGGGTCGGGACGGGTTGGATGTTCCATCCGATGAATCCTTTGGCGCGTCCTTCAACCATCAGATCATTGACCGTCCCCCGGGCTGAGATCCACTTCCAGGTCGCGAATCCGGTCGCGCCGCCGGTCAGAGCCAATTGGATGCGTCCACTGTCGTCGTTTTCGTAGTCGTAGAGGGTCCACAAGGTGAGCCCGCCCGCGGCCAACCCCATCGTAAACCAGAAATTGCGGTCCTTTTCCGCCTCTTTGACAGCCTCGGCCCATTCCTGGCGGTCGGTATCGGCCACAAGCACCGGGGTGAGGTCCAGGGGCCGCAGCCGGTTGGCCAGGCGAATGCCGGTGTCCAACTCACGGCGGGTGTCCTCGATCAATTCGATCTGCCTGCGGGGATCCAGGTAGGTTTGGACGAAATGGCTCACCTGGGGTTCCTCGGTCTTATGGATAATGACCGCTTCGGAGGAATTGCGGTTGACATTGAGGACATTGACGATCGCGACATTTTTGCGCTGGGTGTCAACCTGCTGGCCTTCGAGATTGGTGATGGGGACATCGTTCTTGTAGATGACCAGGTGATCGCCGATCTTGATGCCGTCCACCTGCCCCAGACTGATGGCGATGCCGCGCACCGAAGTGGAAAGCACACGGCCTTTCAGCAGGGAATTTCGCGAAATGTTGTTCGCAAGCTTGAACAACCCCTCGTCCATCGTTTCATCCTCGAATCGCAGGTCCTCGCTGTGATCGGTAAGGTTGTTGGAGATGTTGATCATCCTCACCTGGAGGTTGAAGACCGGATCTTCATAATTGAGGGTTCCGACCAGGACGAAATCCGCGCCGATTCTTTTGCCGATATCCACACCACAGGCAATGCCGCGGCAATCGGTCAGATCGGCCAGATCCTGGTTGCCCTCCAGCCAGGCATTGATCTGCCGTGGCCCTGTCACGTCGAAATGAGCGGTATTGGACAGGTTTTTCTCAAGGGCCTCGCCAATGGTGGCGGCGGGCCCTTCCCGGATCCCGAAGGGATTCAAAGCCAGCACCAACAGCTTGATGCGCCCGTCATTGGCGAAAATGTCCGGCCGGTCGGAAAAGAGGGTGCCGCCCAGGCTTCCCGAGGAAGAGCCTCCCTGGGGAAATGCTGTCTGCGCCGTGGATATCCCGGGATTGACCGCCCAAAGGGCCAATGCGACAATGAGCCCCAAGGCCGCGCGGGTCACGGGATTGCGGAAGGTCCGGCCAATGGCCGCAAAGGTGAGGTTCACCCTGGCGTGCTGGCCAGCGCCTTTCGGGCCTTGATGGCAGTGGGTTCGTTTGAGGGGTCTCATCGCTCTGATCGAATCTCCTGACCGGACCGGCGGCAGGCCGGGTCGGTCCGCAACCGGCGAACGGTCTCCCCGAGTCCTCGCCGGCAAAAGCATGCTTTTCCCCTTGTCAAAGCAAAATCAACGCCAGACAGGGCACATTGACCCCTGGCATTGGACAAAGCCGTCGAAATTATTTCTTTCCCCTCCCGACAGGTTCCATGAAATCCATTTCCATTCCCCCCGAACTTTTGGAGCAATGCTTCGCCCATGGCCGGGAGGCCTACCCCGAAGAGGGATGCGGCGTCCTTTCCGGCCCGGAAAACGAGCCCGAAGCGCTGGAGTCCTGCCACCCCCTTCCCAACATTCTCAACCGCATGCACGAGGAAGATCCCGGGCGCTACCCCCGAACCGCGGCCAATGGCTACCTGATCGATCCCGCGGGGTTGCTCCGGCTCGAAAAGGACCTCGCCGCCAGGGGTCACAAGATCAAGATCATCTTTCACAGCCATGTGGATGTGGGGGCCTATTTTTCCGAAGAGGATGTCAACCGGGCACTGTGGGCCGGGCAACCGGTGATGCCAGGGGTTTCCTACCTGGTTTGCGGAGTTAAGGACGGTCAACCCGACGGAGCCATTCTGGCTTATTTCGGCGAGGAAGTTGGCACTTTCCTGACCCTCCCGGTCCAATCCTGAAAAATTATCGCGGACCGTCTCCCGGGGCTTTGCGTGGCAAGGGCTCAGTTGTCCAGGCTCATTGGAGGTTCCAGGCCCCAAATGTCCTCATCGGCCATGGGGGACAGGGGGTAGAGCACGAAGGGATCCACACGGAGCAGATCGGCGATCCGGATAAATCCATCCACCACGGGCTTGAGATGGGGCGGTTCCTTGGCGAGAGTGAGCAGGGTGCGATGGAAGGGGCGCAGGGTCGCCAGGTCCTTCAGGCTGGGCACGGTCATCAGGGGAAAAATCCGAGTCAATTCGGTATACCGCTCGAAGGCGCGTGGTTGTGTGGAGCGATTGTTGATCACCCCCAGCACCTGCATCTGCGTGCCATACTCGTTCGCCCCGATGAGAATGGCCCGCAGCAGGCGGTTGAGGATGAACAGGGAGGAGGTTTCCTCGGTTGTGACGGCGATGGCCCCCTGCACCTTGCGGAATAACAGGGCGCTGGTGGCGTCAAATCGCTCGTCGGTCATGTCGAAGATCACCTGCTCGTAATCATCCCAGACCTGATGGATATCGAAGGTATGAAAGGCCTCGTCCAGTACGTTGCCGTAATGCCCCACCAGGAGTTGCGACCCCCCCAGCTCGATCACATCCACGTAATCGCTGATTTTCACGATCAGGTCGGAAAGGGCGAGTTCGTCGTAGGCGAATTTCACTTCCTCCAGGGCATTGAGGAGCGGTTTGCGTGTGTCGGTGGAAAGGGCACGGGTGGCGTCGTTTTTCTGGTCGCATCCGACGAGGAGGGTGCGCAGCCCCATATATCCCAGGGACATGGCCACATGGGCGGCCACGAAAGTCTTTCCGGAGCCTCCTTTGCCGAGGATGGCGGTGGTTCGGGTCATTGGGCTGGGGGGTTCTGGACGTTCGGGGCCGTACTGGAACCCTGGGGTGCCTGGGCCTCGGGCTTGGCCAGATCCTTCTCGTAATAACGGGCGTAGACGTTCTTGCGGTCGGCAAAACGCACCCCATAAACATTGGCCTGCAACGAGGGTTGGAAGTAAGCGACCTGGATCGTGCCGACCCAACCTTCGGTGATGTGCTTTTTCAGGACGATCCTTACCGAATCGCCCGACTTGAACTTGGGCTTGTTGGGGGCCGGGCGCGGGCAAACCGCCTGAAAAAACGAGGTGTCCCCCCGGCAGATCCAGGTGGCCAGCATCACCACCCCGATATGGTAGGGGCCGCCGTGGGTGATCACGTATTGTCTGGTGTCCAGGGCGGTCAGCACTCGGTTGACCCGGCACTTTTCCCGCTTGTTGAGCCGGCAATCGTACAGGTCGACCACTTCCAGTTCATAGGCCCGATACTCGGCCCGTGGCGCCCCGGCGGACAGGGTCAATGCCCCCAGCACCAGGGCCAGCAGGACCCCCACCCGGGGCATGGACCAGAAACGCCCGCTCTTTCTTCTCCGCCTCTCCATGGGGAATGTCATCGTTTGGTCCCCTGGAAACTGGCCCCTTCGAAAATGGCCTCATCGGTGTCGGCCTCCATCAGGAAGGAACGGTCGAAGTTGGCGCCGGTGAAATTCCCCTCGGTCAGATGGGCCTTCCGCAAATTGGCGCCGTCGATCATGGCCCTTTCGGCGGAAACCCGGACCAGATGGCATCCTTCCATATTCGATTTGGTGAACTGGGTGCCTGTCAGGTCCGAGGAAAAGAAATTGGCATGGTTCATGGGGCAGCCCCGCAGGGAAGCTCCCCCCAGCCGGGCCAGGGAGAAATTGGCCCCCAGCAGCACGGCCCGGTCCATTTGGGCTCCGATCAGCGAGGAACCGGAAAAGTTCACCTTGGGCGCATCCAGAAACCCGGCGCTGCAATCGTTGAAATGACACAGGATGAAGGAGGAGTTGATGAGCTTGGCCCTTTGCAGGTTGACTCCCCTGAAATCGGCCAGGGTGGCTTTGACCTCGGTCAGAAAGGCGTTGCCCAGGTTGGCCTCGCGCAGGATGGTCTTGTGAAGCCGGATATGACTGAGGGTGGTTTCGATCATGACGGCATCGCTGAGGTCGCAGCTTTCCAGCACACCTGTTTTGATGGCCGCTTCCTGAAGGCTCGCTCCCTGGAGGATGGCGCCTTTCAGATTGCATCCCATGAGAATGGCGCCGTCCAACCGGGCTCCGTTGAGCCTGGCCCCGGAAAGATCGCAACGTTCAAGCACGGCCCCCTGGAGATCGGCGCCCTCCAGGCGCAGATCGCGCAGGTCCCTGCCCCGCAGGGGCTGGAGGGCCCGCACGGCGCTTTCCACTTCCTCTCGGGTCATTTGGGCCATGAGGGCTCTGAACGGCGCTTCAATTCATCAACGGGTGGCTTTCTTCGCCCGTTGTTGTTTATGCAGTTTTAGCGCCGTGCTGAAGGGCATGGCCTTCAACCCGCCGGTCATGATTGCAAACGCGCACCCTTCCATGGGATCGCGGAGATTGACCCGGCTGGTCTGCACCTGGATGGAGGTTCCCGGGTGCGCAGTGTTGGCGATCATGACCATTCCCCCTTCTTCCTGGGGGTCGGCCAGCTGTTGGAGCAGATCGTGATGCGTCTGGGCCTGCGCGAGGAGCTCCGAGGTCATTTTCTCCCCGTTTTCCAGGGTGTTTCGATATATTTCCAATTCTCTTCCTTCCGGTTGGCCCGTGGTCTCCCGCTGCTTTTCCAGATAGAGAAGGTTCTTGCGGATTTTCTCGTAGGATTCCAGCTGGGCCTCCATGCGCTCATCCAGCAGGTCGAAGCGCTTGCGGACATTGACACCCCCTCCCACTTCCAGCACCGTGCGCTCCTCGCTCATGCCTGAACCGACCGTGGCGGCCCAGATCTCCGTTCCGGATCGGATCCGTCCTCCCTGGATGAATCCCTTTTTCTCGTGCACCACCTTCACCGAGCGCTTGGCGACGACCTCTGAGTGGAGGATGTATTCCTCAACCGTGACAGCCTGCCCCACCTTCACAGTGCAGTCGGACAGGAAGCGCGCCGCCACATTGCCCTCGCATTCCAGGGTCGCTCCCAGGGCGCCCCCGCCGACCTTGATGTCCCCCCGGGAACTCAAGGTGGCCTTGCCCACCGTTCCCGAGACCTCGATGCCCTTGTCGGCGTCAATGGCAAATCCGTCCTCCACCTGCCCCCGCACCTTGACCACGCCGTGAAAGCGTATGTTTCCCGTTTCCGCATCCACATTGTTCACTTCGAGCACGTTTTCCACGGAGATTTTGCTGCCGATGCGCACCACATAGCCGCTCCGGGTGGCAAACAGTTCGGTGCCTTCCTCGCTCAACTTGACGTTGCGGCCCAATTTGAGCTTGGCTTTTTTTCCGGGCCTGGCCCTCAGGGTCCTGGCGTGGATGTCGTACCCTTCCTCCCCCCAGGTGGGCAGGGTGATGGTTGCAACCAGGTCGTCTTTTTCCACATTGTTGATCAAGCCCAATTCGCGGTAATCAGCTGTATTGTCGCCCAGGACGAAGTGTTGCATGGGTTTTTCCGTGAACTCGATCTTTCCGTCCACGCCATGCCGGTGCGGCTTGCCCTTGGCGACGAGCACCCGATCCACGCCCTCTCCACTGGCAAGCACTTTCTTGATCACATCGTAAAGAATCCCCTTTTCCACCCGGGAGCCTTCCAGGGCTTCCTTGATCATGTTGGGATTGAGCTGGTCCTCCCCGGTTTCAGGGGCCACCACGGTCAACCAGACCTGCTGCCTGTCCTCCGAAACCTCCACCGACACCTGGTAGTGCCGCATCTCATGGATGGCCAGGGGTTCAAACTCGTCGCTGGCGCGGCGGAAGATATCGAACAGGGTTTCGTGGCGATATTGGATGTTTCGGCGGCGCAGGTCCTTTTGGATATCCGACAGGCTGGCCTTGCGGCCTTCTTCAGTGGGGTGCACCTGCAACAACACCTGTTTGCCGGAAATCTTGATCTTGTAGGATGAATCCATCTTCCATTCCCTCTTAACCCGATCCCATCGCTCCAACCGGTTCTTATCGCCGATTCTACCTCAATGAGCCATTTTTTTGCACGATCCGAGCCCTCGCGGCACTCCCCCGGTTGAATCCGGGGGTTTTAGCGGGTGCCCAGGGGAGGGTGCGGCCGTGGAGTTGACCGGCGGATATTCGGGCGGGGGCCACTTTTTTGCCGCTCCATCATCCACGTTGTTTCCACCCGGCCCAGCTTGCGCGTGTCACCCGGGTTCATTTCACCCAGTTCCACCGGCCCGATCCGGTATCGCTTGATTTTCAGCACACGATGGCCGACCCCCGAGAACACCTTCTTGATATGGTGATGGATGCCCTCCCTCAGGGTCACCTCCACCCATGTCTTATCATTGCGGACATGAAGCACACGGGCCTTGACCCCCTGGCGCTTGCGCCCTTCGAGCATTGGACCTTCCCCCAGTTTCCGGATGGATTCCTGGGTCACCAGCCCCTTCACCTTGACCAGGTATACTTTTTCCACGCCGTAGGAGGGGTGAGCCATCCGCTGGGCCAAGTCTCCATCGTTGGTCAACAATATCAGACCCTCCGCGTCATAGTCGAGACGACCGACCGGGAAGAGGCGTGTGGCGGTGCGGGGAAGGAAATCGGCCAGGGAGGGGCGGCCCTCCGGGTCATTGAGTGTGGACACGCATTGTTTGGGTTTGTAAAGCGCCCACACCTCGCGCACGTCGCCCCCAGTGATTCGCACCGTTTTGCCGTGAACCTCCAGGCGGTCCACGGAGGGATCGAGGGTGGCGCCCATTTCGGTGACCACCGCCCCGTTGAGGCGCACGACCCCCGAGCGGATGAGGCGCTCTGCTTCGCGGCGCGAAGCCAGGCCAGCCTGTGCGATGGCCTTGTTGAGGCGAAGCTTTTCCCCGGCCATCACATTTCCCCCTCTTTCATCCATTCGGTGTTTTCCAGTGCGGTGCGGGCGGCGGCTTGTTCCGCCGTCTTTTTCGAGCGCCCATCGCCGCGCCCGAGTTCCCTGTCGCGCAGGAACACGGCGGCGTGAAAATGCTTGTCATGGTCAGGTCCCTTTTCAGCCAGGATATCGTAGCGAACCGTCTCCCGATGATGGCTCTGCACCAGTTCCTGGAGGGCTGTCTTGTAATCCTCGTTCCCTGGTTCTTTCCGGGCGGCGCCCAACCGGCTTTTGAACAAGGCCAGGATCACGCGTTGAACCTCCGAAATACCAGAAGAGGGGGCGCTATCCAGATACACCGCCGCCAGCAAGGCCTCCAGGGCGTCGGAGAGGATGGAATTCTTCTCATGGCCTCCGGAACGCCTTTCCCCGCGGCCGATGCGCAGATGCGCACCCAGATCCAATTCGCGGGCCAACTCGGCCAGGGCTCCCTCGCTGACCAGGGAGGCCCTGATCTTGGAAAGATCCCCTTCGGGAGAATCGGGAAACTCCCTCATCAAAGCGTCGGAAATGACGAAATCGAGCACGGCATCGCCCAGGAATTCCAGGCGTTCGTTGTGGTGAGGGGCTGCGCGGGGATTTTCGTTTGCGTAGGAGGTATGGGTCAGCGCCGTGGTCACGACATCGGCGTCGCGGAAAGTGTACCCCAGCCCGAGGAAGAGCTTTTCAAGGTCCAGGATGTGAGCCATGTTCCGAGTCCGCCGCCCTGGGGCGCCATAACAATCACCATGACGAATCCAGGGGCCTCGGCCAGCGCCGGGGGAGGGTCACTGTAAATCTGGAGCCTACGCCGATTTCGCTGGAAACCTGTATATGTCCGCTATGGGCCGACACTATTTCCTTGACGATGGCCAAGCCGATCCCCAATCTGCTGCCGAGTTGGGTCCCCATGGGACGTCCCCGGTTGACCGGTGGGGCTGCCTCGTAGAACAAGTCGAAAATCCTGCTCCAGTGCTCCTCGGCAATGCCGATTCCTGTATCGCTGACGGTCAATTGCACCTGTTCCGCATCGTCGATGGTACCGGATACGGTGATGATGCCTTGGTCCCCGGTGAATTTGATGGCGTTCTCCACCAATTCCCGTAAAACCTTCTTGAATTTAACACGATCGGCAAACAGGGACAATTGATCGTCGATGTTCACCAGGAGCGTTTGGCGGCGATTTTCGAGCACAGGCCTTATTTCCCCCACGACAAGATGAACCAACTCCTCCAGGGAAAACTCGGTGGGCCAGACGGATTTTTTATCGTGATACCAGTGAGTGACCTGGTGCATTTGCTCGACAATTTCAACCAGCCGATCCGAGGAACGGGAAATGATATCCATCAGAATCTCCTGTTCCCTTTCGCCGATCTGATTCTTCAGGATATCCACGGCATTCTTGAGCACTCCCACCGGAGTGCGCAGTTCATGCCCGGTGATGGCGAGGAACCTTTCCCGGCAGGCGTGCAACTCGGCCATCGTTTCATTTCCCGCTGGGAGGAGTGAAGGTTCCCCGTGGGTTTCCAATTCAGAGAAACAATTGCGCAGGCTGGCCCTGGCCTGGGCGAAATTGATCGGTTTGGATATGAAATCGTAAACCCCTTCCTTCTTCAATTCCTTTTCACCCTCCGGGGAGCCGTTCCCGGTGACGACGATGACCGCCAGACCGGGTTGTTCATTGCGCAATGTATGAATCAACTCCCTCCCCGTGAATCCAGGCAATCCCAGGTCGGTCAGCAGCATCCTGTACCGATCGGTGCGGGCCCGTTCAAGCGCTTCGGCACCGGTGGGGGCTACATCGAACGAATATCCCCATTCCGACAACTGAACCTCCCAGAGGTCGCAGATCGCCCCGTCGTTTTCCACAAGTAGAATCTGTTTTTCAGGCGGCATGAGTCCCTAATCATTCCGGGTGTGAATCATACCCTCCATCGACATTTCGCGATCTTGGGATGACGTGGCATGCTTCATCCCCCGGTGGGTGGCAGGCTATTCCTGAAACTTCAGGTACCCCCGGGCTCCGTGGGATGCATTGAACTATGGTATTTGATGAGAGGATAGGATTTGATGATAAACCTATGGAGAGAATTTGGATTTCCCGCCAACGGTTGGAAAGGACGAAATCAGGGAGATGCGGTAAAGGGAGGAGACGGTGGGGGGAGATCAAGCGGTAACACCCGGAAGGGCGGGGATCTGAGCGTTCCCCTCCCTTCCGGATCGTTGAATGCGGTCTAGGATTCGATGTCAAGCATGGACAATTTGAGCTTGCCCCGGCGGTCGAAGCCGATCACCTTGACCGTGACCATGTCGCCTTCGGAGACGACGTCCTCGACTTTTTCCACCCGTTCCTGGGCCATTTGGGAGATATGAACCAGGCCATCGGTGCCTGGCACCAGTTCCACGAAGGCGCCGAAGTCCATGATTTTCTTGACCGGGCCGTGGTAGATGGTACCCACTTCCACTTCAGCGGTGAGGTCCTTCACCATCTGCAGGGCATCTTCCACGCCCTGGTGGCCGCGGCCGGAAATGTACACCATGCCGTCGTCGTTCACGTCGACCTTGGCGCCGGTCTTTTCAGTGATGCCCCGGATGATCTTGCCTCCGGGACCGATGACGTCGCGAATCTTGGAGGCGTTGATCTTGTAAGCGATATAACGGGGCGCGAACTGGGAGAGTGTTTCGCGCGGCTTGGCGAGGACCTTGTCCATCTCCTTGAGGATGTGCAGCCGGCCTTCTTTGGCCTGCTTGAGCGCGTCCTCAAGAATTTGCTTGGAGATCCCTCCGATCTTGATGTCCATCTGGAGGGCGGTAATGCCATCCTTGGTTCCGGCCACCTTGAAATCCATGTCCCCCAGATGATCTTCATCGCCCAGGATGTCGGACAGGATCGCGGTCTGGTTTTTCTCCTGGATCAACCCCATGGCGATACCCGCCACGGGCGCCTTGATCGGCACCCCAGCATCCATCATCGCCAACGAAGCCCCGCAAACCGCGGCCATGGAAGACGATCCGTTGGATTCCAGAGTTTCCGAGGCGATGCGGAGCGTGTATGGGAAGTTATCCCTGTCCGGCAGCACGGTGGTGACCGCTTTTTCCGCCAGAAATCCGTGACCGACTTCGCGCCGGCTCGGTGCCCGCAGAAAGGAGGTTTCCCCCACCGAGAAGGGAGGGAAGTTGTAGTGGAACAAAAAGCCCTTGAAGGTAACCCCGGACAAGGCATCGATCAACTGCTCGTCCTCCCGGGAACCCAGGGTGGCCGTTACCAGCGCCTGGGTTTCGCCGCGGGTGAACAGGGCCGAGCCATG
>Ga0316187_10002998_pt1 | contig 14689 bp, 12 predicted proteins | sample CroRivburrow1_MG_FD_204927 | JGI IMG/M metagenome (GOLD analysis project Ga0316187, IMG submission 204927) | Coastal sediment microbial communities from Maine, United States - Cross River worm burrow 1 | ecosystem: Environmental > Aquatic > Marine > Coastal > Sediment | place: USA: Maine... | reverse complement strand
CCCCTAGTCCAGAATAGCCATAAGGACGTTTTCCCAGTGTATATCCCAGAGCAGCCATTATGGCACCTGTTCCGAGAAGTATGAAAAGAACAAAGTAAAAATTCAAATTTGAAAAAGAGAGATACAACAAAATGATTCCTGATACAAAAGATAAGAAAGATACAAGGATAATCGCTAATTTCATACTTTTTGCTGTAATTGATCCCGATTGAACGCTACGGGCCGGCCCTGTTCTATGGATGCTGTCAGCCCCATGTATAGAATCACCATAATCATTTGCCAGGTTAGAAAGGATCTGTAAAAAGACAGTGGTGATCACAGCAAAAGAGAAAATGGACAAATTAAAATTTCCGGTTTCAGCTGCCAGAAAACTGCCCATAACAATACTGGCTAATGCAAGTGGTATTGTTCTTAACCTGATGGCCTTAAGCCAGTGTTTCATATTTTAAAAATCTTTATAAATCAGCAGGTCCCCAAACTGTGACATTAATGCTTTTTAGAATAAGATAAAAATCATCAGGAAATAATATCATTTAGTAATTTCTCTAAAAAAAGTATTATTAATTCAAATAGCCTTATTCGTTAATTTTAGAAATGATATCGTCTGACAAAGGTTTTACTTTTGAGGGGAAAAAAGCAACCAATTCACCCTTTTCGTTTACCAGATATTTACAGAAATTCCAATTTGGGGCTTCGTCATTCCAGCCATTATATTTTTTATCAGATAACCACTGGTATAAGGGATTCATATCATCTCCCAAAACTGAGATCTTTTCAAACATCTGAAAAGTAACGCCATAATTCTCTGAGCAGAATAAAGAAATCTCTTCGTTTGAACCGGGTTCCTGTTTTCCAAAATTATTTGCAGGGAATCCGAGTACAACAATTTTATTGCCATACAATTCGTGTAATTTTTGAAGGTCAGCATACTGAGGGGTATAACCACATTTCGATGCAACATTTACAAGCAATACTTTCTTGCCTTTATAAATAGAAAAATCGATGCTTGATCCATCTATTGTTTTCATTTCAAAATCATAGAACGAATCGGGGACCTCGGATAGCCTGTCAGGGCTCCTAAATGATATTTGAATAATGGCTAACAATGCTAGGGCAAATACTAATTTTTTCATGATTTTATTAATTTACATTCTTTCCGGAACCTTTATACCTAACAAACTCATACCATTTTTTATAGTATTGGCTGCAAAGTATGATAGTATAACACGAAAATCTCGAATTTTGTTATTTTCTACGTTAAAGATAGAAACTTCTGTGTAAAAACGGTTATAGGATTTGGCTAATTCATAACAATAATTAGCTATGATTGAAGGAGCATAACCTGCTGCCGCATCTTCCACTTCTCGACCATAATAATTAATTGTCATAATAAGTTCCTTTTCAGTTTCGTGCAACTCCATGTCTGGAGGAATATTTATCCGGGAAATATCAATTTCCAATTCATTCGCTTTGCGTACTATTGCTGATATCCTTGCATAGGTATATTGAATAAAAGGACCTGTATTTCCTTGAAATTGAATAGAATCTTGAGGATTAAACATCATTCTTTTTTGTGGATCAATCTTAAGCAGGAAGTATTTTAGAGCGCCCAGGGCCAGGATTTTATATAACTCATTCAATTCATTTTCATTAAAATCATCTATTTTACCCAATTCTTCAGTTTGTGCCTTCGCAGTTAAAATCATTTCTTCCACCAGATCATCAGCATCTACTACTGTTCCTTCCCTGGATTTCATTTTGCCTGAAGGAAGATCGACCATCCCATAGCTCAGATGATGAAGATTATTGGCATAGGGTCTTTCTAGTTTTTGTAGGATTTTAAATAACATATCAAAATGATAATCCTGCTCATTCCCAACAACATATATTGATTGGTTAAATGGATAATTATGGTATTTTAGATCGGCCGTCCCCAGGTCCTGGGTCATATATACCGCAGTGCCATCAGCACGTAAAAGCAATTTTTTATCCAATCCCTCCTCTCTCATGTCTGCCCATACAGAACCATCAGATTCTTTATAAAAAATTCCTTTTCGCAATCCTTCCTCTACAATATCCTTTCCTAACAAATAAACTTCAGATTCATAATAGATCTTATCAAATGAAACTCCAATATCTTCATATGTAACGTCAAAACCATCGTAAACCCAACCATTCAATCTCTTCCAAAGATTTATGGTATCCTCATCTTTTTCCTCCCATTTAATTAAAATGTTCTGAGCTTCAATTAGAATAGGTGCTTTTTTTGCTGCTTCTTCCTTTGATAATCCTTCTTCTATTAATTCGGCGACCTCCTTTTTATATTCCTTATCAAAGAATACATAATATTTGCCGACCAGATGATCTCCTTTCATACCTGAACTTTCAGGAGTTTCCCCATTACTGAATTTCTGATAGGCAACCATTGATTTACATATATGTATTCCTCTATCATTTATAAGGGTTACTTTTTGGACATCATATCCGGAAGCTTCCAGAATATTTGATACTGCATACCCCAGAAAATTATTACGAAGATGGCCTAGATGAAGAGGTTTGTTAGTATTGGGAGATGAATACTCAACCATCATCTTTTGGTTCTTTTTGTTATCATGTTGCCAGAAAGGATCCTTAAAATCACTTTCTAAAACCTTTAACCAGGTACTATCGTTTAATTCCAGGTTCAGGAATCCTTTGATAATATTGAATTTTTCAATAATCCCGGAATTGTTCTTAAGAAATTCACCGATCAAATTTCCGGTTTCTTCTGGACCTCGCTTGGATATTCTCAGATATTGAAAGGTGACAAACGTATGTGTACCCTTAAATTCCTTGTTCGTCGGTTGAATTTTGATATCGTTGACCGGAAGATCATGATCAAATAATTCATTAAAAGCATTGTGGATCGATTCCTTAAGGATGAGCTCAATATTCATAGTTCAGAAGTATCGAATAAAATGTAATTGATTTATTATTTTGCAAAGATTGCAAATATCAAAATAAAACCAGAATCTGACTGGATTTTAATGGTTAATAATTTGTTTCGCTGCACCTGCGAGATCATTAGCATAATAATCAATGTTCAGGTGCTGGATGTATTTGCCAATATATACAGTTTTTATTCCCAGTTTTAAGGCCGGCAACATATCTCTTTCACTGTTTCCTATCATCCACGATTGATTTGGACTGATGTTGTATTTTGCAATTGCTTTTTCAAACATTAAGGAATCAGGTTTCCGAAGCAGGGAGTTAGAGTATTCAGGATAGTATTCTGCATAATAGATAGCATCAATAAGATGATCAGTCGCTTTCATCATATATTCGTGGCATTGCCGCATATCATTCACATTGAAAATACCACGAGTGATACCCGCCTGATTTGTTATAACTACCAAAAGAAATCCATTATCTTTTAATTTTCGGATAGCATCTTTCACACCAGGAATGATAATAAAGTCTTCCAGTCTATAGGTATAAGTACCTCTTTCTTCATTTATAACACCGTCGCGATCAAGGAAAACGCATTTATTCATTACCCGATCTCAATTTTTATTTTTTCACTAACTGGTTGACTAATACAAGTGAGGATGTAACCGTCAGCGATTTCTTCTTCTGTAATACCATCGGGATCCTCCATATTTACTTCTCCTGAAATTAATCGGCCTCGACATGAAGTACATAGACCACTTTGGCATGAAAAAGGTAAGTTAAGATCAGCATCAAGAGCCGTTTCAAGAATGTAATCATTTTTCGGAACTTGAATCACATGTTCTTCATTATCCAAAATTATAGTTACCGTGCTGTTTATATTCTCGGTATTAAGAGTTTTATCCTTCTTTAAATCCAATGATGAAGAGGAGGTCGTAAAACTCTCTTTGTATCTCCTGTTTAATGGGAATTTAATTTTGTCCAGTGAAGAATGAACATTCGACATCATTCCTTCAGGGCCACAAGAAAATACATGAAGGCCCTCTAGGCTGAACCGTTTATCCTCTAATATTTTCTTAATTTCACTTTCAGTTAAACGGCCCTTTTTACCACCCCATTCAGACGATGGTTGTGATAGATAATGATGAACTTCGAATCTGTCATTGAATTCAAGAATCAGTTTCTGAATGAGTTCATTAAAAATCATGGAAGATTCATGGCGATTTTGATAAACCAGGATAACTTTAGAATTTGGTTCAAGGATAAGGGCAGATTTAATAATAGAAATAAGTGGTGTAATCCCACTCCCACCTGCAAACATTAGCAGGGTTCTTGAAATTTCCGGATTGAAATCAGTAGTAAAATTTCCTAATGGTTCCATTATCTCAATCCAATCACCATTTTTAAGATTATGATTTAGATAATGAGATACTTTTCCACCACCAATTTTTTTAACAGTCACAGCTATTTCTTTATCATAGTCGGGAGAAGAACTGAGAGAGTAGGAGCGTCGAAATTTTTCGCCTTTAATTTCCAGAATAAGGGTTAGATATTGCCCCGGCTTATAGGTAATTTCATCATTAGGATTATCAAAAATAATAGTAATAGCATCATCTGTTTCTCTAATAACTTTTTTTACCTGTAGATGGTAGTATGCTTTACCTCCAATAATCTTTTTAAATTCCTTTTCTTGTTTTCTTTTAAATAAACTTAAAACCATATCTTTTGGATAGTGATAAAAATCCTATTGAATTCAAACAGCAGAATTTCTATATTGTTTAGCTATTATTTTATTTGATATTCCGTTTTCATACAAAGTTATTATTAATGTAGAATAAACTATCTTAAATACTAACACTTTATTATTAGTATTGTTGGTTTTTATGAGAATTTAGCAACTATTCATATAGTAATTAATAACTTTGCTTTTTTAAATTTCAAGCACATGAATAATTCCGAACTGTTTTCCATTTCGCCTGTTGATGGACGTTACAAGAAGATCACCAAATCTCTGGACCCATATTTTTCTGAGTATGGCTTGTTTAAATACAGAATTCTGATTGAGATTGAGTACTTTATTCGGCTTGTTCAGATTCCAATTCCTCAACTAAAGGACTTCAACACTACTTTATTTGAGTCATTACGAGACATATACAGAGATTTTAATGAATCTGGCGCTTTGAGGATCAAGGAAATAGAAAGTGTCACCAACCATGATGTAAAGGCTGTAGAATATTATATCAAAGAAAAGTTTGATGATCTTGGGATTGAAACCTATAAAGAATTTATTCATTTTGGACTTACTTCTCAGGATATTAATAATACAGCCACTCCATTACTTTTAAAGGAAGGATATACTGAGCAGGTTTTACCACGATTGCTGGAGTTGATAGATAAACTGCATGAACTTTCGAAGGATTGGAAAGATATACCTATGCTGGCGCGTACTCATGGACAACCTGCATCTCCTACAAGGTTGGGGAAGGAGATATCTGTCTTCTGTGAGCGACTTGAAAAGCAATTGGATCTTTTATCACAGATTCCTTTCCCTGCAAAATTTGGGAGCGCTACAGGAAATTTTAATGCACATTATGCTGCTTATCCTCAATATGACTGGCATAATTTTGCACAGAAGTTTATGGATGACTTGGGATTACACAGGAGTCATCCCACCACACAGATAGAGCATTATGATTTTCTTGCTGCCTTTTTTGATGGAATAAAAAGGGTAAATACAATATTGATTGATTTTGCAAGGGACATATGGCATTATATATCTATAGAATATTTCAAGCAGAAAATCTCAGAGCATGAAGTGGGTTCTTCAACTATGCCTCATAAGGTGAATCCTATAGATTTTGAAAACGCTGAAGGAAATTTGGGTTATGCCAATGCAATATTTGAATTTTTATCAGCCAAACTTCCAATATCCAGGTTGCAAAGAGATCTGACTGATTCCACTGTTTTAAGGAATGTGGGAGTGCCACTGGGCCATAGCTATATCGCCTATACCTATTTGTTAAAAGGGATTAATAAACTTGAACTCAATAAGGCGAAACTTGAAGAAGATCTCGAAGATAACTGGGCAGTAGTAGGTGAGGGGATACAAACCATACTTAGAAGAGAAGGATTTCCAGAACCCTATGAAGCTATAAAAGCGCTGACCAGAAAGAATAAAAAAATGACTCAAGAAAGCCTGATCACTTTTATTGATGAATTATCAATATCTGATGAAGTTAAATTAGAATTAAAAAATCTGACTCCTCAGACTTACCTGGGAAGGTAGCATTATGGTGATCATATTTGATTAGCCAACAAAATCACCGTATTGAAATTTGCAATTCTTATATTTTTTTTTCAATCGTAACTGCCAGAAAGGTCCATTCTTAAAGAACAATGCTGACTTTACTCCCAGATTATGCCACCACCGTGAAAACCCTGAACGATAAGGTCCTGTATTTTTGGGTATAATAAGGTATTCAAAGCCAAATTTCCTGGTGATTTCTTCGAAACATTTGTTTCCACTAAGAGTACCCATTGAATTATTTCTAATTATAAATCGATAATTTTTTTTCTTGGGCCCCTGTTTCTTTGCATCTGGTCTTGCTTTTGGATTGGTGGCCTGTGTGGAAAGAATATCAGCCTCATTGGTAATATTTTGGCCATTTACAACCAAGACCTTAGACATAAGAATAATAAAGGATAAATAATATAAGAGATGCTTACTCAAATTTAAAGTTTATGCAAAGGTAAGTATCAGATGGAAAAATCAAATATTATTTGTCTGATTCTGATTCTGCTTCATCATAAAGAGAAACATTTTCCTCAAAATCGTATAAAGTGAGTATTCGAAGAGTATAGTATGAAACCCAGAAATCTCTTAATGATTGTATGTAGGCTCGTTTTGCATCATCCTTATCCCGCAATGCCAGGTTAAGATCCGTAATACTGATCTTACCAATCAAATATCTGTTTTTAGCTATATTATATCTTTTATCAGCAATGACATCAGCCTGCTGAGATATATTTACCTGTTCTACGAGCATCTTTATTTGTTTTGCCTCGGTAAATATTTGTTCATCAAAATTTATCTCATCCAATTGTATCGTATATTCTTCTAATTTCAGGCTTGCTTCTGCTGTTTTTACAATTGACTTCTGTCTTCCCCAGTCCAATATAGGAACCTGAAAGCCAATACTTAATTCCTGTCCACTTACAGTATTTTTATACATATCCGGTAAACCGGTAGATGAATATCCTGAAATCCCAAATCCTGCTGCCAAAACAGCATTAATTCCGCTTTGCCCCCTAGCCATAGCCACATCTCTTTCAGCTTCTAATTGCCTCCTTGAAAATGCAACGGCATCTGGTCTGTTTTTCCTTGCAATTTCAATAGCCGCTAATTCGTTCACATTGAAATAAGGTATAAAATCGGGTAATAAAAGAGATACCTTATCAATATTTGTTATTCCTACAAATGTTCGGAGTCTTAATCCGAATGTTTCCAGGTCAACATTTGCCACAGCTACAGCTTGTCTCGAATTCATTACGTTCAGTTCCAGGTCAAGCAATTCATTCTCAGCAATCTTTCCCAGGTTATATCTTCCTCGACCAATTTTATAGATTGTATCATTATTGGCCAGGTTCTTTTGAGCGATTTCCAAACTGATTTGTGCAAGTAATAAATCAAAAAACCTTGTGGTAGCCTGTAATGAGATATTTTCTAAGTCTTCTACAAATTCTCTTTTAGATTCTTCATATCTCAATGGCTCGATTTTTTTATCCCATCTAAGCTCATTAAAGAAAAACAGAGGTTGTTCAAGCCCTAGGGCCACTGGTGCCCCACTATAGATTTTCTCACCTGTTTCAAAGTTGTCAAATCTGTTGATGCCAGAGTTCACAAAAAACTCGGTTCCTGTTGCTGCCAATGACTGAGATAGTCTGAAGTTCACATTGGAATTATTGATATTAACTGGTTTAAAGTCATAAGATCCATCTGGCTGACGTACCTCATCAAACCTGCGTATATAATCAGGAAATCTCCCATCCATAGAAAGTTGAGGATTATAATTGGACTTGTATACCCTGAATTGCCAGTAACGGTTTTCTTTTCTCACTTCAGCCTGCAAGGCCCAAATTGATCTGTTTCTTGCTAAATTGACAATTTGTTTGAGATCAAAAACTTCAGAAGTTATGGGTTCTGTCTGCTGGCTATAAGTGAAACATGAAATCCCCGATAAAAAAAAAATAAAAAATGTGATCTTGAATTTATTCATGACGCAATGAGGTTATAGGATCCTGGTTTGCTGCTTTTCTTGCAGGAGTAATTCCAAAAATCAATCCTACAGTTGCAGCAACGCCAAATGAAACAATAATTGAAAAGGCAGAAATAATGGTTGGTATGTCGGCTATTTTTGAAATTATTAACGCCAATGTTACTCCTAGAAATACACCAATCAAGCCACCAGTGATGCTGATCATAACAGCTTCAAGGAGGAACTGCTGAACGATATCTATTTTCTTGGCTCCAACAGCCAGTCGCAATCCGATTTCTTTAATTCGTTCAAGTACTGAAGCGAGCATGATATTCATGATTCCAATTCCACCAACAATCAGTGAAATGCCAGCAATTGCTCCTAACACGACGTTAAAAATATTTTTTGTCCTTTGTTGCTGCTTTAACAACATTTCAGGAATAGTAATCTCATAATCTACTACGTCATAATGCCTTCTTTTAAGCATTCTCGATATAATTTCAGCAGTAGTTTCCAGTTGATCAGTTTCTCCCACCTGCACAACCATTCGATCAATCTGATGATAATTAACAACTTTTTCGTCCTCAGTATCTGATTCGCTTGAAATGATCATAATTCTTCCACGACTGAAACCAGTACCAGAGCCGACAAGCATTGATCCTGTTACCAGGTCCCTGTTTTCATACCGGATTAATATTGATTGAATCGGTGTATAAACATCCATATTGAAATTACGGATACCCAGGTTTTCAATACTTTTTTGAGAAATATATCTTTCTTCCAAAACACCTATTACCTCCAGCCATTGATTCCCACATTTTACAGTCTTTCCAATTGGATTTTCTGTTGGGAAGAATTTTGTACTTACTGATTTCCCAATAATACAAACAGGAGATCCAGCAATTAGCTGATCTTCGGTAAACATTTTACCCTGCGATAGGTTAAAATTAGTTAGTGAAAAATAAATTGGAGTAACCCCTACTAATTTAGTTGACCTCCTTATACCTTTTTTAATGATATAGGTATCGAGAATAATCTCAGGGCTAATCTTCTGGATGGTTGGGATAATATCATCCATTGTGCTTGCATCTCTCAAGGTTAAGCCAGGAGAAAATTTCTTCTTTTCTTTTTCTGATTCATCAGTTTCAGCCAGGTTTTTCTCTTCCTGTTCTATAATTGGTTGAATGACAATATTATTTACGCCAACTAATTTGATCTGATCCAGTATTTCCTGTTGTGCGCCACTTCCTATGGCAAGCATGGCAATTACTGCACCAACTCCAAAAATGATACCCAGGGCCGTAAGAACCGATCGAAGTGTATTGGATATTACGGCATCGATGGCTACGTAAAGGTTAGAAGATAATCTTTCCCACATATGCTTTTTGATAGATTGTTCTTAATTTTTTTCAGCTGGAGTATTGGATTTTTGTGCAGTACTATCCAGCGTACCAGTCTTAGCTCTTTCGCCACCTTCTCTTCTCATCATACGCATGTCCCCTGGTTTTGCATCAGCCGGAACAGTGATTTTTCTACCATCAGGCAAAGTGATCACTTTTTCAGCGGGTTTTTCTTCCTCTACAGCCTCTTGTTTTATCATTCTTTTTCCGTTTAGCTCAGGGAGTAATACTATTTCGTCATCTTCCTTTCCGGCAGGAACGGATAAATAAACCTTATCATCAGCCTCAAGTCCCATCGCGACAACCGCTTCGTTATTGTTGGTTCCATTTATCTGTATTTCCTGCTTTATGGTTTTAATACCCTTTCGAACGAAAACAAAAGAGATAGAATCATCTTTGCTATGTAAGCATTCCAATGGGACAAACAGGGTAGAGTCAATAATATTCGTAATAATCCGGTTGCTTGTAGTCATAGCAGGTTTTAGCATGCCATCGGTTCCCTGGATTTCGATGAATGTTTCAAAAACTTTAGCATCTGAATTTGGACGTTGTTCTCCAACATTAGCAACATTGGTTACAGTTCCTATAAGTTTTTTATCAGGGAAAGCATCAAGGCCTATCTCAACCGTTTGACCAGGCTTGATCTTCCTTACATCCACTTCATTGATGTATGTTTTTGACATCATTGTGGTAAGATCAGGAAGAGTTGCCACGGTAGGATCCCAGGAATTGATCTGAGAACCACCTTTTATCGCTTTACCGTCATGTCCCTTCGCATAAATTACCATGCCGTCTTCCGGAGCATAAACTGTAAAGGAATTTGCCAACTCCATCATAGCGTTCAATTCCCGCTGGGTTTTTCTCAGCTCAGCAGATACCTCCTGCATTTTAGCTTGATTTTGCTTATGTTTAATGATATAGTTGTCAGTAGCCTGCTGATAACTTCTTTTAGCTTTTTCCAGGTTTATCTCTTGCTGCTTAACAGTAGCAGGAGGCTCATAAGCTGATTGTTCCAATACAAGATTTGCTTCTTCAACGCCATATCTTAAGTTAATCAGTTCATCTCTGGCTTGCCGCATCTGAAGGGCCGTATCAAGTTGGGTTAGAACAAACTGCGATTGAGCTTTTTCAACTTCTATCTGTTTGTCCTGAAGCTTTGTGTTAAATTCTGATCGGTCAAGATTTGCGATCCATTCTCCTTTACTAACAACGGTACCTTCCGGAACAATATCATTGATGGTGACACTATATATTCTTAAGTCTCTAAGTCTTGTTGGGCCAACAATCTTTACCGAATTTTTAGCTTCCAATTCCCCGGTTGTATTTATATCTACAACAAATTTTCCCGTTTTAACGGAAATAAGCACTTCATTACTATCACTTTTTCCAGTTCCTTTGAAGGCAAAGAAAAGAATAAGGATCACAGCTGCAATTCCGAGACTGATCAATGAATATTTTTTCATAATGCTAATGTTAATGTCAGATTGTAAACAAAATGATGCAAATATAAAATTAGTTCTTAATTCTGAAGAAAATCTAATTCTGATGAAGATTAACCTCTTTTAACTATTAGATGCTAAAAATAAGATTTGCTTGTGAAATATTGAATGAAAATTATTTTTTAGGTATAATTTTGAGATACACGGTAATCTTTTTAATAAAAATGTCATGAAGCAATTGATCAGCTGGATCACGAGACATATTCCCAGAACCACTCTCCAACGGTTCAGCCATTTAGTATTACCTGTAATACAGATTTTTTACTATGGTAATACCTATGAATGCCCAGTCTGTTCAAGTTCATTCAGGAAGATGATGCCATATGGCAGAAAACCTTCCAGGGGAAATGCCTTATGCCCGAATTGTTTATCGCTTGAACGACATCGTTTGATATGGGTGTATCTGAAGGAACGAACACAATTTTTCACCCTTCCAATAAAATTTTTACATATAGCTCCAGAAATATGTTTTATTAAAAGGTTTGAAAAGTTATCAAATATAGAGTACATAACTGGCGATATAGAATCCCCTTTGGCTAAAGTTAAAATGGACATCATGAATATCCCTTTTGATGAAAACACATTTGATGCTGTGATGTGTAATCATGTACTGGAGCATATTGAAGAGGATATCAATGCTATGAAAGAAGTATACAGGGTATTAAAACCTGGAGGCTGGGCTATTTTGCAGGTACCTTTTATGGGGAAGGACTTAGAAACAACCTTTGAAGATCCTACTATCAGAACTTCTTCAGAAAGAGAGCAGGTATATGGACAGGATGATCATGTGCGGATTTATGGAAAAGATTATGGACAGCGATTGAAAAAGGCAGGTTTTGAAGTGATAGAAGATGACTTCGTTAGAAAGATGTCACCTGAACTGGTCAGAAAATATGCTCTGGCACCAGAAGAAATTATTTATTTCTGTAAAAAATAGAAATATATCCACGATACATCTTATACCAAATTTTGGAAATAAAATTGACTTTTTCCTTTATGAGGAATTGACTGATTACAGAGATGATTTGTGGTGTTCTGAGGTATCCAAATGATTTATGTGGATTCCTGTTTTCTTTAAATATATACGTATTTTCAACCACCTCGTTTTCCACATTAATACCATTCAAATTGGCTTCAAATTTATCGGTCAGGTCGTAAATTAAGGCTACTTTATCTTCAAGATCTGAAAAATTATACCAGGACTTTACGATGCCTGGAGGAGTCTTGGGTTTTTGGAATTCGGGCAATTTAATATTTCGTTCTGAGGCAATCTTACTAATAATTATTGGTAAACCTAAAGGTGAACCCATGGTAATAAAGGTGTGAATCGGAACCTCTGGAACTGTAAATGTCAGAACATCGTAGGCGATGATGGATCCCATTGAATGCCCAATAATAAGAATATCATCATCCATATATTTTTGCAGGGTATCAGCCATTCGCCTCCTGATTATATCTCTCGCCAGACAATTAGCCTCTTTATCATTATAAAATTCTTTTGAATAGTATATTTCCAGTTCCTTAAAGTAGGAATGTAAAATGGCATCAGTGATAAATGAGAAATTGATACTTAAATCATCATTCAGGAAAATATTGTACAACTGTTTTTCCAATACGTCAAGTACTTTTTGCCTGATTTTGTGATCCTCGGAGACATAATCTTTTGGTGTAGAAGTATACGGCTCATCCAGGAAAAAAGGATCACTATTATCCTGAATCTTAGGGTCCTGTGGTTTGTCATTAAATACATCGGCCCAGTAAACCAGTTCAAACTTAAAATCTGGTATAGAAAGGCCAAAAAGCTGATAACCTTCCCGAATAGAATCCAACCACCATTTTTCGAGTATCTCCTTTGGTGGTTTATTACCCAAACCATGTACACCAATAATTACTTGCGACATCAGGTTGTAATTGAATTAAAAATGATTCTTAGAGGAATCCGATATATACAAATATAATCAAGCACGAATGTAGTTAAAAGATCACCCAGTTTGTGGGAAATTTACAGAACATACCTTTAAAAATCATTAAAAAGGATAGAATTGTTGAAGTGGAGAGTTAATTTTATTCTATCTGTAGCTACGAATATCAGGTTCGACATGGAAACTTTTTTTCTGGATATTGTTTGCAAGAGATTATGCATTCTTTTATTGTCTTTTTTTTGTTTGGGTATATCAAGCAATGCTCAAATACCTGAATTTCAGAACTCTGAAAACTTTAAACTAATACGTTTACATTATTCAAATTCCATTGGAGAAGAGGGCATAACTGAATTTGATTTTGATAGTAAAGGAATACTTCTATTTGCTTCCTGGAGACTCTTGAATAATGAAAGAAGTTCAATAAACTATTATTCATATAGCAGTGATCATAAGTTAATTGAGAAAACCAGAATATTCAGTGATTCAATTACAACGCAACAATCCTTTAAATATAATAGATGTGGATTCCTTGAAAATGAAACATACCATCGTTCTGATGGAATCAATGGAACTGTAAAATATTTATATGATGATACGGGAAATTTGATATCAGCTGATTGTCAGGGGCTTAATGGTTGGTTTTATGGAAGGATTAAATATTGCTACAATATATATGGAATTCGGGACCGAGCTGAAATATTTGATAAAACTCAAAAAATAGGAGAAATCGAATATGATTATGATATTAATGGAAATCTAAAAAAGGAATTTTGGGATTTTAAGGAGATATGGACACAGACTTTCTCATATGAATATTATGAAATCCCTAAAACGACTTGTATAACTTCAAATCCTTATATTAAAAATGGCCAATTTTTTCAAATAGAATCCGAATACTATGAATATAGCGGGGCAGTTGGCGGACCATCAGACTACACATACAATGAAGACGGGATGTTATTAGGAAAGACCTATTCTAGATCTGATGGACTGATAACTGAAACAGATTATCAATATAATGATCAAGGACTGTTGATTACATCAGTGAGAAAATATAAAGATGGTATGATAGCCAACTATTATTATGAATTTGATCCGGGAGGTAATTTAATCTCGTGTAAATACAAACGTTCTGATGGACTTGAGGGAACAGAATTATACTTTTATAATGATAAAGGATTGCTTATGCGGTCACAACATAAAAATAAGGATGCCTGGTTGTCAGGAGTCATAGTATATGAACATTTTGAGGATGGTCGTATTAAAAATGGATTTTTTGATGGAGATGATAATTTTAATGCAGATTTAATGTTTACATATGATGAGTATCATAATCTGATAAAAATCAGGTGGGATTTCACATATGACAAAAGTCAGATTTATACTTTCAAGTACAAACCATTGTATAAGGATAAATATAGCCGGCCTTTTTCCTTACAATAAAAATAGATCCTCGAAATTGTAGCTTATTTTAACTATTGTTGCCATCCATTTGTCAAGGAACTTGTTTTTAATATTAAGTGTTACTGAATTAAGAAACTAAGTTTTCATAGTACTTAATATTATAAGAAGATGAAAAATATAATTATTTCTGGTTTATTGGGAGGACTTGTTCTCATCATTTGGATGTTCTTAGTTAATGGGATTTTGGGATTTAGGAATCAAATAGATATGAAAAAGATTTC
>Ga0316187_10002997_pt1 | contig 14693 bp, 10 predicted proteins | sample CroRivburrow1_MG_FD_204927 | JGI IMG/M metagenome (GOLD analysis project Ga0316187, IMG submission 204927) | Coastal sediment microbial communities from Maine, United States - Cross River worm burrow 1 | ecosystem: Environmental > Aquatic > Marine > Coastal > Sediment | place: USA: Maine... | reverse complement strand
CGTTATCGCCAACGGGGCAGCGGTTCCTCCGGGAGCAAGTTCGAATCCGGTTCATACATCGACTGGCTTGCGGCGGTGGAAAAATCAGGCCAGTTTGCCTCTGACGCCAATCAAAAAAGAGCGCACAAGAATTTGCTGGTGCGCACCATGGCCCAGATCGCACGTGAATGCCGAAAAATTTCACCGGCTAGCGCGGCACCGGTACTGGAGGCAATCGAACAAAGGTGCCAGCAATGGAACATACGACTATTTGATCTTATCGTCATCGACCGCCTCGACCTGCGTTGCATAGGCCGTTATTTTAAGTTGCATCTGGCACTCAGGCAGATACGACGAAACCTGTCCCGAACCTGATATCTCGGACTCCTGCCTGGATCGCTGCCGCGCCTAACCTATGAGTAAATAGGTAAATAGGGGACAGACCACGATTAACCAGAATGATTGAGGTCTTGCTGCTGTCTCTGGTAGTATTTGTAGCGTATTGAACAGGGAGGTTCATTATGCCCAGACGCGCACGCTTATCGATAGCCGGGATCCCCTGGCACATTATTCAACGCGGTAATAATCGTTCGGCCTGTTTTTATACAGACCAGGATTATCACCGTTATTTGGCTACCCTGAGAGAAGAGGCTGAAAGGCACGGGTGCAGGGTTCACGCCTATGTGTTGATGACAAATCACGTCCATCTTTTGCTCACGCCAGAACGAAAAGACAGTGCAGCGCTGTTAATGAAGCATCTGGGTCAGCGCTACGTGCAGTATATTAACCGTACCTATAAGCGCAGCGGCACATTATGGGAGGGTCGGTTTCGTTCCTGTCTTGCTCAGAGCGCTAAGTATGTGCTGGCCTGTTATCGATACATTGAGTTAAACCCGGTACGTGCCAGCATGGTGACGCATCCACGTCATTATCCGTGGTCGAGTTACCGAGCGAATGCCAGGGGGGATGTACTCCGAGCTCATCACACCGCATGAGGAGTACCTGGCGCTTGGGAGGTGCACTCAATCACGCCAGTCGGCATATCGCGACTTGTTCAATGTGCATCTGACTGCTGATGTTGTTAGTGATATTAGAGCTTCTACCAACGGCAACTTTGCCCTTGGAAATGAGCGCTTCAAGCAGGAAATATCAGCCAGGCTAAACAGGCGAGTTACGCCTGCCAGCGCGGGTAGGCCGTCTAAGAAGGGATAATCGTGGTCTGTCCCCGATTCTCCCGATTCTCCCGATTCTCGGCGAATCGGGCAGTCCTGCTATTCCCGGTACCAGTTGCCGTCCGCTTGTTTGACCATCCACTGATGTGAATACCAGTAAAAGTCACCGGTCGCGTCGTTGGCAGGTGCGGCGCAGTTGATTTTATGGCGCCCGGCGGTTTGTTCGCCGCTGACGACTACCGACACCACCAGCGGTTGCTCGGTGATGATGGTCATCTCCAGCGGAGTTCCAGAGGCGCGGTAGCAGCCCAGTTGATGGGCGGAATAGTTTCCGGCAGCGAGCGTTAGCCGCAGGCTCCTGATGGGTCGCCAGGATTTTTCGTCAGCGCCGCGCACCGATACTGCAGTGACCGGCAATGGACGTGAGTTGACGGCGATCGCAAAACGCTCGAGGTCGGCGTAATTCGTTGCCATCGGAAAGCGCGGGAGCGCAAGGAAGTCCGAGTGAGCGCCGAGCGCGCCGGATTGCTGGGCGATGCCACGATAGCCCATTGAGCCCACGATTGCTTTAAGCGCTTTTGAATACTCGCCATAGGGATAGGCAAACAACGATGGGCTGGAGCCGATTTCGTGCTTGATGCGATCGGCCGCCATCTTGATATCCGCCCTGACTCGGTTTTGCCAGCGAGTATTGGATTCACCCTTGAGTCGACGCACCAGATGCGCATGGCTGTGGCTGTGGTTAGCGATTTCATTGCCGGCTTTGGCCATCTCGCGTAGCTGATCCCAATTGAGATAATCAGCATAGCCATTATCGATACCTTCGCTGCTGACAAATATGGTGAACGGCCAGTTGCGTTTTCTCAGGCGCGGGAAAGCCTCGGTGTAAATCGAGCGATAGGCGTCGTCGAAGGTGATGGCGACCGTGTTGGCGGGAAGTTTCCGATGTTTGTCCAGGGCATCGAGAATACGGCTCAATGGCCAGATGTTAAATTGGTGCTCGGCCAGGTAGTTCAGGTGCTGCTCGAAAGCGGCAGGTGTCACACTGGTCAGTGCGGGCGTGTCTTCGCTGACGTGGTGATAGATCAGCGCTACCGCGTGATCGTCGGCCTGGCTGGTCGAGAATACGATCAGGGTCAGCAGTATGGCGAGATAAAATCTCATTAGCTGCGCTTGTGCTGAAACGCCCGCGCGCGGTTCTGCATCAGCTTGATCTCGGGTTTGCGGCCGAATCCGGGCGAGGCTGACACTTACTTGCCGGAGCGGCGTTGCTCCGGGTGCAGGCTTTTGCCGAGAATATGCTCGCTGTTGCGCACCGCGTGATCGCTCGAGGTGACGATAAACGGGTCGGGTTCGCCCACGGTTGTATAATCCTTGCCGTCGTAGTTGAGCGACGACAGGAAATGGCGCATGCAATTGAGGCGTGCGCGCTTCTTGTCGTCTGACTTGATGATGGTCCAGGGCGCGTCGGCGGTGTCGGTATAGAAAAACATCGCTTCCTTGGCTTCGGTGTAATCGCCCCATTTGTCGATCGAGGCCTGGTCGATGGGTGACAGCTTCCACTGCTTCAGCGGGTCGCTCTTGCGCGCTTCGAAGCGCCGCCGTTGTTCTTCCTGGGTCACCGAAAACCAGTACTTGAACAGCAGTACGCCGGAGCGCGTCAACATGCGCTCGATCTCCGGACACTGGCGCATGAATTCGAGGTAAGCGCCGGGTTCGCAAAACCCCATTACGCGCTCGACACCGGCGCGGTTATACCAGGAGCGGTCGAACATCACCATCTCGCCGGCCGACGGCAGGTATTTGATGTAACGCTGAAAATACCATTGCGTTTGCTCGGCTATCGTAGGCTTTTCCAGTGCCACCACGCGCGCGCCGCGCGGATTCAGGTGTTCCATGAAGCGCTTGATCGTGCCTCCTTTGCCGGCCGCGTCGCGGCCTTCAAAGATGATGACGATCTTCTTGCCCGATTCTCTGACCCAGCGCTGAACCTTGAGCAGTTCGACTTGCAACGACGCTTTGGTTTTCTCGTATTCGGACTTGCCGATGCGGTCTTCATAGGGGTACATGCCGTTTTCAAAACGGCGGATGACGTCCATGCGGTCGAGTTCACCCTGCGCGATACCGTTATCTTCAGGTGAGCGCAAGTCGGCTGGTGATGCGACTTCGGCTGCCGCTTCGGGTGTATCCGGATTCAAGGCTTCGGTCATGTCTGTGAGGTTGGTTTTGGAAAGGCTGGTCATTATAACATTGCTCGACCGATATGCCATGTGTGCCTCGGGTGCTGCAGCTCTAAGTACCTCGGACTGGGTTATACTACCGGGATGAGTAGCGATAGCCATATTCTGGTACAGCAATTAGCCACGGAATTGCTGCAGCGCAAGCAGCGCGTGTGCACTGCAGAGTCTTGCACCGGCGGCCTGATTGCCAAGTCCTTTACCGATCTGGCGGGCAGTTCGGACTGGTTTGATCGTGGATTTGTGACTTACAGCAACGCCGCCAAGAGCGAGATGCTGGGTGTGCCGGCTTCGCTGATCGAGGACTATGGCGCCGTCAGTGAAGCGGTGGCAAACGCGATGGCAAGCGGTGCGCTGCGCCATAGCGAGGCCGATTATGCGGTCGCGGTCACCGGCGTTGCCGGTCCCGGCGGTGGCAGTGAGGAGAAGCCGGTAGGTACGGTGTGGATTGCGGTCGCCTCGGTCGATCAACTTGCTGCACGCCGCCATCTGTTCGCGGGTGATCGTAGCGCCGTGCGTGAAGCGACCCTGGTCAGCGCGATCGAGGCCTTGCTCGATCTGCTGCCTGGCGCTTGAGGCGGATCGATATCCCCGGATTTGTGTGCTGACTGGCTTTCGTCGGCCCGGTGACTAGCAGTCGGCCCTGGTGACCCGGCACAGATGTGTTTTCAGATTCGCCTGCTGCGAGATCGGGTCGAGGCGCACGGCGGTCAGGTGATTCACACTGCTGCCGGGATGATAGGGTTGCTGTTCATCCCAGCCGATCGGGATGAAAATGCAGTTGGGTCGAATCCCGCGATGTATCCAGGCGCGCACGGTGATGCGCCCCTGTGCTGTCTGTACAAACACCTGGTCACCATCCTCGATGCCGATGGCAGCAGCCTTTTGCGGATGGATCTGGCAGTAAACCTCGGGCCACATTTCCTGTGCCTGCCAATAGTAATGTGTCCAGGAGTGAAAATGCGGGGCATTTGGGCGGCCGGTCACCAGCTCGGTATCGTAGGCTGGATCGCGCTCGATCGGGGTATCGACGATGTGCCCTCCGTGCACCAGCGTATTGTCGCCAAGAAAAGTGGACAGGCGCGGTGTGGTGTCGTAGACGATGTGCGGCAGGTCGACCAGTTGTTCGGCTTCACTGTAGAACTCGGGTAGTGCGGATAAACCCATTGCGCGGAACTTGTCCTCCTGCGCCTCCGTGCAGAATTCCAGTTTGCCACTTGCCGTCGGATAGTCGAGTTTAGCTTCGGGGTCCACACGCATGCGCTCGGTGACGTAAACCGGATCGATCTCACCCGGCCCCCCGTCGAACAGCGGCAGGCGCACGCTGCGATTGGGCTGACTGGTGAGGTAGTCGCTGGAGGCAGCCGACAGTTCCGGCGTGGCCTTGAGCAGTACCTCGTCCCAGAGCCTGCGTGGGTCTTTGTAATCTTCTTTTAACACATCGTCGAAACCGAACTTCTTGCCGAGCTCGATCCAGAACCAGTGATCGGAACGCGCCTCGCCGGGCGGTTCGATGAACTTGTCGTTCCAGACGATGCGGCGGTCCTCTGCGAAGCGCGATGTGCCGCCTTTCTCGATGCCGCTCGCCATCGGCAGCAGATAGTCGGCATAGCGAGAGGTGGCATTCTTGAACAATTCCAGATGCACCACCAGGTCGAGCGCTTCGACCGCGGCCCGTGCCCGGTTCTGGTCGGGCCATTGCGCCAGGGGATTGTTGCTGGTGATCAACGCCTTGATCGGGTAGGGCTTGCCGTGCAGCATCGCGTCGATCCAGGCCGACGGATTCTTGCTGATCGAGGCGCGTGTCTCGGCCCTGCGCCCGCTCGGAATCAACGGCGGCTTCCAGTTCATTTCCGATGACACGTTGAAATAACCACCGCCACGTCGCCCCCAGTTGGCGGTCATTGCCGCGACGAACATGAACACGCGATTGGTTTGCGCCGAGTTGGTGTGCTGGTTGATGCCGCGGCTCAGGAAAATCATGCAGCCGTCGGCGCCGGCAATGGTGCGCGCGAGATCTTCAATCTGTTCGCTGGCGAGGTCGGTCACGCGGGCACACCAGTCGAGGTCATAACCTTTGGCGAAAACGAATTCGCGCCACTGCTGCCAACCCTCGATCCAGCGCTCGCAGAATTCGTTGTCGTGCAGTTCGTGCTGGAACAGGTAGTGAATGATACCCAGCCCAAGCGCCATGTCGGTACCCGAACGAATTGGCAACCAGGCGTCGGCTTTACTTGCAGTCGGAGTCAGTCGCGGATCGACCACGATCATGCGCGCGCGATGCTGGATGCGCCAGTCGTTGAGCATGCCGAAATTGACCGGGCGCGTTTCCGCCTGGTTGTCGCCGATGTATACATAGGCCCCGGCACTGCCGATATCCTCCTCGGTATAGACGTTGGCCATCAATCCGGTGCCCTGGGTCAAATTGAGCGCAACACCCTTGCCAAGGTCGCAATAGGGTTCGGTGGCGGCGACGTTGGTAGTGCCCCAGAGGCCGGCAAACAATGGAATCGCGCCGATGATGTTGAGTACGCCGGTACGCGAGCCAGACTGGATGGCGAGCGCATCACTGCCGTAGCTTGTGCGTACCGCCGACAGCTTCTGTGCGATCTCGCTCAGCGCCTGTTCCCAACTGATCGCGACGAATGAATCGCTGCCGCGCTTGCCGACGCGCTTCATCGGTGTCAGCAGACGATGCGGGTTGTTGTACATCTGCAGCGACATCTGCGACTTGGGGCAGACCCGGCGCTGGAACACCGGATCCTCGTCGTTGCCGTAAATATTGACCACCTCGTTACCGCGCAGGTGATATTTGACCGGGCAGCCATTGAAGCAAATGTTGCAGCCGCCGGGCACGATGCGCTCGAGCGTGGTGGCGACGGCATTTTTGTCTGCGCGCCGGTAAGAGCCGCGAGCACTTGAGCTCGCCAGGCTGCGCCGGATTTGATGGTCGGCCATCAACGCCGGCGTACTGCGTATCGCTGGTGGCGCCGTTGTAGCGCGGTCGTCGCGCGGTCGTTGCAGGTAAATCGTTGCTGGTTGTTGCAGGAAGTGATCGGTATCGAGCAAGCTGCGGTTGTGTTGCGCCGCTTTGCGCAGCAAGGCGGCGCGATTATCGAAGCTGATGGCGCGGGTCGGGCATACCGCCGCACAGGCCGGTCCGAGGTCACGGCTGCGGCGCTCGGCGCAGAGATCGCATTTCACCGCATGGTGCTGTTCGGTGTTGTAGCCGATCGCGCCATAGGGGCAGGCCAGCGCGCATTCACCGCAACCGGTGCAGCGGCCCTCGTTGACCGCCACCACGCCGGTGATCGGATCCTTGGAGATAGCCTTGGGATAGACCGGGCAGGCGCGCAGGCAGGCAGGGCGCTCGCATTGCTGGCAGGTGACGGTGAGGAAATCGAGGCGCGCCGGCAGACTGGACTGCTCGTCTGCGTCCTGTTGTTCGTCAAACCACATGACACGATTGCGATAACTGTTCGGCCCGAGCGCATTGCTTTGCTTGCAGGCGGCCTCACAGCTCTTGCAGCCGGTACAGCGTTCGAGGTCGATCATCAACGCCAGCTGGGTCGTGGGATCTGTCATGTGTCAGCTTCCCCAGGCGGTGATATACCACCAGTCTATTTCACTGCCAGCGGCAGCATAGCCAGCGAAAAACAGCATCACGATGACGTGTGCGATCAGGCCGAGGTAAAAGCCGAGCGCGGCCAGCATGTGTATGCGACGCGACCAGCGCAGCCCGATGCCGACCGCGGCGCGTGCACCGACCATGCGTGCCTCGCGCTCCGCCAGCCACTGGTAGCGGCAACTGTTCAGCGGTTGGTGCAGCCAGTGTTCTAGCGCGGGGGAAAACAGGGCTTCGTCTGCGCCTGGATGCAATTGTCGCAGTAGCGCGATCTTGTCGTCGATAACACCTTGTAATGCCGTCTTGTCGAGACCTGCGGGGGCATTGAATCCGGTCGATGCGCTGCTGCGGGCAAACAGCAGGCTGAAGCCACGTGACAGCACGACGCGCAGCAGGCTGCCTTGCAGGATCAGAAATGCCATCAGGGTCAGCACTATGCCGGGGGGGGAAAGCCAGTGACCGTTGGCGACGTGAATGAAGATCAGGCAGCTGCCGAGCGAGGTGGCGAGTACGTGGGCGATAAACCAGGCGGGCGGGTTTTCACTGCGCCCCGAGCGCTTCATCACCACGAAGGCCAGCGGTGCCAGCAACAACACGGCGCCAAGCGCCGCGCAGAATTGGCCGAGTGGCGAGCCGGGTGCTGGCAGTCGCGGCCAGCTCAGGGCCAGTGCGGCGATGGCGATAACGCTGAACAACAATACCAGGATATTGCGCTCGGAAAGATCGGGGCGGTTGCGATAACTCACTTTGATTTCGGATTGGTTGCGTCGATTTCGGTCAAGACTATCCCTGCCTGCGCCCGGGTTCAACCGCTTGTCGAAGCGAAATGATTTTTTATTTTTTTTTGATGGCTCACGCTATGAGCCATTGACGATGCATAATGAGCGCCAGACTGATAGCCGAGTCGGGAGGAAATTCTAAACAAATAGAAAAGTTCTCTTTATGTTCTCGTTCGGCTATGTGATAATCCGACAACTCAAATGTATAGGTAGGTAGCAAATGGACGAAAACAAGCAAAAAGCGTTGGCAGCAGCCCTGGGGCAGATCGAAAAGCAGTTCGGCAAGGGTTCGGTCATGCGGCTTGGCGATGCCGGGGTCGATAATACTATCGGTACCATTTCGACTGGATCGCTATCGCTGGATATCGCGCTTGGAATCGGCGGCCTGCCACGTGGGCGTGTCGTCGAGGTGTACGGTCCTGAGTCATCGGGCAAGACCACGCTGGCCCTGCAGGTTATCGCGGAGTGTCAGAAAACTGGCGGTGCGGCTGCGTTTGTCGACGCCGAACATGCGCTCGACCCGACCTATGCCGAAAAACTTGGCGTCAATTTAGACGATTTACTGGTGTCGCAACCCGACACCGGTGAACAGGCGCTGGAAATTACCGACATGCTGGTGCGCTCGGGTGCAGTCGACGTAGTAGTGGTCGACTCGGTCGCGGCCTTGACACCGAAGGCGGAAATCGAGGGTGACATGGGCGATTCGCACATGGGTCTGCAGGCACGCCTGATGTCGCAGGCGCTGCGCAAGCTTACCGCCAACATCAAGCGCTCCAACACCATGGTGATTTTTATCAACCAGATCCGCATGAAGATCGGCGTGATGTTCGGTAATCCGGAGACAACGACCGGTGGTAACGCGCTAAAGTTCTATGCCTCCGTGCGCCTCGACATTCGGCGCATTGGGGCGATTAAGCGAGGCGATGAAGTCATCGGTAACGAAACCCGCGTCAAGGTCGTCAAGAACAAGGTGGCGCCGCCCTTCAAGCAATGTGAATTTGAAATCCTCTACGGTGAAGGTTCATCGCGTGAAGGCGAGCTTATCGACCTTGGCGTCAAGAACGGCATGGTCGAAAAAGCCGGTGCCTGGTATAGCTACAACGATGAGCGCATTGGCCAGGGTAAAGACAATGTGCGTACCTTTTTGAAAGAACATCCTGAAATGGCCGATGATCTTGACCGGCGTTTACGCGATGCGTTATTACCCAAGCCGAAAGCGAAAGCCGGCGCAACGAGTGACAGCGAAGCAACTGACTCCAACCCTGAAGTCGAACCCGAACTGGTGGAAACTCCCTAGCTTACCTACCTCCTCCACCAATGTTGTTAGCTGATGCCCCTGGAGCCTTACCCCCTCCAGGGGCTTTTTTATTTGATGTCTATTTCCGCAATCGCCGCGTTGGATTCGTGCCGGTGCGCCGGCCCGGTCGAACCATCGCGATTGTATATACGCTCAGGTTCTCCGCGCGAATCCGTCGGGTCGCCGCATCGCTTGCGCTAGCGAAAATATACATCAAATCTTTACAGTTGAACTGCTCGAACTATGACGTTTGTTCACTGAGTTTGGGCGTTGGGTTTGGTGAGGTGTGGAGATGAGTGAGGGGAAGAAGGGAAGGAGTTTGCGCAGGATTGCGCTGGATTTTTTGGCGCGCCGGGAGCATTCGGAACAGGAGTTGCGGCAAAAGCTGGAGGCGCGCGCTGACGATGTCGACGAGGTTGAGGCCGTACTGCAAAAGCTAAAGGATGAGGGGCTGCAGTCGGATGAGCGGTTTACCGAAGCTTACGTACACCACCGTGTTAATGCCGGAATCGGGCCGCTGAAAATCCGCTACGAACTTCGCCAGAAGGATATTGACGAGTCGCTATCCGATGCCATTCTGGAGCCAATGGCTGAGCAATGGGAGCATATGATGCGCGAACAGCGCGGGCGAAAATATGGTGATTCGATACCCGCAGATTATGCCGAGCGCATGAAGCAGGCGCGTTTTTTGCAAAATAGGGGTTTTTCTCCCGAGTCAGTCATGCGATTATTTCGCTAAGCGCCTGTCGACCTTAGCATTTTGTAAGATCCGGTTACTCTGCAGGCGCCTCCTACGCCCGGACGACTCCGGGCGTCATCGGTTAATGCCATGGGTAAACGACAGGGTTACATGAACATGCGATTGTGCAAATGACGACTAGTTCCGAACTAAGAGAAGCGTTTTTGAAGTATTTCGAGACACATGGACATACCATCGTGCCGTCGAGCCCACTGGTGCCTGGAAACGATCCGACCCTGTTGTTTACCAATGCCGGCATGGTGCAATTCAAGGACGTTTTTCTCGGCAGTGACAAGCGCAGTTATACCCGTGCGACCACCTCGCAGCGTTGTGTACGCGCCGGTGGCAAACACAATGACCTGGAAAATGTCGGTTATACCGCACGCCACCACACCTTTTTCGAAATGCTCGGTAATTTCAGTTTCGGCGAATATTTCAAAAAGGAAGCGATCCATTATGCCTGGGATTTTCTGACCCAGGTTATCGGTCTGCCTGCCGAGAAGCTCTGGGTAACTGTTTATGCTGAGGATGATGAGGCGGCTGATATCTGGTTGAACGACATCAAGGTAGATCCAGGAAAATTTACCCGCATTGGCACCTCGGACAACTTCTGGTCGATGGGTGATACCGGCCCCTGCGGCCCCTGCAGTGAAATATTTTACGATCATGGTCCCGAAATCGAGGGTGGGCCGCCGGGTACGCCCGACGAGGATGGCGATCGCTACATCGAGATCTGGAACCTGGTGTTCATGCAGTACAACCGCAGCGCGGATGGCACCATGGAACCGTTGCCACGACCATCGGTTGACACCGGTATGGGCCTGGAACGCCTGGCCGCCATCTTGCAGCATGTGCATAACAATTACGATATCGATCTTTTCCGTGCGCTGATAGCGGCGGCTGCAACGCTTACGGGCACCGATGACCTTGCAAATAAGTCGCTGCGCGTGATCGCTGATCACATCCGCTCCTGCGCGTTTCTGGTGGTAGATGGAGTGTTGCCGTCGAATGAGGGCCGTGGCTATGTGTTGCGCCGAATCATTCGCCGTGCCGCGCGCCACGGCCACCAGCTCGGCTGTAAAGAACCCTTCTTTTATAAGTTGGTCGCAGCGCTCGACGCAGAAATGGGTGATGCCTATCCGGAATTGCGCAAGCACCGCGGCCACGTAGAGCGTGTGTTGCACAAGGAAGAGCAGCGTTTCGCGGAGACGCTTGAGCAAGGGATGCGCATTCTTGAAGATGCCATAGCACGCATCGATGGGGATACCATTGATGGTGCGACCGCGTTCAAACTTTACGATACCTACGGGTTTCCGGTCGATCTGACTGCTGACGTGGCCCGTGAAAAAGGCCTGAAGGTTGATCTCGATGGCTTCGACGTCGCAATGGACGCACAACGTGCGCGCGCCCGGGCGGCCAGCCAGTTCAACGCGGTCAGCGATGATTTGCGCCTCGATGCCTATCCGGTCAGCGAGTTTCTGGGTTACGAACAATCCCATACTAAAGCGGCGGTGATCGCGATATTGCAAAACAGTAAAGCCATCGATCAGCTCGAAAATGGCGACCAGGCCATCGTCATCCTCGACCGCACCCCGTTTTATGCGGAATCCGGCGGCCAGGTTGGCGATATCGGGCGCATAGCGATCGGCGAGAATGGCGTTTTCGAAGTCAGTGACACGCAAAAACAAAATGATATCTATTTGCATATCGGGCATTTACAAAGTGGTGAACTGGGTGTCTCAGACCAGGTTGTGGCCAGTATCGATGAAGACTACCGGCGTGCAGTCATGCTGAACCACTCGGCGACCCACTTGATGCACGCGGCCTTGCGCCAGGTGCTGGGCGACCACGTACAACAGAAGGGCTCGCTGGTAGATGCCGATAAGCTGCGGTTTGATTTTTCGCACTACCAGCCGCTCGAAGCCGCCGAGATTACGCGCATAGAAACCCTGGTGAATAACCAGATTCGCGGTAATCTCGAAACGCGCGCTGAATTGATGGATATGGAAAATGCCCGCAGCACCGGCGCGATGGCGCTGTTCGGTGAAAAATACGGCGATGTGGTGCGCGTGCTGCGGATCGGATCCGATTCGGTTGAACTCTGTGGCGGCACCCATGTTCCGCGGGCCGGCGACATCGGCCTGTTCAAGATTGTCGATGAAGGGGGCATCGCTTCGGGTGTTCGCCGTATCGAGGCGGTCACCGGCGAAGCTGCGATCAATCGGTTTATCGACAGTGAAAGCACGCTCGAACGTGCGGCTCATCGCTTAAAAGCGAACCGCGATGATCTGTTGCCGCGCATCGAGCAGTTGCAGGCGAACAATCGCAATCTGGAAAAGCAGCTCGAGGCCCTGAAGTCCAGGCTTGCATCAGATACCGGCGGAGAACTCGCTACCCGGGCGCAAGACGTGGGCGGTATCAAGGTACTGGCGGCATTACTCGATGGCGCCAACGTCAAGACGCTGCGCGAAACGGTAGATCAGCTCAAGAACAAACTCGGTGCGGCCGCAATCGTGCTGGCGAGCCACGAAGGCGACAAGGTGACTATTATCGCCGGCGTGACCAGGGCTGAAACCGATCGCATACGTGCAGGTGATCTGGCCAACCACGTCGCCGAGCAATGCGGTGGTCGCGGTGGCGGTCGCCCCGACATGGCTCAGGCTGGTGGAAATCAGCCGCAAAATCTCGCCGTCGCGCTGGAATCGGTACTACCCTGGGTTAAGTCGCAACTCTAATCTGAGCGGGCGATTGTCCAGGGGATCAACCCGGCTTCATTCAGGAACTGAAAAATCAGTATAGCCGCCAGCACCAGCAATAGTTTGCGCAGGATCGACTGGTAGGTAGCGACGTCGATACGTGCCCGTAAGCGTTGTCCGAACAGTAGTGCGATGATTGCGGCAAGGGCCAGCGGTGCGGTCTCGATGATCAGGCCCAATCCGACCAGGCCTGCGACCGATAATACCAGTATCTGTGATGCCTTACCGACCAGGAAGCAGGCATTCAGTGTTGGCACCATGGTCGTTCGTGCGGTATCGAGGGACAGGAAATAAATGATGAGCACCGCTACCATGACGTTGGTCGTGCCGGCGGCGAGCCCCGCGGCGATGCCAAAGCCTGCCATGGCAAGTATTGCGTGGTCATCCAGCCATTGTCGCGAGATGCGTAAGCTACTCCACAGGTAGAGCAGTATCAGGCTGGCCAGCAGGATACGAAATGGCGCGGGATCGGTAATGGCGAGTACCGCCGAGCCGGCGATTGAGCCGAGCAAGGTGAAACCCACCAGCGGGACAAAGGGTCGGGTGCTGGCGAGCGACGCTCTGCTGTTGATGATGCTGGCGATGTTGACTGCCATGGTCGGTAACAGCGTCAGCAAAATGGCGCTGCGTACGTCCATCATGGTCGCCAGGATCGGCGTTGCAACCATTGGAAAACCAAGGCCGAGCGTGCCGTGAACCAGTCCTGCAAACAGGATTACGCAGACCACCGCGATCAGAACAGGCCCATCGAACTGTAGCAATGAGATCATTTTGGCAAAGACTCGATCTGGCAGGAGGCTGCATTGTATTCTCGAAGCCCTGCGATTACGAATAGGGTTATACAATCAAGATTATATTTCCTATAATCCGCGCTCGTTTTTTCATGTCGTAGACGATGGCACTACTGGTACAGAAATTTGGCGGGACTTCGGTTGGCTCTATCGAGCGCATCGAGGCGGTCGCAGACAAGGTTATCGGCTACAAGCAAGCCGGCAATGATATGGTCGTGGTGGTGTCGGCGATGAGCGGCGAGACCAATCGTTTGCTTGAACTGGCGAAACAGGTTGACCCGCAGGCGCGAGGGCGTGAACTGGACGTACTGCTAACCACGGGTGAACAGGTCACTATTGCGCTGCTCGCGATGGCGTTGGAAAAACGCGGTTACCCGGCACGGTCCTATACCGGGGGGCAGGTCAAGATCACCACCGATAGCGCCCACAACAAGGCCCGCATCAAGTCCATCGACAATCTGCGAATTACCGATGATCTGAAAAATGGGCGCATTGTGGTGGTTGCTGGATTTCAGGGCGTTGACGACCAGGACAACATCACCACGCTGGGGCGCGGTGGCTCGGATACCACCGGTGTGGCGCTTGCGGCCGCGCTGAAGGCGGATGAGTGCCAGATTTTTACCGATGTTGACGGTGTCTATACCACGGACCCGCGGGTTGTGCCGCAAGCGCGCCGCCTGGATATCATCACTTTCGAGGAAATGCTGGAAATGGCAAGCCTCGGCTCCAAGGTGCTGCAAATTCGCGCGGTCGAGTTTGCGCAAAAATACAAAGTGCCGTTGCGCGTGCTTTCTTCCTTCGAAGAGGGCGGCGGTACCTTGATCACTTCTGAATACGGTGCGGATAATTCTATGGAACAAGCCCTGATCTCGGGAATCGCGTTCAATCGCGATGAAGCCCAGCTAACCATCAATGGTGTCTCCGATACCCCGGGTGTCGCCTACCAGATACTCGGCCCTATCTCGGACGCCAACATCGAAGTCGACATGATCCTGCAAAACGTCAGTGCGGACGGGACTACCGACTTTACTTTTACCGTGCATCGCAACGACTTCGATACGGCGCTTGATTCACTCAAGCAAACTGCCGAGCGCCTGAAGGCGCGTGAAGTGCGCGGTAATAACAAGATCGTGAAGATTTCGCTCGTTGGTGTCGGCATGCGTTCACATGCGGGTATCGCCAGTCGCATGTTTGAAGTGCTGTCCAATGAGGGCATCAATATTCTGATGATCTCCACATCGGAGATCAAGATCTCAGTGGTCGTCGATGAGAAATACCTCGAACTCGGGGTGCGTGCGCTGCATGATGGTTTCGATCT
>Ga0316187_10002996_pt1 | contig 14694 bp, 17 predicted proteins | sample CroRivburrow1_MG_FD_204927 | JGI IMG/M metagenome (GOLD analysis project Ga0316187, IMG submission 204927) | Coastal sediment microbial communities from Maine, United States - Cross River worm burrow 1 | ecosystem: Environmental > Aquatic > Marine > Coastal > Sediment | place: USA: Maine... | reverse complement strand
AACATGACCTACAACGTGACCGACGCCGCAGGACGGCGGTTCGTGCTCCGGCGACCCCCCATGGGCCCACTGTTACCCAGCGCCCATGACATGGCCCGGGAACATCGACTCATGCACGCCCTCCGTAACAGTCCGGTGCCGGTGCCGCTCATGGTCGGGCTGTCCCAGGACCCCGAGATCAACGAACGCGACTTCTACGTCATGTATTTCCTCGACGGCGTGGTCGTCCGCGACGTCGAGATCGGACGGACCTTCGACGTGGCGACCAGAACGGCCATGTCGGAGGAGCTGATCAATACCCTGGTCGCCCTACACCGGGTCGACATCGATGAGGTGGGTCTGGGCAACCTGGCCAAACGCAGCGGCTACATCGAGCGTCAGCTCAAGCGTTGGTCGGGTCAATGGGAGCAGTCGAAGACCCGGGAGATTCCTTTGATCGACACCGTGCGCGACACCCTGGCCGCCCGCCTTCCGACCGAGACCCGGACCACGATCGCCCACGGCGACTACCGGCTCTCGAACTGCATGATGGACCCGTCCGGCCCGGTGGCCGGGGTACTCGACTGGGAGCTGGCCACCCTGGGCGACCCCATGGCCGATCTGGCAGGCCTGCTCGGCTACTGGCACGACCCGGCCAATCCCGACGCCAAGGGCGACGGCGAAACGACCGGCCTCGAAGGCTTCCTGAGCCAAGAAGAAATGGCGGGCCGCTACGCCGAGGAGATGGGTGTCAGTCTCGACCTCGTCGACTACTACCGCGGTTTCGCCTCCTGGCGCCTGGCCTGTATCGGCGAGGGGGTCTACGCCCGCTATGTCAATGGCCAGCAGGGCACCCAGGACGAGGAGCTCGACCTGGATGAGTACCGCGACTCGGTGACCCGTCGGGTCGACGTGGCCGCCGAGTTCCTCGGTGTCGCCCCGTCCTAGCGACGGGCGGCAGCCCCGCCGGCACCAGCGGCCGACGAGCCTCAGCTGTCGGTGTCGTGACCCAGCGACCGCAGCCGCTCGGCCAGTTCAGTGGCTCGACGCTCGGCCTGTACCGCTCGGGCCTCGGCTTCATCCGCACGGCGGATCTCGGAGGCGGCCAGCTCGGTGAAGCTCCCGGCCTTGAGGCCGTTCGGACGTGTCAGACGCAGTGCGCCGTCGACAAAGTCGAGCACGATCCCGCCCAGCTCCGGGATCGGTCGACCCTGCCAATCGGATGGGGCGGTACTCGATGGCTCGTAGCGCAGCACTGCGCTGCTGCTGCTGCTGGTGGTGGCGGCGGCCGGCCTTGCCCTCTGGTGGCCACATCGCGGCGGGCACGGCGACGCTGAGGAGCTGAACAGCTTCTCGCCCTCGGCCCCCACCGCGGCCGCCCCAGTGCGTCGGGTTCGCCCCGAATGGACCAATGACGAGGCCCGGCAGGAGATCGTCAGCGAGTACGACCGCCTAGCCGAGCACATCGGCGCCGATGACCGGAACCGGGCCCAGACCGTTCGTCGCACGCTGGCCATCTGGAGCGATCAGCACAACGTTGACCCAACCGCGGCCGAAGTCCTTGGCGATCTGTTCGACGCGTCGCGTTTCGGCCCCGACGACCTCGGTCGAACAGAAGTTGTCGCCGCCAGACAAGCCGCCGATCAGTTCTGGGAGGCGTTGCCATGATCGATCGCCTCAGGCCGTCCCGGCTCAGCATTTTCCTTGCTGTCCTGGCCGTAGTGAGCTGGATCGCCGCCCGCCCTTTCGACGCCGTCGGAGGATAGAGGCCGGCCACTTGGTGTCAGCGAAACCTGTCCGCCAGGTGGAGCATCAGATATGCGGCGATACTACGACCAGACCCCGCTCCGCTGCCGCCGAGCTTCGATGTCGCCTGCCCATGACCTCGTGGCCAGCACCCCGATCCAACCCCGGCACGATCCGACACCGGCACGATCTGACATCTGCCCCGTCCGAGGCCCAAGATGAATCGTCGTCTCATTGGCACCGATGGGTGCCCGCCAACCTCAGGGGTGTCGCCATGAAAGTCTCCGTTTCGGTCGGAAGCGCCTACTACGACGGCGAGAACTGGGACGACGTGGTGGCCTACGTCAAGGCCGCCGACCGGCTTGGGCTCGACACCGTCTGGTCGGCCGAGGCCTGGGGTATGGAGGCGGTGGCGGCCCTCGGCTATCTGGCGGCGGTCACCGAGCAGATCAGGCTCGGTCCGGGGATCATGCAGATCAGTGCCCGCACTCCGGCCATGGCGGCCATGACGGCGCTGTCGATGGCTCAGATCTCTGGCGACCGCTTCAGCCTGGGACTGGGTGTGAGCGGTCCCCAGGTTGTCGAGGGTCTGCACGGTGAGGCTTTCGCCCACCCCCTTGGTCGTCTGCGCGAGTACATCGACATCGTGCGTATGGGGATCAACGGTGAGCGTCTGGTCTACAACGGCCGTCACTATGTGCTCCCCCGGCCCGGTGGTGAGGGCAAGGCGCTGAAATCGTCGATCCGACCCCGACCTGATCTCCCGCTGTATCTGGCCACCCTCGGGCCGAAGTCGCTGGAACTCACCGGCGAAGTGGCCGACGGCTGGCTCGGCACCGCCTTCATACCCGAGCACGGCGACATCATGCTCGACCCGATCCGGGCGGGGGCAGCCAAGGCTGGTCGAACCCTCGACGACATCGACGTCCAGATCGGGGCCCAGATCACCGTCTCCGACGACGTCGATGCCCTCATCGCCCGGGCCCGTCCCGCCATGGCCTTCACCCTGGGCGGTATGGGGTCGGCCACTACAAACTTTTACAACGCCTCATTTTCCCGGGCCGGCTACGCCGATGTGTGCGCCGAGGTCCAGCGACTCTGGGTCGAGGGCGACAAGGCCGCGGCGGCGGCCGCGGTGCCCGAGAAGTTGGTGCTGTCGGCCTACCTCATCGGTACCGAGTCAATGGTGCAGGACAGGGTGCGGGCCTACGCCGCGGCCGGGGTCGACGGCCTCCGTCTTTCTCCCCAGGGCAAGACGGCGGCCGAGCAGATCGCCCATCTGGAGATGGCTGTCGACCTCATCAACAGCGCCACCGAGGCTTGAGCCGAGAGGTTCCGAGGGCCGTCTGCTAGCCGGCAGGACTGTCGAGGAAGAACACGGAGTCAGAGATACCCGGAACGTCGAGCTCGGTCGTCTCCATCGTCTCCAGGTTCATCACCATGACGCTGCCTCCACTCCGACCCCCGACATCGGCCATCCATCGACCATCTGGGCTGACGGCCAGCGCTGCCTGCCCATGAAAGACGCCGTCATCGAGTGCGATGCTCTGTCCCGTCTCGATATCGAACAACTCGATGGCGCCACCGAAGCTGCCGTCGTGGTAGAGGAGCCACCGGTCGGCGAATAGTCGAGCGCCGAAGAGCCCCAGTCCGATCGGTGGGACCCGACGATCGACCGGCTCCCAGGTACGGCGACTGCGCCACTCGTCAACGCAAGTCAGACGCTCATCGCAGCGCTCGACCAGCACCAGTTCCGACCCGGCAACCAGGAGCCCTCCGGGGAAGGCCAGCCGGTATCCGCCTCCGTCAAACTGGTAGATCCCGCCAGCTGAACCGGCGAGTAGATCTACCGAACCGGAGAGGTTCAGAGCGAACATCGTGCGGATCGGGTGGCCGGGTATTGGGCGCTCTTCGACGACCCTACCGGTGCCAAGTTCGATCCGACGGAACGTCGCCGGTTCGCCGTCGCCGCCACCACCGGCTCCGACAACCCAGACCTGGTCCGCCTGGTCCGCAGGAACAACCGGGATGCCGAACATGTTGGCGGACGAAATTGTGGCATCCGGAGCCGACGGGTCGACCAGCGATACCACCGTCAGCTCCTCTAGGGGCTGTTGCGACCCGACAACGAATCTGGCATCGTTGGGCTGCAACACCAGATAGTGGTCGGTGGCAATGACCGCCCGATCTCGACTCTCGAACGTTCGTTCCTCCATGGTGCCGGTCGCCAATGTGACCCGGTGAGCCTTGCCCCTGGAGCCGATAATCAGGGCGAGCGGCGACGCTGGATCGATCGGTTCACCCTGTTCAACGACCGACCATCCCTGCTCCCCGTTTGCGCTCCCGGCCGGGCGAGCCTCCGTCGTCGTCGCTTGGGCGGGGCCGCCGGCCTCCTCACTGTCCTGTTCAACACTGTCCTGTTCGGCACTGTCCTGTTCGGCACTGTCCTGTTCGGCGCTGCGTTGTCCTGCGGCCTCTGGATCGTCGCGGTCCTGCGCCGCTCCGTCACCGGGACCTGATCCGACATCATCGTCGCTGTTGTCGCCACCGACCAGGGCGAAAGCGAGTGACACCACGAACCAGAGCACCAAGAGGGCAACGACCGCCCCGATCACGATCCGACGCCACTTCGACCCCCCATGGCTGACGACTTGCTCCGTCGCCACTTCATCGACGCTGAGCAGGTCGACCTCGACCCCCTCCTTCTGCTCCACCACGGAACGGTCAACCATGACCAAAGACTAGGCGACTGCACTGTGCAGACCGGTCAGCGGACACCAAGGCTGCGCTCCAATGCCCCCAACACCGACGAATGTAGTTGACGGCCGGATCGATCCTCAGCGGTCCTTCGTTCCCGATGAAATCCTGCAACGATCCCCGGTTCAGGTATTCCATGACCAGGAAAGGCACCCCGCGTTGATACCAGGGATCAATCTACGTGCCACCAGGGTCGGCCGTCGGGTTGCGGGAGGCCATCAAATGTCTGCCACCAGGCCAAATGGACCATACAGGGAGCGGTCTTCACCCCAGATACCCAGCGGGGTCACATCGGTACTCTCTCAGTACATGAGAAGACTCGTACTGATCGCAGCGATGCTGTTCACGTCATTGTTCTACGCCCAACCGGCGAGCGCCGAGCCCGACGATTTCCTGACCGCCTGTCCTCAAATGACCGACTCCATCTACCGGCTCTACTCCGCCTACTTCTTGCGCGAGCCTGACAATGCAGGGTTCGACTATTGGTTGGCAACCCACGGCAGCGCCCCCAACACCAATCTCGACGTCGTTTCCGACTCCTTTGCCATCTCCGAGGAGTTCATGACCCGCTACGGGTCGCTGTCGAACACTGAATTCGTGAACCTGGTGTACCGCAACGTGCTGAACCGGGCCCCCGATCCCGAAGGACTCAACCATTGGGTGAACGCTCTCAACGGTGGCCACCCTCGTGGCTCGGTCATGATCGCCTTCTCCGAATCGGAGGAGTACGTACTCAAGACCGGTACCACACCGCCTCAGGCCGGGTTCCTGATGGCCTATGATCGTGGACTCCAGTACGCCTGCAATGCCGGGTTCCTTTCCGTGGCGGGCACCCACCAGGAGATCATCGACATCCCGTCGGAACGTCCCGCCTACGTTGACATTCTGATCTGGAACATCGAATCGTCCATCGTCCCAACGGCGACGGCGTTCCCCGGGGTCGGGACGTTGTTCGAGCGGGAGAACCTCGGACCCAACGAGTACATCCACATCTACAACGTGCCGGTACCGGCCCAGGCTCAGCAGGTAACCCTGAACCAGGCCGTTGGCTCGGCCAACAACCTGCTCTGGTCGGTGGTGTTCCACGACAAGCCCCACAGCGCCGACCGGCCCGGTTGGGAAGGCATCAACTGGCTCGGCTGAGCAACCAGTAACGACCGGTCACGGCCCGGCGGCCCAGAACCGCCGGGCCTTCCCGCGTGCAGGACCTGCCTGTTGATTGGTCGGGACGTGGTTGATGTGAGGCTGCTTGGCCCGAGCCTCGTTGGTCCAAACGATGCGATGTCCGTCTCATCGGCCGGACGGCGAGGCCCCGTTGCCCGGGTCGTGACCCAGGGCTCCGGAACTTGGCTTCCAGGGGTGCCGCGCCACCCATCTCGACCTGACGGTACGACTTGGCGTGCTCGCCCAGCGCCACCCGCGGTACGACCATGATGGCGGGTGCCAGGTACACCGACATGTCGGGCGTGGGGTACCAATTGAGGTCGCGAACGACCCGCAGCTCCTCGGGTAGGGCCAAGCTGGCCAATAATCGTGGCGACCTGGTCAGCGACGTCTGCATCAACGCCGTTCGATGAAGGCCAGGAGTTCGGTGCTGGGCAGTAGATCCAGATCGAAGGTCTCGTCGGTCAGGAGGTTGGCGAGCCTCACCGCTCGGTTCCCACCCCCCCCAAGGGTGTACCCAGCCACTGGCGGTCGGGGCTGACGGCAATCCCCCAAGGGTCAATGAAGCCGCTCTCGCCGCCGACGTCCACGGTCTCACCGGTCTCGATGTCGAACAGCGTCGGCATCTCGCCCTCAGGCCCAGAGGCCACAAGCCACCGTCCCGCCAGCAGACCGATGGCGGACCCCCCGAGATCAGCCAGAGGAGGGACGTGCCGCTCAATCGGCTCCCAGGTTCTCGTGTCCCGCCACTCGAGGGTGCAGACGAAAGTCTCATCGCAGAGTTCGATGAGGGCCACATCGGCGTCAGCGATTACCACGGCTCCGGGTGAGACCCGCTGGTAGCCGGAGCCGTCGTGGGCATAGACACCTCCGGGCCCGTCGAGAACGTCCAACGGCTGGGCGAAGAAGATGTCGACGGAGCTACGAGTGGGATCACCGGGGATGGTTCGCTCCTCGACCACCTCACCGGTGGCCAGATCGATGCGGCGGAACGTTTTGGGCCGGTCGTCATCGCCTACCCCGACGACCCACACCTGGTTGGGCCGGTGGGAGGGAGCAATCAATTCACCAAAGGCCGAGAACCGTGTCGGCTCGGCTGTGAGATTGGCGAGATCGACCGCAACCAACTCGTACTTGTCGGTCGGGTTCACGGTTTTGGGTTGCAAGATGAGGTAGGAATCGAAGCTCCGCATCAGGGAGCGGCCAGCGGACAGATCGTGTTCCTCAACGACGCCGGTGGCCGGTGAAATCATCCGTACCTTGTGCTCGGACACGGTGACGAGGGCGAAGGGCGACGCCGGGTCGATCGGCTCCTCCGCACCGATGATCTCCCCGGTGGGAGCGGGCTCAACTGGTGTCGACGCCCTCGGGGCCTCGGTGACCGGAGCCATCTCCTCCCCGCTGGTGCCCTGGACTTCATCAGATGCTGCCGCCTCAGCGCCCGCGTTCTCCTCAGCCGTGGTGGCCGAACCCTCACCCCGCACCGCCACCGTGATGGAGGCCAGGAGCCAGACGCCAAGCAGGACCGCAATGCCCCCCAGCACCAGCGGGCGCCATTTCGACGGCGTGCGGGCCACGGTCTCCTCGGTCGCCACCGGCTCGGCGCTCAGCAGGTCGACCTTGAACTCGTCATCGCGCTGCTGGGCCGAGGCATCCTCCCTCACGTACAAACTCTAGGCGAGGCGTGACCGCCGGCCTTCAAGCGGATCAGGCAGGCGTCGAGGCCGGGACACTCCCGCGGGAGTGTCCCGGTCGGGTGAGGCGCTCAGTCTGCTTCGATGAAGGCCACGGCCCGCCCGGAGAGCCAAGGCTCGAAGCGCTCCTCGGTCGTGAGATCGATCAGGGTGACGGCACCTGAGCCAGAGTTCCCTCCCACGACGGCTAGCCAACGGCCGTCAGGACTGATGGCAATATCGTTGGCGAACGCTCCGGTGTCGGTCTCCAACGTCCGCCCCGTTTCGATGTCGAACAGTTCGATCTCGCCGTCGAAACCACCGCTGGAATCGACAATCCATTTCCCGACCAGCAATCGTGAGCCGAACCTCCCCAAAGCTCTGGTTGGCACGTCGCGATCGACGGGTTCCCAGGTGCGCCGGTCCTGCCAGGTGGAGTTGCACTCAAAGTCCTCGTTGCACACTTCGATCAACGCCAACTCGGCATTGGCAACCACAACCGTCCCGGTTGAGACCCCTGGCCGACAACTCGACCTCCTCGACCTCGCCCGTGGCCAGGTCGGCAGTGCGGTAGCTGTGCTCGCTCAGGGCAACGAGGGCGTAGGGCGACTCTGGGTCGACACCGGGCGGCCGCTCAGCGGGTCAGGTGGTTGGCGACCCTCAGCCCGCCTCCGAATCTGCGCTCAGCGGGCTGGCCTTGAACTCGTCGGCGCGCTGCTGGGCCCAGACATCATCCCCCACGCCCGAGACCATGGGCGCGGCGAGCCCGCGGATGCCGTCGACGGCCAGGCGGGTATCGATGCCAGACGCTCCCGCGGGAGCGTCAATGCCCCCCAGCGCTGGGCGATGCCACGACCACAAGAGCCCGGCGACGAACCCGACTTCGCCTGCCCCCGAATTCGCTGGCCCGGAGCAGGCACCCGACCTACCCTGGCCCGATGGGTGTGCGTTCTCTGTCAGTGGCTGACCTTGATCTGTACCGCTCGCTCCGGTTGCGGGCGCTGAGGACCGATCCCGACGCCTTCGGCTCCAGCTACGAGCGGGAGGTGGCCTTCGACGACGACACGTGGCGGGAGCGACTGCTCGGCTTTGCCGGCCGACCTGGGGTCATACTGGTCGACGAGGCGGCTACCGATGGCGACGAACACACCCCCCGGGTTCAGGGCATGACGGGGATCGGCCAGCAGGAGGACCCCGGCGACGCCGCCGTGTGGGGTATGTGGGTGGCCCCCGAAGCTCGGGGCTCGGGCTCCGGGAACCGTCTACTCGATGCCGCGCTCACCTGGGCCGCTGACCAAGGCATGGGCACCATGTCATTGGCGGTGCGAAGAGCCAACGGGCCTGCCATCGCCCTCTACCGACGATTCGGGTTCGTCGAACACGACAGTATCGGCCTGGCTGCCGACGATCCCTGCATCGACGAACTCATGATGCGCTGCCCGGTCGGTTGAGGACGCTCAGCCTGCCTCAACGAAGGCCACCGCCTGGGACTGGCCGGAGAACTCAAGTTCGAAGCGCTCGTCGGTCGTGAGGTCGATCAGGGTGACGGCACCCGGTCCGGGGCCCTGACTCGCCAAGGCCAACCAACGGCCGTCAGGGCTGATGGCGATGTTCGACGGGTCGAAGTATGCCTCGGTGTCAAAGTCCATGGTCCGCCCCGTTTCGATGTCGAACAGCGCGGGAACGCCCATGGAGAAGTCCTCGACGTAGAGTAGCCATCGCCCACCGAGCAGACGGAGCCCAAACGTCACCCGCCGGTAGGCGGTGCCGTCGAACTCGTAGGTACCCCCAGCGCCGGCTCGCCACCTCTACTCGTCGCGCAGTTCCGGTTCACGAACCCGGACCCGGTTGTCGCCGAACTTGGCGTCGCGCTCGGCAAAGGCTCCCCGCAGGCCGCCTTCCTTCACCGCCTTGAAGTACTCCTTGGTGCTGGGCGCCCGATGGGCCCGGGCGTCGGTCTCGGCGGCGTAGCGCTGCAGGGTGCGGGCTCCCATCAACTCCATACCCATGTTGATGACCCGCTTGTTCGACGACAACAGGTCGGGGTCGATCAAGGCCAGGCGATCGGCCAAACCCTCCACCTCCCGGTCCAGTACCTCGGCGGGAACGGCCTTCATGACCAGCCCGATGAGGGCGGCGTCGGCCCCGCTAATGAGGTCGCCCGTCATGGTGATGCGCTTGGCCCACTGGGGGCCGCAGTGGTAGAGCCACATCGAGTTTGGCAGGGAGCCGAGGTTTCGGGCGGGAGGGAAACCGATCAGGGCATCGTCGGCGGCGATCACCATGTCGCAGTAGAAGGCCAGGTCGGTACCGCCAGCCAGGCAGTGCCCGTGGATCTGGGCGATCGTCGGCTTGTGCATGTCCCACAACACCCGGAACTTCTGTTGGCCCCGCTCCAGGTGCCAGGAGTCGTCGTCGATAGTCGACACCCCACGGCGGATGGGGCGGTCCTCGTCGCTGTCACCTTGACCGGCGCCCGACCTGTCGCTGGGGTCCGTCATTCCCGACAGGTCGTAACCCGAGGAGAACGAGGGGCCCGCCCCCTTGACGATCACACAGTGGATGCGCTTGTCGTTGTCGGCGTCCCACAGGGCGGTTTCCAGCTCGCCAATCAGCTGACGCGACAGGGCGTTGCGTCGCTCGGGGCGATTGAGGGTGATCCGGGCCCGCCCGCTGTCGACCTCATAGATGATGTTCTCGTACTCACGTGCCATGGCCCGACGCTAGCCCTCCCATAGCCGTCACTGATATCCTTACCCATAGCTGAAAGTAAGGAGAGTGATGGAAGTCGCCGCAAAAGTGACGTCAAAAGGTCAAGTCACCGTCCCCAAGGCCGTCCGTGACGCGCTGGGCATCAGCGAGGGCGACGAGATCATCTTCAGGGTGGAGGGGACCCGAGCGGTGCTGGCCCGTACGCCCAACTTTCTCGATCTGGCGGCCTCGATCAGCGTGCCCGCCGATGAACGAAACATCGCCTGGGATGAGATCCTCCGTCGCACCAGAGCCGACCGGGCGGCCCGACGACGTTGATGGCATTCGTCGATACCAACATCCTGGTTCGCCATCTCACCGGTGATCCGGCCGACATGGCCGCCCGGGCAACCGCCTATCTGGCGACCGAGTCGGAGTTGCTCCTGAGCGATCTGATTGTGGCCGAGACGATCTACGTCCTGGAGTCGTTCTACAAGGCTCCACGCCAAAAGATCGCCGAGGCGATGCGATCGCTGCTAGCGCTCCGCTCGGTCATCTGTGTCGACCCTGCTCTGCTGTTGCGCTCGATCGAGGTCTACGAGGTCGACCGCATCGACTTCGCCGAGGCCTACCTGGTAGCCAGCGCGGAGTCGACCGGGGTCGGTGTGGTCGCTTCATTCGACCGGTCAATCGATTGGGCCGACACCATCCAACGAGTCGAGCCTCCTATCATCTGACCCGACCAACCAGCGCTGGGACAAAAGGGCATGCAGGCCCACCGTGCCCTGCACTACGGTCCGGCCCATGCCCCCAAAGCCCTCGTTGACTACTACGAGTCGCCAGAGGACGGCCAGCTCCGGCCCCTCTGAACCTGAAGCGTTGGATCATGTCCATTGGTGCAGGTACCCCACGCGGCGAAGCCGGCCCCGGAGAGTCCGGTCAGGCCATGCGGTGTTCGGCGGCGGCCACCGTGTTGCGGAACAGCATGGCGATCGTGGTGGGACCAACACCCCCGAGGCGGGGCGTAATCCACGAGGCCACCTCGCCCACCGATTCCTCGACGTCAGGCAGCAGTTTGCGACCTTCCCAGGTGATACCGCCGCTGACCACAACCGCTCCAGGCTTTACCATGTCGGGGGTGATGATCCCCGGACGACCGACGGCTCCGATGAGGATGTCGGCCTGGCGCGTGTAGGAGGCCAGATCGGCCACTCGGCTGTGCACCACGGTGACGGCGGCGTCGGCGCCGTCACCCCGGCTCGACAGCAACAGGGCCAGAGGACGTCCCAGGGTGGGGCCCCGGCCCACGATCACCACGTGGCGCCCGGCGACCTCGATGCCGTAGTGGATCAGGATGGCCTGGATACCGGCCGGGGTGGCAGGTAGGGGGCCATCTTCCTGGAGCACCAACTTGCCCAGGTTCATGGGGTGCAGTCCGTCGGCGTCCTTGGCCGGGGCGACCCGACTCAACGCCTGGTTAAAGTCGAAACCGTCCGGGACGGGATGCTGGATCAGGTACCCGTCGACGAGATCGTCGGTGTTGAAGGTCTCGACGGCGTCGAGCAGGGCCCGATGGCCGGCGTCGGCGGCAATAGCAATGTGGAACGACTGGATGCCGATCTGTTCGCACATCTCGTGCTTTCTTCGCACATAGCCTGCACTGGCAGAGTCGTCGCCGACGAGGATGGTGCCGAGACCCGGGGTCACCCCGGCCGCCACCATCTCTTTGACCCTCACGGTCACCAGATTCAGGACCTCATCGGCCACCGGTTGACCGGCCAGCATCTCAGCCACCATCGCACACACTCCTCGCTTCGACCTTCACGTGGAGCGACGGGCCACCGCCCAGCAAACTAGTGGCGGAACTGTCGTTCTCCGGTGAAGACCATAGCCACCCCGTGGCCATCGGCGGCAGCGATGACGGCGTCGTCGTTGACCGAACCCCCGGGCTGGATGACGACGACCACGCCGGCCTCGGCGGCAGCGTCGACACCGTCGGGGAAGGGGTAGAAGGCGTCGGAGGCGCAGGCTCCACCAGCGGCGCGGCCCGCGGCCTTCTGGGTGGCGATCTGACCCGATTCCACCCGATTCTGTTGTCCAGCGCCGATACCCCAGGCCACACCATCGCGGGCCAACACGATCGAGTTCGACGAGACGTAGCTGCAAACCCGCCACGCCAGTTCGGCGTCGGCCAGCTCTGACTCTGTCGGTTTGCGTTCGGTCACCACCGACCAGTTCTCCGGCTGGGAGGAGAACTGGTGCGGCTCCTGCACCAGGTAGCCATCGCTCAGCTGGCGAACGGCCAGGTTGGCGCCGTGGGGAGGAGGGGCGGTGAGCACCCGGGTGTTCTTACGCTTGGCCTCCAGCCGCTCGATCACCCCGTCGTCGTAACCGGGGGCGATGATCACGTCGGCTTGGACCCCGGCTTCGATGGCGGCCGCGGTGTCGGCATCGACGGTTCGGTTGAGGGCAATGATGCCGCCGAAGGCCGAACGCTCATCACAGGCCAGGGCCCGGCGGTAGGCGTCGGCCAGGTTGTCGGCAACGGCAACCCCGCACGGGTTGGCGTGCTTGATGATGGCACACGTCGGCTTGTCACCAAGATCATGGGCCAGTCGCCAGGCGGCGTCGGCGTCGAACAGGTTCAGGTAGCTGAGATCGACCCCAGCGTGCTGCTCGACGTTGTCCCACCAGCTGGGGGTGCCTGCCACCCGGTAGCGGGCGCCGGCCTGGTGGGGATTCTCGCCGTAGCGCAGGCCTTGGGCCCGCTCCAGCGAGACGTGGATGGTGGGAGGTAGCGCCTCATCGGTTGCCACCAGTTCGTCATCGAACCACGACACGATCTGGGCGTCGTAGGCGGCGGTGTGGGCGAAGGCCTTGCGGGCCAAGGTGCGCCGCAGGGAGATCGACGTGCCGCCGGTCTCGCTCAGCTCGCCCAGCACGCTGGGGTAGTCGGCCGGGTCGACCAGCACGGTGACGTACTCGTGGTTCTTGGCTGCGGCCCGCAGCAGGGTGGGGCCGCCAATGTCGATGAGGTTGATCGAGGGGTCGCTGCCGAAGGGGTAGAGGTTGCCGACCACAATGTCGATCAGGTCGATCCCGTGGGTCTCCAGGTCGCGCAGGTGGGCCGGATCTCGACGATCGGCCATGATGCCACCGTGGATCCGGGGGTGCAGGGTGACCACCCGGTGACCGAGCATGGGCGGAAAGCCCGTCCATTCGGCAACATCGGTGACGGGAATACCTTTTGCCGCGATGGCCGCCGCGGTACCGCCGGAGGAGATCAGATCGATCCCGAGTTCATGGAACTCGGTGGCCAAGGCCACGATCCCCGCTTTGTCGTAGACCGAAAGGAGAGCACGCACTCTTCGAAACTAGCGGGCTGAGGCTCGGGCCACTGCTCTACCAGAAGGTAACGTCGACTACTCCAGGGCCGGGTCGACGCAGCCTTCGTCACCGCCGGTAGCTCCCGAGGGATCAAAGAACCGGGGTTCGTCGATGTGGCCCGAGCCTTCTTCGCCGGTTTGGAGAAAACGGACGATGGCGCCGGCGAGGGCGTCACCCGCCGCCTGGCGGTACTCGGGGGTGGCGAGCACGGTTGCTTCGGTGGAGTTGGAGATGTAGGCCAGTTCGACCAACACGCTCGGCACCGCGGGGCGGCGGACGATCCCGTAGGCATCCTCACCCTCGGTGTTGAGCACGGTCAACACACCGGCATCAGACCGGGTGGCCCAGTCGGCGTCGAACACCGACAGTGCGGCAAGGACCTCCTCATAGACAAGGCCTCCCAACCGTTTCGACGCATCGGAGCCGACCTGCACGTACACCTCGGTACCGGGGCCGTTGGCTGGCCCCGATACCGGTGTTGGCGAATTGTGGTGAATCGACACGAACACCTTGGCCTCCAACCGATCGGCCAGGGCCGCCCTGGTGGCGACCGGGATGCGATAGTCGCCGGTCCGGCTCAGGGCCACCGAGATGCCCTGGCTGTCCAGGGTCGAGGCCACCCGTCGGGCCACGTCGAGGTTGAGATCGGCCTCGGCCTCCCCGGAGGGGCCGATGGCCCCCCGCTCATCGCCCCCGTGGCCGGGGTCGATGACCACATCGGCTTCACGTAACGGCTGGCCCCACAACAACTCCTGCTCGTTGCCACACGGCGTCTGAACCAGGTAGCCGGTCTCGGTTCCACCGAGCACAGGCACCACCACACCCAGCGGGCTCACCAACGCCGGAGGGAGATCCCCCAAGTCGATGGCGGCCAACTGTTCACCCTCGGAGTTCGAGGTGGCATCGGGCTCGGGAGTGGTGTCCTCCTGCATTGCCGCCGCGTCGGTTTCGGCGCCGGCCGGCCCGGCCGAGGCCACGAGCGCAGCATCGAGGGGCCCGTCGCCAGCCTCGGCCTCAAGCAGTGTCGGCCGCTCACCTACTGAGCAGGCCGACACCGCCAAAAGGCACGCCGTCAAGAGTGAGAAGCGAAGAACCACCCACACAGTCAAGCACGCTCCGCCTCTGGCTCCACGGAGTCACCGTCGCCTGTTGCCGTGCGACCGTTACAGCCCAGCGACGATCTCCGTCATCAACACACCGCATTCGGTTGGGTTGTTGCCAATCAACGCCCCGGCATCGCGCAGGGCTTCCATCTTGGCTGCCGCCGTGCCCTTGCCGCCCGAGACGATGGCACCGG
>Ga0316187_10002995_pt1 | contig 14695 bp, 30 predicted proteins | sample CroRivburrow1_MG_FD_204927 | JGI IMG/M metagenome (GOLD analysis project Ga0316187, IMG submission 204927) | Coastal sediment microbial communities from Maine, United States - Cross River worm burrow 1 | ecosystem: Environmental > Aquatic > Marine > Coastal > Sediment | place: USA: Maine... | reverse complement strand
GGTGGAAGCGGCGGTGGTGGCGGGGGTAAGCGTCCTCCAACGCATCCGAAATAATTTCGGTGCAGTTGTTATTGCAACGCTTCGCATACGCCCCTACGGAAACAGAAGGGCGCTTGTGGCTGAATGATGATGTCTACCTTCATACATTGGAACGACCTTGGATCGCTGGACTGCCGGGTGGTATGCCCTTCGAATCCTGTGTGCCCGATGGTGAATACGATCTCATCCCGCATGAACGACCGAACGGTGATCGAGTGTTCGCGTTGCGGAATCCCGATTGCGGTGTCTACTACACCGATCAAGAACGAGCCGGGCGCGACGGTCGATACCTGATACTCATTCACTCAGCGAATTGGGTGGAACAGGTTGTCGGGTGCATCGCGCCGGGTCTTGTCAGGACGATTGCCGAAAACAAACGAATGGTACGGTCGAGTCGTGCGGCAATGAGGCGGCTCATGCGAGGCAAATATACTTCGTTGTTGATCGAACCCGGAACAGGGACTGATGAATGAACAATTGGATCCTCGCTATGCTGGTGTTCGGTGGACTCGCAGCACATTTCCTCGGGAAACTTATGGAGCTCCGTCGCACAGAAAAGACGCTTACATTGAAGCGTTACGTTCGGGCGCACCCGTATCAGATCATGTATTCGGTCGTCGCCGCTGCGATTGCGGGTACAGCTATGGGGTATTACGAGGAACTGACACCAATCACAGCGATCGGTGCTGGCTATATGTGCGACTCGATTCTGGACAAGATAAGTAAACGTACTCAGAGTGCATTGCGATGAACTTCGTTAAAGTTGGAAGCTATCTGGCGATCATTGTCGCCGTTTTAGGGTTTGCAAAATGGGCGCACTCCGCTATCTACGATTCAGGTTGGAACGCAGCAGTAGTGGAGCAGGGTGTATTGATTCAAGCCGCGAAGGATGATGCAGTTGAACTGGCACGACAAGAATGGGAAGCGACTGCTGGAATTGCAGAAACACAGATAGTCGTTGAGGAGAGAATCGTTGAAGTCATTCGTGAAGTCGAAAAGAGAATCCCGACAGTGGTGGAACGTATCGTTACCGTCACTCCTGAGTGCAATGATCTTGGTGCTGATTTTGCCGGGTTGCTCAACGCCCAAGTCAATTCCGGTGCCGATAACGAAACAGGTAGTGCCGACCCTCCCGCCGAGCCTAACCCATGAATGTTCACCGATGCGTGAATACGCTTCGGGCGAATTGCAGGAAATTCTGGAAACACATGGGATCAACATGGAACGGGCGAATCGTTGCAAAGAGCGACACGCCGCTATCGTCATCGCATTGGATGACTTCAGGAAGGGTATCGAGTAGAAATGGTGGACAGAGAACAGAAAAACCTATTCGAGCGACACGCACAAACGACGCTTGCGATGATTCTGGTCGCGTTGCTTTTGTGGGTTGGTAAAACCGTTCAAGATACTGCGGTCGGCGTTGCGGAATTGCGGGTCGAGGTTGGTTTCCTGAAAAGGGCGCACGAGCAACCGAACATTCGGTTGGACGATCTGGAACATCGAATGACTTTGTTGGAACAACGAATGATCAAGGTGGAAAAATGAAACAGAAAACAGCGTTTCGGTTAATCATTGTCGGATGCCTGATTGCCTCCGCCCTGTGCATTTGGGGTATGCGCGAAGCAATGGGAAGCGGGACGGACGTCGAGGTTGAGAATGAAATCAGTACGGGCGATGTAACCCTGAACGGTGGCAAATCCAAAGCGATTGGTCTTGGCCGCAGTTCCTTCGATGTCGATATAAACGACTGCCGGGAATCAACCTCATGGGACACGGTGTTGGTCGGTAAACAGGGAGTCCGGTTGAATCCGTGGTGTGCGGCTGAAGTGTACGAGGCGAAAGGTTTGTTTCACATGGCTGCACTGATGCGATGCGACATCCCTGAGATAGCAAAACACTTCGCGACCCAAGATGAATGTGTAATTTCAAATACGGTTACACATCCGGTTACACATTCGGTTGTCGAAGAACGCCCCGACGAGGACGAGGAAGAACACTTCGCCCAGGTTCTTGAGCAACAGTCGATCATCGATATGCAACAAGCTGAATTGTATGAAGTGGAAGCGCGGTTGGAAAAACTCGAGACGCGGCGAACGCGCGCGCCAGCTAAAACAAACCCGGTTGGATTGACCGACGGACAACGAGCTGCACTTGCCGAGGTATTCAAAGAATGAAAAGGTTTCTCGCACAGCTAAAAGAATTTTGGTTCCTGATTGCTTTCCTGATCGGAATACTGTCTGCGGTATGGACTGCGGTTATGGCCGGCTATGTCGGCGGCATCGCAATGTCCACGCTGAAAAGCGATGCGGCAAAGCTGTACGTGCAGGAATTGGTTGCAGCGGAAATGCTGAAGGCCGGGGTTCCGGGCGACGAAGTGATTGCGACAATGGCTGGACACGTTGAATTGAACGCGGCCGGTGTGCAAAAAAACTCTGAAACCGTTGCCCTCACTCAGTCGCAGTTGCAGGATGTCGCGCGCATCTTGATGCAACCACCCGATTGACGGTCGCGAATCAACGAAAACCGACATATACGCACTGAGCGCCCCTGTGTCGTGCGTTTGATTTGTGCCGATGCGATGCGATCAACCCAAAAAAATGCGCCCCCACCATGCGGATCAGGCACAGCAGGGGCGCGATTCAACGCAGGGGGAAGGAGAAAAACCCCCTCCGATGAATTCTAACGATCCATCATACAGTCGAAGATGAATTCTGCTTCTTCGGTTTGACACTCACCGCAGATATCTTCCTCGTTTCTTACGTGGTGATTCCCGCAACGATGACACAACCCCTCGTCCAATCGGCGTTGACGTTCCTCGTCGTATGCCTCGTCGGGGTCGCGTTCCGGTTTATCGTGTATTACGTCCTCCGGTGTTTGCGGTCCGTCTGTGATGTGGTCAGGCATCCTATTCATCGCCCAATCCTTGGTCGAAAAACGATTGCTGTTCCTCGATTGACATGCCGCTGATGAGGAATTCCCGTACCTCGGTATCAAGGTAGGGCATTGCATCCTGTATCAGCGTTCCATTCGTCCACGACCCGAAATCTTCCGGGCGCGCTTTGAATTGCATGCTGTGCTTTTTGCCGGTGAGTAGGGATCGTTTTGCGATGTCCATAAGTTCAAACCCGTTTTGGTCATTCATTTTGATCTTCCTTTTGGTTTTCGTATTCAGCGAGGGCATCTGCTTCCGGGATGATTTTCGACTTCATGTTCTGTCGAACGTCCCACGGATAAGCGAATTGCACATCGCCAGTGCGTTCGCGGTATTTCTCAATCACCGCTTGCCAGAATAGGAACGCTGCATTTTCAAGTTCCTTGATTTGAGCATCGTCCCGTACCACCCGGCGCACATGACCTTGTTCCTGTCCCGTCTGGTCGTTGCGCCAGTAGTTAACGTAGTCGCACCACCGCTTGTCGCACACCCACATCTGCGTTTGCATCTGGCAGCGATAGACTCGCGGGATTGGTTTGACGATTGAACTGTTAAACGTTTCCAGCGTTTTGCGGTACTTGATTTCGACCATCCCGTCACCGACGAACCCGTCAGGGCTGCACCCGATCCAGTTGTATTCGTCATGCAGGATGAACCCGACCTCCTTTACCGAGTCCGAGGTTGCGTTGTGATTCCAGTCGTACCACCCACGCGCATGTCCCTCGTATTTGCGCCCCTCCAGATACCACGAACCGCTGTCGCGAAAATCCCCAATGCCTTCGAGGTCCAGCACCAAATCCATGATGTAATCATGCCGCGTTTTGGTGTTTGGGCCAGCGAGGATTTTGCCGATGCACGACGCTGTGAGGCGACCCTTTCGGGCCACCTCCCAATCGTCTGTGCCTTGCGTTGTGGTTAAGACTCGCACAGTGCCTTCCTTTCATCGCACCACTGACACTGTTGCGCTTGCCACTCATCATCAGCGATTTGAACCGGGATCACCCCATCCTGACACGCGGTATCAGGACATCGGGCGACCGTCAGAAGGGACTTCGCTTGTTTCAACGCGAGTTCATTTGCCGACAATATTTTGTGCGTTCCAGTTTTGTGAGTTTCGAAGTCATTCACGTTTCATCCCTCCCCAAGCTACTGCGCAGTTGAAAGAAGTACGGATACCGTTCGCAATGGTTGAACATCCAAAGTCGTGACAATCCGGGTATCCAGTTGTTGTTGAGTTTGAATTCGACACCACCATCCCGCAGCGACGATTCCCACCGGATCACTTGAGCAATTGCCATTGCCGAGTAATACGGACGGATTTTTGCCATTTGCATCGCCTTCGCTTCGAAGTCTTTCCAGATCGTCATTCCCTCCTGTGTGTCGAGCCAGCGGAAAAACCCAGCGGGGTAGATGTTGCGATTTTCGGGCAATCGCAGAAACCAGTTGTGTGCGAGTTCACCCATCGGATTCCTCCTTCATCCGCTTCGCATCGATACGGATAGATCGAACTGCATCGTTGTACCGATCGGTCGGAATCTTCCCGTAATTCTCAACGTGGAATCGACGTTCAGACATTGCTTGCAACCGGGTCGCAGCGAGTTCGTTATCGCCGTAGGCTTCTTCAGCGACAGCCCACAAATCAAGCAACATGTTTTCATCGTCGCCTATGGTTGTGGTTCGTCCACCGTCTGCCTCGACACGTTCCTCATCTTCCTCGCCCGTTTCGATCATAAACAGTTTCAGCAATGCGTATTTCATTGCATACGAGGCTGATTTGCCGGGTGCCTTATCACCGAAGTCATCGGCATAACCCCATTGGGTCAGCACGATCCTGTCCTCACTGTTGTAGGCGTTGACGAAGTTCACCTCGTAGCAAGCACGATGCTGCACGATCTTCCTACCCGCCTTTGTAGACGCACCCGTTTCCGCATCATCTGCCGACAGGCAAGTTTGATACGACACGATGCCCGCCTGACACAGCTTAGGACGAAGATAACCAGTCACCTTGTCGTGACTGATCGCCTTGTAACTCCCCCCGCCCATCTGCACCTTCGCATCCTTGCCGAGTGTTCCCACCCGGTTCCGAATCCACAATATGCGTTCCAGCAGGGTTGCCGTTTTCGGCGGTGTCGAGTCCAGCTTTTCCTCGTCGGGCTGTTCCTCGGGTTTCTTTTTTGCGTTTGCCATTGGTCACTCCTTTTCGTGCGTCAATAGAATTCCAACCACGGATGTAGCTGGTGATGAATTGTTCTGTGAATCCCTCCTTTCTCATTCGGGCAATGTTGCGTTTAAGTATCGAGTCCGTGTTGTGATTTGTTGATTTCAATTGCTTGCTCCTTCATCGAAATTTCGTCAAACGCTTTCGTCAGGATTTCAGCAGAATCGATAATCGCTTTCGCAATAATCGCGCCCATGTCCTCCGGTTCAGCGCCCGCATTTTCAGCCAATCGCCAGCACACCTTTGCCCGCAACTGCATGGCACTGATGAACGTTTGCTTTGCTGAATCAGCGATGTTGTCGCCGTGAATACCAACCAATCGATCAATGATGTCTACAGACATTAGAATCCTCCACAGTGTTTATTGAGCCAATCGACAAACCCTTGCTTGTCATCGGGCACTTCGATCTTTTCCTGCAGCAGCAGGGAACGAAGCGGGTAGGTGCGTTTCCACGTCGAGACGAATCGCGTCACCTCCCGCTTGTTCCGTTTCCACTGAACGATCTTGCCCTTCTCAGCATCCATGAAAGTGAGTTGGTACAGGATCATGGCTTCTCCTTTGCAGACGTTTCATGCAAACCCAACAGGCCACCAGAATTGACCCATGCGGTAACCTTTTCAGGTGTTCCCCAACAGCCACTCGGCAGGTCGTTGTAAAAAAACAAGACCCACTGTTGCATTGCTGCGGTGTTGTGGTCATCTGCGTGTGAATACGCACCGCACAGTCTGTTTTCCAGTGCGTTGGTGAGGAAGTGGCCGGGGCAAATGCCCCGACTCACGTACAAACGAACACCTTCCCACATGTAGTCGGGAAGCGCCTTGTCACGGAACCGCGTGTACATTCTTGCCAGTTCCGCTTCCAACCAGATTGGTATTTCCTTCATTGCGTTTCTCCTATGCGGCGATTGCCACTGTTTCAGCGATACGGTTCCAGCGATTAGCTGGCAGGTTGATGATCTTGTTTCCCATTTCCTCGATCTTCGAGGCGCGGGGGTAGGACACATCGCGGGTTGCTCCGAGGCGGTTAACAGGATTCGCCTGTTCCGTTACGGCGTTGACCATTCCCCATTGGGTATAGTCTTGGTCACGAATGAACGATTCCAGCACACCTTTCGATTCGACATCCGACAGGCGCAGTTCCTTTGTAATCGCTTCGACAGCCGCGTGAGGGTCCTTCACGGCCTTGGTTCCTCGTAACATCGCAACACGTTCACCCACCTTCTTAGTGAAGTCCGGGGATGACAGATGCACAAGGACATCCCGCGCAGCAGAGATAATCAAATCATCTTCTTTGCGTTGGGTGTCCTCCGACAGCACCAAATCATCCGTCAGGCCGAGTTTGCTTCCGATATGCACTTGCTTCAGTGCCATTGTTTCGGTCGTGCCGTACACCTGTCCGTTCAGACAGAATCCGTTGTAGAGGAACCCGCGGATATAGAACGTCGATTTACCCACTTCCGAATTGCCCATTTCAAAACCCGCATGGAGGATTTCGCCCTGGGGTCTACGCGCTGTTGGCCCAACGTTCACCTCATGTTCGGGGCCATTGAACAAACACTTGAATCGCAGCCGGTTCTCATCGACCCACGTATTCAAGATCGTGGTGTCAAAGTCTTGGTTAATCACTGGCAAGGTCGCTTCAAGTATTTGCTCGTTATCGACCCGGCGGTATTGCCGAGACAAGAACGCCCGCGCCTTTCCATCCAACGTCCTAACCATTCGCAACGCAGGTTCGCGCCGGAATAATCCGTTGACGTTTTCAATCACCATTTCCTTATGATCCTGCAACAGTCGTTTGTAGTAGGTCATCGGGATTTTCAATCTCGAGGCAATTTGCTTGTGGCAATTATCCGTAATGGAGAATCGCTCAAGCACAGACGATGCTTCCTTCTGCAACACCAGTGCCACCCCGTCATCGAAATCGGGCATAGGCACCATTGCAATGTGTTCGCTTGTATCAGCAAGGAAGTCGATCTTCGTTTCGCTGTGCCGTACTACCTCAGCGAGCATTTCCTCAAGTTTCATTCCGTTATGCATCTTTGTTCTCCTTTTCTGCGGGTGTGATTCCATCGCGAGTGTTCACAACTGCCACCAAACGGATGTTGACCGTATCGGTGTAGGCAGTACGCATCTTCTGGAACTTCGTTTTCGCCGCCTTGTAACTGGCGGTGCGAAGGTAGGTCGTTCCATCCTTTGTCGATTTGTCCTTGCGATTGCGTTGGACACGATATTCGACGGGGCTACCCGTCATGCGAAGTAATGCTGCTGCAAGTAATATGCGGATCATGCTTGTTGCTCCTTTTCTCGTTTTGTGATTTGACGTTCTATGGCTTGTTCTGTTTCCCGTTCCAGTCGGCGGCGTATCTTGTTCAGCCATTTGGGGCGGGTCATGTTGGACACGTTTGAACTGAGTCCGATGTGATCCTCAATCGCTTGACGGTCAGGCCAGAACCCAACCACCTTGTCGTTTTCGAATTGATCCATCCAACTGATTCCGACACGTTTGAGGTATTCAACTCGGAAGCACCATTCTTCAATGTTGCGAACGGTAATTCCTCCGAGGTCAACCATCATCGTTCCCCAAACAAGCGCCTCGGTGTCGCTGTTCAGTTTTCGTTTGCCGATTCCAGCAGCACGATTCTGCTGTTCCTTTGGTACATCCACCCAACAGCGTGTTTTGTAGTTGGGTACTTTCTCCACTGTCCAATCGAGCGACATAGTTATTCTCCTTCGGTTGTTGCGATTAACGATCTGCATACACGCAGGTTTTTACGGGGGAACGCATGAACCCTCCCGTCAGGGTTTGTGACAATGAGTAGGGATCGCGACCGGTGCATTTCAAAGTCCGACACGACGTACAGGGTGTTGTTGTTTACGAATTGGCACTCCCAAAACGGTGTGTCGGTTTGGGTGCAGCCAGCTAATAGCGCCAGTAACAGTAGGCGTTTCATTCTTGTTCCTCCTTTTCAGGTTCATCGATTTTGAAGTCGCCCGGTTGCAACGGGCCGTTGTATTCCTCGAAGTAAGGGATTTCCAATAAGGGGAGAAGGCATTTGATTTCCCCGGTACGAGTGTCGCGATATTTCTGTGAGGTCATCACTCGAATACCTCCCCGGTGCCTTCGCAACAAAGGCATCCGTCGCCTTCGCAGTTCGGGCACAAGTTAGTTGCCGGTTCGTACCCGTCACCGGACTCGCCGGGTTTGTGCAGCAGGGTAATCATCGGGAAGTTGCGTTCAAACACCGCAACAACGTTGGCGTAGTCGCCACTCATCATGTCGAATTGGATCTTCTCGGAATCCAAAGACAGTTCCTTTGCGTACTGCCGGGCATAACCCAACAGTGCAAAGGCGTTCCCGTCCGGTCCAGACAGGTCGATAGTCAATCCATGCTGTGAGTCGTTATACATTGTCGGCATCCTTTGCTACTGCATCGCGTAAACGTCCACCGTGATAACCGCGTGGTGTCCAAAACGCGATATTCAGGCGGGCCAATTCGTCGGCGGTGTCCCGACACAACACAGCAGGTATTCCCGAAATCCAGAACGCTGGCGATTCATCTTTGGTCGGGTACAACCAAACGGTGGTGAACAGAATCGTTTTGCAATCGAGAACGGTTGCTTGTGCGGCAACAGCGTTCAACCATGCTTGGGGAACTGCATAGTCAACCGTGTATTTCTGCGGTGGGTAATGATGCGATGCGAGTCGCTTCTTCGATAACTTGCGGTCGCAAATCGCTTCCCAATCCAACAGGTGATCCCTGTCGTGTAAAACCCGTTTGTCATTAGTCATTGGATGCTCCTTGTGCTTCCTCGATGTCGAGCCACAGTGCGCGGCAAACACCTTCCAGTTTCTGTAGACGTTCGATGATTCTGTCGTTGCCGACCTTCGCGAGCTGTTGCCGCAGTTCCTCGATCTCCTCATCCTTCTCGTCTATCGTTTCTTGCAGTTCAACTATTGCCTCACCGATTTCCTCGATTTCGGATGTGGCTTTCTGTGCGTTTTCCAGTGATGACGCGACATCGTTTCGGATGCTTTCAATGTCGCGAACGACTGAATCCAAGTCGCTACCCACACTGTCAAGCCCGCTTTCAGCTTCTTGTGCTGCGTCGTTTGCCTGTTCCACTGTTACCAATACTTCGTCTGCAAAGTTAGTCATTGTAATTCTCCAGTTTCTTTTCCTTGATGAGTTCGAAGTCCATCGAACCGATTTGGTGGTACAAGATGTCGCACAATGCATCCACCGCTTCTGATTCGGTGTTTGCCCACAACATGCGATCCCCGTCCGAATCGATAACTTGAAACGGTTTCGAGTAGTCGTGTTTATCCAGAATGTCCAACGGGGTTTGCGTTATCTGGAAACGCTGTACTGCGATGAAAGATGTCATTCAATTTCTCCATATTGTTTAACGAGTTCACGCTGCAACTTTTCCAGCGTTTTGATCTTCCGCACCATGCGGGCTTTCCGGGTACGAGGCACACCGTCGTATTTCGATTCCCGTAACAATTTGTTTCGGTGTATCGCTAACGAATCGAAGATGAGGCCGACGTTCGAGTCATCCAGTTTGAGATTCATTGGAATTCCTCCTTGCCAGTTTGCGGGCGTTGTTCAACTCGTCCAGTACGGACAGAATCACTTCGTCGCGATCTTCGGTGCGGAGTTCGTTGTCACTGAAGTATTCGGTGCAACATTCAATGACGTAGGCAAGGCCGAACGTTTCGACGTTCGAGGCTTCAGGCATCGGGTGTGATCCATCACCGAAGTAATGGATGCAACAGGCGATATGTTCTGCTTGCTGAAGGGTGAGGTTCGGTTCGATGTCGCGTAGATAGATGTTCATTGTTGATTCTCCTATTGAATCGTGCGGTAAGTGATTCGGCAGTCAGCGCCGTAGATGAAACACGCGGTTGCTACCGCATCGTCTCGATCATCTGTGTAATACGTTTCGCCGTTTTCCTCGGGTACGAGGTATTCACCGAAATAGTTTTTTCGGATAACGACTGAGGTTGTGTTGTTGAGGTATTGTTGTTGATCAGACATGGTTGTTCTCCTTTGAGTGAAAGTGAAATGACCTCGAAGGAAGTCACTTCAATTTCACCCAGCGAGAAGCGATGCGCACAATCAAGGGACATCGCGAATCTCGCTGCCACTACGTTTCGGGGCTGGCATCACAATCCTTGTGGCCCATGTAAAACGTTTTTGTATCGTGGGGAAATTTATCCTGCTTCAAACAGGAATCGCGCGTTCATCAGCAATATGCGGGCATCGTTTTGCTTTTCGTAAATGTGTTCAGTCAGAACCGGATCACCGGAGACGAGAGAACATTTGAACGAAGTAGTCGGGGCGTGTTCGCCCTCCCAGAGTTACGTTGCGTCGTTCGCGTTGCCAGTCTATACAGATTTTTTTACATCGCGGTGGGCACGATGCCGACAATCAATCAGCGATTTGACCTGCTGAAGATGAAAACGCGACAGACGATTCAGTGAATCGAATTACGGTCATGTCCCTTCCGGGATTGCGGTTCGTTTGCGTTGTTGCGTGTTCAACGATGTGCGAATAAAGGTCGCGCGTTTTTCGTGACACGTTACGCAGGGACGAGATTTCCATTTTGCCGATGGTCATGCAACGTGTCACAACAAGGCGTCCTGCGCGGGGCAGGTCGTTCGAATGTGTCGTGAATGTCGTGATTTGTTGCATGTGGTCATCTTATTAGGTCGCGTATCGTGTCAACAGGTTTTTCTGTGACCCCCTCCCAGCATGCACGTTTTTCGACATGTATCGTGTCGCGCATCGCGAAAATTGCGCATTTTGCGCAAAAAAAAACGCCCCTAATCGATGTCGAAAAAGGGCGTTTTCTGAGGGCGCAAAACGTACCGCAGTGGGAAAAGGAATAACCCAAGAGGCGCGGGAGCGACCATCGGCAACCCGATACTTACTCAAGTTCCGTTGAAACGCAACAGTGATCCATCCCAAAACCAACGAAAAACGACACCCGATATTTTTTTCACTATATGCATTGACCTCGGAACCCATCGGCGTAAAGTTGATCCGTGGGGTGGAAAACGACGAGCAATTGATCCATCGGCAAACCCCCACAGAAAACGAACCGCGCGGGTGTGTCTGTTCCCGACAATTCTACAAAAGCGACACAGGTGAAGACCATACTATTCCGGGCTCTGTTGTGGGGACTTGCATCCCGGTCACATTGGGATTTGTGGCAACGTTCACAAAGGCGATCCGAGTACCACGAATGGTTTCAACCATAGTGGGAAAGGCCCCGAAAACCATCAAAAGGAAACACGACATGACAGACGAAGAAAACAAACCTGAAGACTTTGAACTCGGTGAATCAATGCCGAAAAAGACAGTGAAGAAAGCGAACTACACAGCGATGTTTGAACGCTTTTGGGCTGCCTACCCCCGCAAGACTGCGAAATTCAAAGCATTTTCATCATGGGTGAATCACGTAGACGAAAAGGAAACGGGCGGCGCTTGCGTTGCCGATGTCGAGAAACGGAACCGGATGCGGTTCTGGCATGTCGATAAGGCCAAGATACCCATGCCGACCACGTTCCTGAATCAACGCCGCTGGGAGGACGATTGGGAGGACGAGGTAAAGACACGCGGCAAGGAAACCCACGCGACGTACAGGAAGATGCCCGAACCCTCAGTGGACACTGGCCCGTTGTTGTCCGGGTGGGAAACGATGACAAACCGCCTGATGCGGAATTACCTGTTCAAAGCGGGTGGCCTGACAGACGCACAACTGACCGTGTTCAAACGGGTGAAGGGCAGGATATTGGGGCAGATGATCCCGGTGATTGACGAGGAACTGGCCGGGTGTGAATCGGACGAGTCGAAGAAGGCAATGCGCGAGGAAATGTCGTGGATGCTGGCAAAGGCACTGATGAACAATCTCGACATCGACCTCGGCATGAATATCGGGGCAAAGGTAATCGACATGTCCCGCAAAACCGCATAGGGTTGCCTGATGCCCGATATTCAGTTGACGTACCCGTACCCGCCCAGTGTCAATCATTATTGGGAGTCGAGGGCGGTGCGCAGTAAGAAAACGAAGCGATTGTGCGTTATCAAGTACCTGTCGAAGCGCGCGAAGGAATTCCGCACTGAGGTACACGCACTCACCCTGCAGCAACTCACCAAACCGCCCAAGTTGAAAGGTCGCCTCGCGATCATAGTGCATCAACACTACGGACCTCGGCCCGGCGGTCGGACTTCAGACGTTGCACAGGATATCGATAATTGCCTGAAACCCCTGTTCGATGCAATGGAATGGGCACAGGTGTATGTAAACGACTCGCAGATTGACGAACTGTTGGTCGTGAAAAAGCGCCGCGCAGCAATTGGACGCGTGGAAATAACCATCAAGACCATTGGAGATTGAAAGTGGAAATAACTATCAACAAAGCAAAGGGGACACTGAAAAACGTGAACCTCAGAACAGAAAACAACGGTGACGAAAAGGTATTAGCGGTTGATTTGAAATTGTCGGTTAGCATTGCTGCAAAAGACGCAGCACCCCTGTTTGCCGATGCACCTAATTTGCTGGATACACTTTTCGACGAAGGCGGGAACGCATTGACCTCCTGCTTTCAGCACGTGTATCGAGTACCGATCGAGAATATCGAATTCACCCTCGATGACTTGAAAGCGTACAAGGGCGGCAAGGTGAAGAAGAATATGACACTGATCCCGCGCGATGGGAAACGTTTCGAAGTATTGCTCACCGCACAATTGTCGGACGTAGGCGATATTCGCCCGTTGGGTAAACGCCTACATGAAGAAGTGACGGTAACGATTATTGAACGTCAACAGACACTTGGACTCAGCGCAGTCGCCTAAACCGTGTCACCCATTTACCCCGCTTCGGCGGGGTTTTTTTAAGGCCACTCATGCTCGGCAAATCACGAAACAAGAAACAGAAGCGACGTTTTGAACTGATGCAAGAGGCCGGCTGCGTTCCTTGCTGGCTGGAATCACGGTTACAGGGACGGGATTACATTCCAGAACCGCCCGACATTCACCACACCGACGGGCAAAACCACGACCTGACTTACGCGAATTGCCCCTGGCATCACCGCGGCGTGAGGAAAAACGAACTGGATTACTTGGAAATGCAGGTCAATTTCGGCCCATCACTGGCGAGGAACCCGGAAAGGTATCGGTCGCGATACGGAACTGAGTCGCAAATACTGGCGTTTCAAGAAGCGATGCTCCGCGAGTATTGCGAAAAGTGGTCACTCCAATGGTAAGATCGCTGCGTCAGTTCGCGGAGGTTTCACAATGGCCGATTTCAGAATCACTTTCGATGTATCGCAGCGTTGCCGGGTGGTTGTCTCTGCACCGAACGAGGCGTTAGCGAGAAAAAAGGTTCGAGACACTGCGTTACCGGATCAGATGCCGAATAGCGAAAACCCGCAACCAGCAATCAAGCGAACAATCACCCACGTTGATACGCGCCGCAGGATCATCAACGTCGTTCCCCTGTAATGGCAACCGCGACACTCACAAGCCAGCTCACCGATACTCTGCTTGATCCCGGCAGTCCGACAAGTATCGGCACTGGCAACGCACAAGCGTCGGAAACGGCAATCCAGAAGGAAGGATCGAACTGTGCTGCTATTGGACACTCCGGTTCGGTCGGTCCCGCTTCACCGACTGCGATCAATCAATTTCGCGGAATGTATGCGGCAATCACAAGCCTGTCGCGCACCGGAAACCATCTTCACTTGTGGATGCGTGACCTGTATCCGATCCGCAATAAATCGGTCGGCGGTGTCAGCGCATACATTTTCGGAAGTTCCGAAGCGTTGTATTACGCCACTGGACTCGATGATGGATACGGCGGCGGTTGGTTTCACTACGTTCTGAATCTCGATCCCGGTGATCGACCCGCAGCGGATCTTGGCACGGCACCGAGCGCGAACATTACGCGCGTGGGGTATTGCGGAAATATCAGCGCAACGAAGGGCGAGGATTTCCTTCAGAACAGTTACCTCGACGCGATTCGTGTTGGTGGCGACGGTGTTGGAGTTACGTTCACTGGCGGCGTAACGGGCGACCGACTAACGCTGCTGGATTGTGCGAACGCGGATGCGAACTCGTATGGGTTACTGCGAAACCTCGGCGGCTCGCTCAAAGTCGAAGGGCCACTGACGTTCGGCACCGCTGCAGGAACAACGTGGGTCGAAGATGTTCTACAGACGGTGACGTTTACGAACTTCACGGTGGGCGATGGCGTTACTCCATCCGTTGCGCCGGATTATTACCACTTGGATTTTGTCGGCAACGGCGCGGGCAGTACGCACGTATTCAAAACGGACGTTACTTGGAAAGGCGTATCGCGAGCGTTGCCTTTCAATTTCGATTGTACGTTGCTCGGCACTGGTGACGAATACGTGTCGGTGCGATCAACGTATGTGTTTGGATCAATCATTGATTTGAACCCGCAATATTCAAGCGAGGCGGATACGTTTATTGAGTGCG
>Ga0316187_10002994_pt1 | contig 14697 bp, 6 predicted proteins | sample CroRivburrow1_MG_FD_204927 | JGI IMG/M metagenome (GOLD analysis project Ga0316187, IMG submission 204927) | Coastal sediment microbial communities from Maine, United States - Cross River worm burrow 1 | ecosystem: Environmental > Aquatic > Marine > Coastal > Sediment | place: USA: Maine... | reverse complement strand
CAGTGACTACCGGCGCGCCAATGGTGTTGCCGGCCCCATTCACCGTGGGGTTGCCGTTGTACACCAACCCCAGGCTGAGACTGTCTTCGATGCGCAGGTCATGGGCGTCGGAAAAATTGTCTCCCGGTGCACCACCATCAGCGTTAAAAGTCAGGGTATAACGCAGAATGTCCCCGGCCTGGGGCGGGTTGCCCGGATTGGTGACATTGGCCACAAACATGACCAATCCCAGAGAGGGTTCCACCACGGTAAGCGCTGCCGTGGTATCGGTCAAAGCGACTGGGACCCCGGTTTCGCCATGAGTATGGTTCACCACCACCGAGTTTTGCAGCGTGTCACCGGCATCAGTGACCGCGTCATTGTTGATACGGGCAAAATAATTGATGCGAATCAGCGGGTTGACCAGGTTTTGGCTGGTGTCGTTCTCGGTTTGGGTCACCACCGTACCGATGTTCCAAACCGCAGTGTCGCTGGTGCCGTCGGCCGGAAAACCGTTCAAGGCCGCCTCACTGGGCGGCTGTCCATTGATGGTGGCGATGCCCTGGAAGGTGTAGGCGACGTCCAGACTGGCATTGTTTTCTAATAGATAACCGAGGCCGGCCGCGTCGAGGCTGTCGGTGGCAATCACGTTGTTGGTGACGCCTTCGGGCAGGGCAATGTCGATTTGGAAAGATTTATGCACACCAATGGTAGGGATCACAGCGGGGTTGAGATCGGTTTTGGTCAAGACCACCGCCGGCACCACGGTGTCATCTGAGGCGGTTGTTTTGTAATCGTTGATAAGGTCACCACCATTGGGCAGGGCACCGATGCGCATGCCGGTAACACTGCCGTTGGTGCCGATTGTGTCGCTGCTGTTCAGAGCAGTGGTCTGGCCGGGCAGGGAGGTCCAATCGGCCTGGATGGTGTTGTCCAGCAACTCTTCCGGCTGCACGACATTGTCCACCCGCACATCAAAGGTAAAACTGATGCTGTTGCCGGGATCGATGCCGTTGGGCGGGTTCCAACTGAAGATGGGCTGGTTGGCACCCAAAGTGACGGTATCGATGCTGTCCGGCGGATCAATGCCGCCCACATTGCCCGTAAAGGTCAGGTTGCGGCCGGTGAGGTCATCCAACACACGCAGGTTGTAAGCCGTGGCGGTGCCGTTGTTGGTTGCGGTGACCGTTACCGTCAAAACATCTGCCGCGTCGGCATTAGCCACGGCAAAGGTTTTGGTCAAATCGATGAGCGGTTCGCGCACCTGGACATCGACCTGATTGAAGTTCTGGGTGATGGTGGTGCCGGCTTCGTTATCATATCTCGCGGTGGCGTTGGTGGCCGGGTCGCCGTTGGAGATCACATCGGCGTCGTTGGTGCCGGCCGTATTCTCCACGCGGGCGATGAAGCCGATTTCAAAGTCAAAGCGGTTGCCAAGGCCGGCAGTGCCGTTGGTGAGTCGCTGGTTGCCGAAATTCCATTCCACCAGGTTTTCGGTGCAAGTGGGCGTAATTGTACCGCCGGGATCGAATCCGGCCGCGGCATAGGGTGCCGCGTCCAGGTTCACCTGGGGGGCTTCACTGCAGATAATGCCCGCCGGGAGTTCGTCGCGGATCACGAAGTTGCGCAGCAGGGCCACCGGCAGCAAAGTATTGAGCCGGTATTCAATCTCTTCACCAATGGAAACGCCCTGGGCGCCCGCTCCCCCGGATATGGGCGTATTGGAAAGAGCTGTGATCCGCTTGGGTTGGGTCTCTATTGGAATGACACGCACATCGGCGCTGGCTGTGGGTGATGTATAGTCGCGTGCATCACCTATATCACCGTAAATACGGGGCTCTGGTGGGTTCGGGTCGGATTGGCTACCATACTTTCCTTCCAGCGAGTCGTATGTGGCAAAGGCCGTATTGGTGAAGGTCTGCAGAGGCGCGGCATCGTCGTCGAAATCGACCCGGTAGTAGAGTTGTACTGAATTGCCGGGATTGATGCGCAGCAACGTGCCGCTGTGGGTATAAGAGAAGGTGAGTTCAGCCGGGGTGGCGTTGTTGACGGTATTGTCGCTGATGGCCCCCTCGCCGTCCCCATCGGCCCCGTCGGCAGCGCCGTCACCGTCGTTGTTCAGGCCGTCACTGCCAAAAGGTATCACATAGGCCAGATCGCTGCCGTCGAGGGTGTCGGTGACGGTGACGTCATAGGCTGGGGCACGATCCACTCCGCCGCTGCTGGCCTCGTTGGTGACTGTCAGGCGGTAGATGTAGGTGTTCAAGGCATCGCCGTTATTGGCTGCTGTGACCCAGGGGGTACACCCGGGGCCACCCCCGGTTCCTGATAACGATTCGTTACAGACCTCTTTGACCACCGTGATGTCGGGTTCGGTGACGGTGATTAGGACCTGGCGATCGGCCACAGGTGGATAGACGCTCATGCTGGGCCCATAGGGAACGGTAAACTCATTACCAGTGTTAGCCAGAAATACAACATTGAAGATCGATGTCAGGGTGTTGGTGCTGGTGTCGGCGTGCCGGTTGGGCACAGCGCTGGTGTCGATGGGATCGTTCAGCAGGCGGGTGCGCACGTCTACCTCAAACCATTCATCCCTCTGGTTGATGTATGGGGAGGTATCATTAAAGGTCCAAAAGAGCGTCCCCTCCGCAATATCGTACTGAATCGGTGGCGTCGGAGCAACGGCACGTTGAAAATCGATATTCGCAATCTGGGAAGTCGTGGTATAAGCGGAGCGGTCCACATAGCCCTGCCCATCGGGCAGCACATCGTCCACCCGAACATTGCGCACTTCGATGGGGGTATAGCCCGGTGTCAGAAAGCCGAACCAGCCGCCGGCTCGGATATTGTAGGAGCACTCTTCACCGATCTGCACTTCATCGTCTGGTGCGCCAGGCGGCGGATTGTTTTCCGAGCAATTGCCGGCCTGGTCCTTGGTTAAATTGAACCCCATCACACGCGCACGGATGGCGTCGATGCTGTAGTTGTTGGCGCGGTCGGTGATGCCATCCCCCCGAGCCAAAATCGGTGGAAAGGTCAACCGCGTGCGATCGGTAAGGGTGATCTCGCCGATCACGTCGGCGCGGAAGGTGAGGTCATCGGCGGCGATATCCGCTGGATCGGCGCTTTTGCTGACAATAAAATCAAGGTCCAGGTATCCCCCATTGCGAGCAATTGCTGGCAAGTCCGGACCACTAGGATCATACTCTTTACACTCAATGATGGTGGCCCCGGCCGGAAAGTCCAACGGGTCCTGCCACTCGTCCAAAGGCGGCATGTTGGCAAGGGTTGCGCTACACCCGGCCGGCAACTGGGTTTCATCCACATCCATGGTCCGGCCAAAAGCGACATAGGCGAAATAGTCTTCTGCCCCATGACCGCCGTTGTTGGTCAGACGGACGGTGAGGGCCGTATTGGTGGTATCGGTCAGGATATAATCGAGCACCGGACCACTGGGGCCGTAGGTCTGGATATCCAGATCTTCGGGGGCGGGCACAGGGAAGGTCGTCACCGTATCGGTGGTGGTTCCGGATGTACAGAAATTTTCGAATGCAACATTCAAAATGTTGCGTTGATCAAACCCAGGGGGGCTGGGTGGGGTATGCGCCGGCAGGGTCGTATCAGGGTCGGTGGAACTACCTGGAGACTCTTCAATCACGTCGAGATCGGCCTGCAAATCATAAAAGGGCTGGTGCACCAGGACGACGCCGAAGGTGATGACCAATGTGTCGCCGTTGCGCAGCAAATTGTCGTGACCGTCGTTGGTGGTAGCACTGCTGGTCAGGGTGAATTGCGGGTCGGTGTTGAGCAACAAGCCGAGTGGGTTGTCCCAATCAATCTGGTTGGTCAATCCGGCATAATAGCCATATGCACCTGTTGCCGCTATGGTCGGCGCAAAGGTGGCATCCACCACATATTCATCAGGAAGTGCATTGGCCAGCACAAGGTCGCTCACCGTACCACCGCTGTTGTTGGTGATGGTGATGATGACCCTGCCCTTCATGCCGGGATCGGGGTTGCCGGGACCGACGCCGTCGTAATCGACGCTGATATCCAAGCTTGTATCGGAGAGGGTGCTCAAGGTGGCGGTAACATCGGTCAGGGGGCTGCCGGTGGAGGTGGCATCAATACCACCGGGATCGTCCGTAGCGTCAGCCTCACAGCCCCAATGGATGTCTGAAACGGTGTTGGTTCTGGGGACCGAACAGGCGCCAACACCGGCAGCGGAAACCGGCACTTTGCCCACCAGATAGATATCGGTTCTACCGCCTTGGGAGACATCCACAAAGCCGGCAGGAGGATTGCCGAAGGGGTCGTCCACATCGAAATCATCCACACTGTTACCTGAAACAGTCCGGCACCCCATGGTACTGGGGCCGGCGCCATTGTTGGTAATGGTGATCTGTTCCGCCGCCGCTTCAGAGGGACAGATGTAACTAATGTTCAAATTGCCGGATGCCATCACATCGTCGAGTCCCAAATCCTGCAGGTCGGCCTCGCCGCTGTTGGTGACCCGCACCCGCCAAATTACGTCATCCATGTCGTTGCCATAGACCGTCGGCGTATAGGAGGTTTGGGACGCATCAACATTGCGCCCCCCCTTCGTGACCGCGGGGTCCGGCTCGCGGTACTGCAGCGGATTCACAGGGGTGTTTACCGTTGCAGGCATGCCCGGACATTGAACGACAACGGGATCACCTGGTGGAGGCGGATCATCCAGATATTGGGCGGTATAAATAACCTCAGCCTGTATATCGCGTGTTGTGGTGTGCAGTCCCTCCTGAGACAAACCGCTGTAACGCGTCACAGCAAATCTTATGGTGAGAGTGGTGGCATCCCCGGGGTCAGGATCGAAGGCCAGACTGCTAAGTTCAGCAATCTGGGCCGAAGTCCAGGTCAGGATGGAATTATTGGGACCGCTGACGATCGGAGCAGCGCTCGGCCGTGAGACGCCGTTGACCCAGATTAACGGGGAAGCTGGTGAATCGAAAGTGAGGCCGGAGCTGCGCAGGTCTTCCTGCACCGTCATGCCGGTCATGTCCGACCCTTCGTAAGGATTGGCAATGACGATAGTGACATAACCGGTGCCGCACAGCTCGCAATAGCTGGCGTCCAAATCGTGCCGGATGATAGCAGGGGCAGCGGGCTTGATGTCACAGGGAGCAGCCGACGCCACTTCTGTAGCCAGCAACAGGAAAATGGCCCCAAAGGCGGCGCCGATCCATGCAGCCCAAAGTCTCGAGTTGGTTTTCTTCAGCGGCATAACAAGTACCCAGCACCGCAGAAAAAAATCAGGAAGACAGCATCCTGCTGCAATTAACGCAATTAATCTATTATAGAAGAAGAATTCTTCCATGACATCTCCCAATGCAATTGTTACCCCGTAAAAAGTTACACCAAGATATGTCGGGCCTTTAGCAAAGATATAGTGCCCGTTCGGCTAGTAAAGGAGCCGGATTTTGGCACTACGTTCCCAACGATTTGGCCAAGCGCCAATAGATCATTATTTGGAAGTTCCGTATAGTTTTGAAAATTGGGATTCGCTGGATCAGTATCATTTAGACTGAGAATAATGACATTTTTCATACGGTTCCTCCCCTTAGAAAGAATTAACCTAGAAGATAAATTTTTTAGCCCATCGATTCGTAAATACAATGACGTATTTACTCACTCAGGGCTTGGTGCTGAATAGACAATTACCTGGGACGAAAATATTAATATGTCACTGTAATTGCGAATCGAAGCACTTAGGCGGGAAAATAATTAAACTAGAAGATAAATTCCTTAGGGAGGAAAATAATTAAACTAGAAGATAAATTCCTTAGGGAGGAAAAGATAATCGCTTAATTTCTTCACTACCAATTCAACAATTGTGCCATTTGAATAGGCTTAGGTGAAAAGTGTTTATTTTCAAGAAATTGTGCAAGAATTGTACGTTACAAAGCAGCAAAACAATAAAGGAGAATAGTATGATTTTGTATAATGAAGATGTCTACTATTTAATCATTAAGCGCTGAATTTCAAAACTGAGACTGCGTCAATCAATTTTGAAGAAGGTGGCATACTTGATCGCAGTATAATATTTGGAGTAATTATCCCTATATTGTATATTCGATATACGTAATACACAATTTAGCGAAAGATTCAATTGCGGCTATCAATCGATCCTTTTGAAAAAATATATCTTCCGTTCGCTAATCCCAAATTTTTCGCATGTCATTAAAGATTCGATGCAGGCACGAAGTCCAAAATAATTTTAGACTCAAAAAAGTGTGTATTAGCCATTACCTAATATGCTAAATTTTGTGCTTTAATGATTTAACCTATGTTGAGTTGGCAGAATTGGTAGCGAGTGAAATCGACCCCCAAGTTGAAATCTTTAATATTTATGATATGATAAAAAACTGATGCCTCCAAATATAATCACCTGCTGTAAGGATTCGATTTTTATTTAAGAATAGATCTTTATCAATCCATCTATATAGATAGGAGAAAGTATCTGATAAAATTGAGAAATGGTTCACGCCATTTTATTGGATATAGGCTCGAAGAATATCATTTGATCAGGCAAAACTATTTGTCTTATTACTGTTTGAAAATTTTACCTTAAGTATTTGAAGAAAGGACCTTTTATGGAATTATCAGAAGAAAAGGAAGTCACGGATAAAGATATACCGAACCCAATCATGACGAAAGTGTCATCTTTTCCCAGCATGCCGCAGGCCGGAATTAAGTTGAGGGCACTTCTCACAGAAGAGGACGTGTCGACGGATGAAATAGAGGCGATCCTGCGTCACGATCCGGGGCTAGCTGCCAATGTCCTCCGGCTGGCGAATTCTGCTTTTTTTGGCGTACCCAGAAAAGTTGGAAATTTGAAACAGGCTGTGACGTTATTGGGGGTCAAACGCTTTGCCCAAATAGCAGTCAGTGCCAGTATGAGCAAAGCTATGGATATGGCTGTCGAAGGCTATGATCTACCCCCTGGTGAACTCTGGCTCCACTCAATTGCAGTATCAAACACCGCGGAAGCATTAGCAAGACATAAGAAATTTGCTGAAACGATTGATGTTTTCACTCCGGCCCTGCTCCATGATATGGGAAAACTGGTATTAGGCCAATTCGTGAAAGAAGAGCGGCAAGAAATTGAACGCATTACCGTGAAAGGCGTGCCTTTGGATTTAGCCGAGCATATGGTTCTTGGAACTGATCATGCTGAAATCGGGGCACTGATTCTGGCCAGATGGTCATTTCCTGATGATATTGTTAATGCGGTTCGCTGGCACCACAACCCCGAACGTAATAAAAATGCAACCACGAAATCGGATATGACTTATCTATCAAACTTAATGTGTCAACCGCGGGGTGACAGTGATTCAGCAGATGGTCAACCTGTCATGCTGTCGTCGGCGGTGCTCGACCGGGTGGGTATAAAGGCAGATCAATATGAGGCAATTGCAGCCAAAACTCAGAGCTGGATGGTTAAATTATCCGATACCCTGACCTTTGATTGAAACAAATTTTATAGGGCAAATGGTTTGCTTGGTTTCTCATCATTCTTGAGGCTGACCAACATCCACATCGTTCATCTACAATTTTAGCATAATAAATAGATAAAGATACACGGAGAATACAATTTAGATCATTGCGATGCTCTTTTGATTACCGTTTAGAATTTACAATAAATGAGATAGATCGGGATAATTTGAATCAAATGCAATAAAAAAATAGTGAGACGGCATTTTCGTCTTTCTGTGCCAAACCCATTGGTAATTTAGCCAAAGGTAACACAACTATTTCTGCCTTGTTCTTTCGCTTGATAAAGCGCCTTATCCGCCCGGCTGATTAACTCATCGATGTCTGCTTGTTTATTATCTGTCAAATCTGCAATGCCAAAACTCATTGTAATGGAAATTGAATTGCCACCATAAGTTATATCCATAGACTCAATTTCTGATCTAAGCCTTTCAGCAATCAATATCGCACTTTCTTTAGTTGTTTCAGTTAGAATAACCGCAAACTCCTCACCGCCGTATCGAGCTGCGTGGTCTGACTCCCTTGTTGCCATCCTTAATTTCGCGGCTAGAGCTTTAATAACGCGGTCACCTGCAAGATGCCCATAGGTGTCATTAATTATCTTAAAGTGATCGATATCGCCAAAGAGCAGAGACAATGGTCTTTTATACCGCTGTGCCCTTGATAATTCGCTTTGAAGTAACTGGCGAAAATGATGATGATTATACAATTGGGTCATACTGTCTCGAATGACCTGCTTCTTAAGAGCCTCCATCTCTTTGCTTTGTTGAATGGAATTATTGATCATTTCAACTGAGAGATTTGATAGCTCTGCTCTTGCATTCTCAATAATTTGAATATATTCATCCTTGCCGACTTCAAGGTCAAATAATGGAAATATCTCCTGTATCTGTTCACAGATTTTATCCCATATTTCGTTAACATTGATTTCAGTTGAAAACCCAAAATCATATACCGTTTCTTTTATTTTCCATAGACTCATCGCACGGTTATTTTCTTCTAACAAACCAATGAAAAGAGATGATAAATGAAGAATTCTGGTCAATTTTAGAACGCTTGATTGAGCGGAAGGCAATTTGTCCGGAATATGGTGGTAACCTATTGGCAGATAAAAAGTATTTGGCAAGTCCCATGACTTGGCTAAATATTCACCGATTTCCTGGTGATTGATTCCTAAAACTTGAGTCTCTGCTTGGAGGTAAATATTTGCATTTTTACCAACTTCATTTAAAACAAGAGCATACTGCTTGGGCATACAGTAACCCAAAATAAGTATCCCTATATCTTGGAGCAAACCAAGAATAAAAGCATCATCCGCATGATCTGGTGCCAATTTTTCTGCTATTAGCTTTGTTGCGGTTGCCCCAACTAATGAATTTTTCCAAAAGCGCTTATAATCAATTAATTCATATTGATTTGATTGAAATGTATTGATGAGAGTAAAACTGAGTGCTAGATTTTTAACGGCTTTGATACCCAGCAGTTTAATAGCGTGATGAACTGATGTTATTTTAGTCGGTAAACCGAAAAAAGAGGAGTTGACAATTTTTAGAATTTTAATCGTCAACGGTGGGTCGGTTGTTAAAAGGTCACCAATTTGTTGAATATCCGGCTCGGGCTTCTGATAAGCCTCAATTATCTTAAGAGCAATGCCGGGCAAAGTCGGCAAATTATTGTTATCAAGGATAAGTTTTTCAATTTTTTCTACATTCTTCAATCGTTATCTTCCAATGCTTAAAATAAAAATTTAAGCCGCTTTTTGGTTTCTGTCCAGTTCGGATTTTACAGCCAATCCAATTTTTTCGATTGTGTATGGTTTTTTGACATATTGCCCGGCACCTAATTTTTGAGCCTTCCTAACACGCTCTGTCTCAGAAAAGCCGCTAGCTATAATAGCTTTTTGTTGAGGAAATTTTGAAATAATCCTTTTGTAGGTTTCTAGTCCATCAATCCCTGGTGGCATTATCATATCGAGCACGATTAAATCAGGAGTATTAGAATCAAGATATTTACAGGCCTTTTCACCACTGTCAGCTGTTTCAACTGAGTAGCCCAATTGGCTCAATATCTTTGTTGCTATTTCAAGTTGTTCTTTAACATCATCAACAACTAAAATAGTCTGTCCCTCACCTTTATAAGTTTCGAAAGATAGGGGTATATCCATACCCCTGGCTGGCTTTCTTGTGACCGGAAAATATAATTTAATTGTGGTACCTTTCCCTTCATCACTTTTAATGTGAATGTAACCTTTATGATCTTTAACCGTCCCCCATACAACCGCCATGCCTAAGCCGGTTCCACTGCGACCCATGACTTTTTTGGTATAAAACGGCTCGAAGATTCTATTTATATCATCAGCGGCAATTCCAATGCCACTGTCAGCGACAGTCAATACTATATAATCTCCCTCTTCCACATCATCATATCCTTCAATCGGAAAATCGATATATTTGTTTTTTGTCAATATTTCTATTGTTCCACCATTTGGCATAGCTTCGGCAGCGTTGGAGATCAAATTCATAACTGTTTTGGAAAGATGGACTGGAGATCCCATTACATTTAATAGTGCTGAATCTAAATGTGATTCAACCTTAACATAAGAATGATATGATTGTAATTTTAGAAACTGCGGGCTGTTCAGATACTCATAGATGAGGTCATTTAAATTTACCACATCGGATACTGAAACTCCCCGTCGTGCTAATGTCAATAAATCCTGTACGATGGCAGCTGCTTTCTTCCCCGACTCCCGAATCGTTTTTAATGGTTCGATCAAAGGACTATCATTGGGAAGATCCATTAAGATCAAATCCGGATAACTCACTATTCCGGAAAGGATATTATTCAAATCATGAGCAACCCCCCCGGCAAGAGTGCCAATAGCTTTCATTTTTTGGGCCTGTTGTAGTTTTTTTTCTAACTTTCTCCTTTCCAGTTCTGCCCTATTTCTTTCTGAAACATCTCTCATCAATCCACGAAATCCGATAACCTCATCATTATCGTCTTTTATTGGAGCTGCTGAAAGATCTATTTGCAAAGCATTTCCATCCTTTGTAATGATTTCAAAATCAGCAACCATTGTAGGCTTTTTTGTACGAAAAATCTGGTTAAATATATTAAACATATTCTCCGACACCTGTTGATTTGAATACTCTTTATAATTTATGCCCCTTAGTTCTTCTGGGGTATAACCCGTAACTTTGCACAAAGAATTATTGAAAAATGATAAGTTGCCTTTTAAATCTATTTCAAAATACCCTTCCTCGATATTTTCAATAATGCTGCGATACTTTTCTTCATTTCGCCTCAATGCCTCTTCCGCTTCAATCCTTGATGTTATATCAACGAGGGAGGCAATGCTTCTCTTGGTTCCTGGAATTACACTAATTTGTATAAAAGCCTTTTTAATATTACCTTCTTTATCAACTATTTCCAATGTGTATTCAGCGGGATATTCTCCAACATTTTTTCTTCTTGCATTATGGTAATCAGTGACTCGTTTAAGCTCTTTTTTTGATACTAAATCTGTTGTTTTCATTTTGCCTTCAATTTTAGCCCTTGCGAATCCTGTCATATCTTCGACTTTGGTGTTAACTTTTGAAATTGTCATATCATCTTCAATAATAAAAGTTGCTGTTCCGGTATTTTCAAAGACACTGCGATATTTCCTTTCATTCTTTTTTAGGGCTTCTTCAACCTGTTTTCTGTGTTCAATTTCGTCAATTAATTCTTGATTCTTTCCATTAAGTTCCCAAGTTCGTTTTCTGACTTGTCTCCTTAATATCGTGTTCAAAACCAAGAACATTAAAATTAGGATAGTGGCTCCCGCACTGATCACAATCAACCAGAGGGGATCTGTATGCACAGCGTCGACACCCACCCATTTGCTTAGGGACTGGTAGTATATTGAGCTCTTATCATCCTTCAAATCTCTTAGATATAGATCTATTGTGCTGATTATTTCCTTATTTTTTCCTTTGGGAGCCGCAAAACTTATTTGCTGAGGGCTTAAAATTATTGAGGTTTTATTGATATTGTATTTTCGCTCATTTTGATGTCCATATAAGTAATTAACAAGTCCTGCATCACATTTCCCAGCTTCTACAAGCTCTAAAACCACATCATATTCAAATGCTTCGATGAACCGACAATCAATTCCAAATTGTTCTGTAAGTTCTTTTATGCCCTTGAAATATATATCGTTCTGGAGGACGGCAATTTTTTTACCCTCAAAATCAAGAATAGATTCAATCCCTGATCGTTCGTTTATATATATTTGGCCCCAATTGCTAAGGACATTTTCATATGTGAAATCAAAAATCTGGTTGCGTTGCTCAGAAAAGGCAATCGCACCTAACATATCCAGTTTTCCAGACCTTAAATCCTCATAGGATTGGATCCAGGATTCATTTATATATTCAATATTCCATTCTTCCTTTTTGGCAATATAATTCAAAATATCAGCAAAAATACCCTTCACCTTGCCGTCAGTATCTGTGAATAGAAGCGGTTTATTTTGGTAGACACCGACCTTGAATTTAGTATCTGCAGTAGAGTTTATTGGGATGATTATCGCTATAAAAATTATCAAATAAACATAAATGAAGGGATATTTTCTCATGCTTAAAATTCAGCCTCTATGTTAATTGTATAAATTAACTGGGATATCGAGCAAGTTAGGAAAACAACTTTCTGATATCTTACGATATATTAATTATCGGATAAACTATTAATAACTTTAGTTGATCCTGCAAGTTCCATGAAACAAGGGTGTACGATTGCAGCTCTCCCAGTGATAAATCCACCAGTTTTTTAATATTCCGCCATCCAGCCGCATCGGTGTTTTCCCAGAAAACTTTGGAATAGAATCCATCACTTCCGGCACCGCCGTTTTCAAATCGATCTTCAAAAAATCGGTCGGCAGCTTTGCTGGCGTCTTCAAACCCGCTGACATAATTGCAGCCACCGATAAGCCCCGCGAGTAAAATGATCAAAATACACAAGCCGTTTGTTAATTTCATGGGTTATCTCCTTAATGAACAGTTACTTAGAGATAATCTCGGCTCTATCCCGGAAAAACTTGAGCATATTTAGGGGTTTCGCCTCAGTTGGCCTGCGCCCCGGAGGGAATATTGGAATGCTGGAATTCCGAGAGAATAAACTAGAGGGGCAGAAGATTATTATTGCTGTCGAATTCCATGGGCTCCGGTCCCCTGAGAATTTCGACATCATTTCTTTGGTGAAGTTCTTCCATGTAAACTTCTGATACCCCAACGATTTCTAATTGAAGGGTATTGTTAATCCGCACGATTTTACTCATCCGTGAAGGTATCAGGCCAATGCTGTCCAGGGCGACCTCGATTGCCTGCCGGTCATTTCCAAAATACATGGGCACGGCACCCTTTTCCAGGCTGAGAGCGGTCATACAATTTTTATACGTAACGCCATAATCGATTTTGTCTACCAGCCTTTGGGTGGTGATGTCCGCCAGGCCAATGCCGATAGCATTGCCCTTGCTTTGATCCGTCAGATCGCGCACAAATATGCGCTTTATCTGGGCCGGATGATTAAAAACGCCCAGAAGATCACGGTTTCTCCCGGTGATATTGGGATCGATGCCAACCCCGCTGATGTTTTTTCCCATCTCATCAACGATTAAAAGGTCAATTTCATTAAATGGCAGGTGGGCCATCATTTTTTTGGAAAGAGACAGCAGTTTTTTTTCACTGCTTTCAATTTCATCGGATTTAAAAGCCGCTATCCGGGCAGTTTCGCCGTAACCGTTCTCGATGATGCCCACCGCGCAAATGACGGGGCATTGCTGCATTACAATCCCGGCGGCATCCCTGATGATCTTCGGGAAAGTATATTGAACGGCGGCTTTATGATAATAGGCCGCCCCTTTATGCTTGCCCATGCCGATGGCCATCATCTTCATCAGGCCGCTTTCATGCGGAGCTTTAAATTTTGTGTGGGATTTGATGCGATTGACCACAATGATATGATCAGCATCCAGGGCATTTTTATCCAGGAAAACCGGAACATCGTCTTCGGTCACACCTATCTGCTGCACTTCCATGGAGGAGCGGATCGGTACTTGCACATAAGAATCCGTCACCCCCAGCTGGGCCAACACGGCCACCTGACCCTCAGCCGTCGCCCCCCCATGGCTTCCCATGGCCGGAAATATAAAGGGTCTGGCATCGAGGGATTTTAAAAATTCAACAATCGCCTTCAAAATCTCAGCAAAGTTGGCGATTCCGCGACTGCCGGCCGCAATGGCCACGCTGTGTCCCGGCTGAACTTGATTCCAGGACAATTTGGATAATTGTTCCAACACCTCTTTTCTGATGTCATTTAAGGTGGTGTTGTCAAATTGCTGACGGATGCGATACATCTTGGGAAATTTCATAAAATGCCCAATTCCCCGGCGAACACCGGCATTGGAAAAATATTTAGGGGAAGGATCTAAAACCGGTCATTCATTTTATCCCAACTTACATTCAAGCAGATGGGATCCTGGGGTTGGCAGGCTTGTAAGCCCTGCACAACACCACCGCAACACCGATCACACAATGACCCAGCAGTTCCAGGGTTTCTTCCAGAGGTACAAACACATTTTCTTCAGCCGGAAGACCCCGCCACCACCTCTGATCGACGGTTTGTGAAAGAAAATAGATAAAAAAGCCGACCACAAGCGAATTGATCACCCAGGGATTTGCCAGATAGTCCTTAAGTCTGTCATATTTGAGCAAAACAACCCCCAACAGGATTAACAGCCCGATAAAAATGGCTTCATCAGTACCCTCAAAATGAATCTCACGACACATAATCAGCAAAAAGAGGGCCGTACTCCACAGAAAAAAAACATGGCGTGAACTAATGAATCGCACAGCGGCAATCACCATGAATAAACCGCTCACCACAACGGCCGCTATTTCCAGCGGTGGTTTCTCGAGTTTGATAACACCGTTGGCCAATATTATCCACATCAAAACTGTCACCAGCGGGGGTACGATCAAAAAGCGATAATTGCAAGGGCTCATCAATCGTCCCAAGTTTGACTGCATTACCTTAAGATGCGGTTTGATGCGTTCATATATCTTCATATTGCGCAAGACTACCTTATTTTTTAACAAAGGGGAAAATGTCCGTATAACCCATAATATCCGTAATGAGTAG
>Ga0316187_10002991_pt1 | contig 14704 bp, 12 predicted proteins | sample CroRivburrow1_MG_FD_204927 | JGI IMG/M metagenome (GOLD analysis project Ga0316187, IMG submission 204927) | Coastal sediment microbial communities from Maine, United States - Cross River worm burrow 1 | ecosystem: Environmental > Aquatic > Marine > Coastal > Sediment | place: USA: Maine... | reverse complement strand
CCTGATGACAAAGAAGAATTATTTAAGGCTCAGGAGCTTGCCTTAAAAGAAGGAAAACCACGGCAAATGGAATTCCGTATCCTTAGACAAGATGGCTCTGTTCGACATGTATGGGTAGACGCCACTGCGACCTTTAACGATAAGGGCGTCATGGTACGAATGATAGGCATTACTCAAGACATTACCGAACGTAAAAATGCCGAACTGGCCTACCGGGATAGCGAGTCACGCTATCGAATGATTGTTGAAACCGCTCAGGAAGGTATTTGGACCATCGATGCTGAGAATAATACTTCCTTTGTCAATCCAAGAATGGCAGAGATGCTTGGATATCGCGCCGATGAAATGCTAGGTCGTTCAATGTTTGATTTTATGGATGACGAAGGCCGCCAGCTTGCTTTTGAGAATATTGAACGTCGTAAAGCAGGAATTGCTGAGCAACACGATTTCAAATTTCTTCACAAAAATGGATCGGAAATATGGGCAGAACTTATGACCAACCCACTGCTAGACTCGGACGGAACTTATATTGGTGCGTTGGCAATGATTACTGACGTAACTGAACGCAGACATTCTGAACAAACGCTCCGTGAAACGCAAAAACTTTTATTGCGAACTGAATCATTGGCACAACTTGGTAGTTGGGAATGGGACCTTACCACTAATCATGTGCAATGGTCCCCGGAAATGTATCAAATTTATAAATATGACCCGGCTGAATATCCTGAAGTGAATTTTTCCCTCGCCATGGCTCGCAATCACCCAGATGATCAAAAACGTATCGATGATTATATTAAGACAGTGATGGAAACTGGCCTCACCTCTCCCATCGTTTATCGCATTATCTTACCAGACAGTACCATACGCTATTTATGGACTGAGAGCGAAATCACAAAAAACGACCAAGGTCAACTCACACATATGTTCGGTTCCGTGCAAGACATAACCGAACGCAAACACACTGAAGAAAAACTGCAAAGACAAAAAGAAGAACAACAACAACTCATTAATAATATTGCCGACGCAGTCATTGTAATCGATGAACATGGGACAATTCAAACATTTAATCGATCCGCTGAAACCATGTTTGGCTATAGAGCTAAAGAAGTCCTAGGCCAGAATATTAATCTATTAATGCCCACAGAAGATGGCAAACAACACAATATATTTATGGAAACTTTCCTATCCATACACATTCCCAAAATTATAAATACGCCACGAGAAGTCAATAGCATACGCAAAAACGGTGAAATTTTTCCCATGCGCTTATCAGTGGCTGAGCTCCCCAAAAGTATTGAGGGCACACGCCGTTTTATTGGGGCATGCCATGATCTAACAATTGAAAAACAACAAGAAGAACAATTACGCCGATCTCAAAAGATGGATGCCTTGGGTAAACTCACTGGTGGAATTGCCCATGACTATAACAACATGTTAGGCGTCATTCTGGGGTATTCTAGATTGTTACAAGACGCCTTAGCCGAAGACCCTAAATTGAGTAAATATATTTATGAAATACACCATGCCAGTGAACGTGGTACCAAATTATCACGAAAATTATTGGCATTTTCGCGCAACATACAACCAGAGGCTGCTGCAACTGATATCAATGAGGTGTTAAGCAACGAACAAGACATGTTACAAAAAACCCTCACGCCTCGCGTTAGTCTTGAGCTCGACCTAATTGAAGACGTCTGGTCCATTTGTATCAACAGTGGAGATCTTGAAGATGCCATATTAAATTTGTGCATTAATGGCATGCATGCCATAGATTCAGGGGGCAAAATCACCATCAGCACTCGTAACAAACACATCAGCCAACAAGACGCACAGAAGCTCAAGTTATCCAGTGGCGACTATGTTGTATTAAGCATAAGCGACACGGGATGCGGCATAGAATCAAACAATATGAGCCTAATATTTGACCCCTTCTTTACTACTAAGGGCGAAGGGGGTATTGGTTTGGGTCTTAGTATGGTTTACGGATTTGTACATCGAAGCGGAGGCGAGATTACAGTAAATTCAATTCCCGATCGCGGCAGCCAATTTACATTGTACTTTCCTCGCCTTACTGAATCACCCGCAAGTGAGGTTGAAGTAGTAGCCCATGCCGAAGAAAATCTGCAGGGCAATGAAACTATTTTGGTCGTTGATGATGAACCCGCTATGGTCGATCTTTCTAGTGAAATACTTACTGCAAAGGGTTATCGCGTTTTAACAGCCAGTAATGCGATTGAAGCATTGAAAATTTTCAACAGTAACTCCATTGACATGTTGTTAAGCGATGTCATCATGCCGGGCATGGATGGTTATCAGTTGTCTTCCGAAGTCAGACGAGTAGATCCCAATATTAAAATTCTGTTGGTCAGTGGCTTTACTGAAAACCGACATTTAGACAACACTGATCCTAACTTTAAACAAAACTTATTACCAAAACCATTCACAGACCAGCAGCTGCTTAGACACATTCGTCAAATTCTGGGTGAGCAAACTAAAGTTGAAACAACACATAAACCAACCATCATGGTCATGGATGATGATGAAAATATACGGAAATTGTATAAAATTAATTTAGAAAAGCTTGGATATGAAAATATCGATGCAATCGATGGTGAACAAGCCATTTCACTTTACCGACAATCACTGGAAAACAACCATGCCATTGACGTCTGTATACTTGACATAACTATCCCAGGTGGTATCGGTGGAAAGGAAACAGCTGAAAGAATATTATCCATGAATCCACAAGCCAATCTAATCGTCTCCAGCGGCGATAGCACTGGCGCAATAATGACAAACTACCAAAACTTTGGATTCAAGGCGGTACTTGAAAAAACCTTTGATCGCAAACAAATGCAGCACGTATTAAATAAAGTGCTAACTACCGCGAATGTTTAATAGCGGTGCCTCCCAACATAAGAACCAGACCTGATCATCGATCAACCCAGCGGTGCTACACCGAACAAGCGCACATGCAACCACAACGCAAAAATAACATAAAGCCCCAATCCTGCGACTACGGCAATAACATCATTATAACGCGATAATAACGCATCATGTATAGCCATTGGAGTGCGCCGTTTGAGAGAAATTCGACTAATGACTGCCCACGCCAGAAATGCACCGAATAAAACAAGGTCGGCTAGATTGCCATTTGTCAGAAGATGCGCGAATGCCCAAATCTTGGTTGCAAGCAACATTGGATGTTTGCTTACTTGTTGAATTCGTCCCGGTAGATACGTGGCTAGCAAAAGTGGGAAAATAAAAACTAACAAAAGTGCGGCAATATAGCGCAACCACATTGGTGAATGATAAAGCACGAAGGCATCGAGACGGGCCATATCATAACCTTTAACAATTAGGACAAAACCAATAATGGACAGCAACGCATAAATCCCTTGCCAAGACAAAATACCCAGTCGCGCCACCATGCGATTGCGCCACGGTGTATTAACAATAGATATGGAGTGCACGCCTAAAAATATCAGCAGCCCGGTAATTAAGGTAAGCATAATTTTCCCCCTAAAAGCACTAATTTATGTCAAGCAAGCTTTCAAAATGAAACCGTCCAGCCCAGCTTCTCTCAACCTATTTTTATATCTCTTTCAATAAACATAGCGTTATCCTCTATTGTCATAGTGTACAGTTTTTCACCACCGACAACTATCGATATTAATTCAAAAACGTACAGTGTATGCGCCAATTTTTCATAAGTCTATTACTTAATTATCCAGCAATTACAGAATATTGTTTTTATGATTCTCATCAGTACCACTGGAAATGGCGCTATACTTACACTTTGGAATCAAATAACTATCAAGCACGACAATAAGTGAGAAATATTATGAAAACTAAACTGCAATTTATTCTACTCATAAGCTGGCTGTCCCTTGCCCCAAATGCCATTGCTGACAAAACCATATTGGCGGGTGGATGTTTCTGGTGCATGGAATCAGACTTTGAAAAACTTGAAGGCGTAAGTGAAGTGGTCTCGGGATTTACCGGCGGTACTTTAAAAAATCCCACCTATAACGGTAATCATAATGGTCACTATGAAGCCGTAGAAATCACCTATGATCCTAACAAAATTAGTTACGAAGCCTTGTTAGAGTATTTTTGGATTAACATCGATCCTTTTGATGCAAAAGGTCAATTTTGTGATAAAGGTTCAAGTTATTTAAGTGCTATTTTTGTTGCAAACGATACAGAAAAGAAAATTGCTGAAGAATCTAAAAGGAAGGTTGTAGAGCAATTCCCCAAGCAAAAAGTCGTGACGCCAATTCTAAATGCATCAACCTTTTACCCCATTAAAGGTGACGAAAGTTACCATCAAGATTTTTATAAAAACAATGCAATTCGCTACAAGGCCTATCGATGGAATTGTGGTCGTGATAAACGCTTAGAAGAAATTTGGGGAGATAAAGCCATCCCTTAACAGGATGTGTATTGTCGCATATCTTATCAGGGATGGGGAATAATACGCTCACTCCTAGATTGCTCATATGTCACAAACCTTATTGCGCATTAATGATTTTCGGACAAATGATGAGCAATGGAATTGGCGTAATATTGTAGGATTTGATGCGAGTCCGGTGCACAACGATACATGTCTTCGGCTTCTTCAACGATATGGCGTATAACTAACATGTGCAAGGCGTTAGAAATCGTATGATCACGCGCACGCTGTGGCAACAATACGGGGGCTTGGCGATCCTCCAATTGCTTTATGAGATCATAAACCTGGACCTTTAGATCTAACCTACTCATTCCACTCTGTGAGTTTTTCAATAGTATAGTAGCAAGCAAGGCCACCGGTAAAACCGGCATCATAGCTGAAATATCGGCCATTAATGTATTGGCTAATTCTTCAACGCGTTGATATCTTAGATGTGGCTCCAAAACGCTAAAATGGCAATCGTGTTGCTGACAATAATTCGTCATGGACACAGGCTTACCAAAGTTAACAGCGGCAAAGCCAAATCGTCGCCAACGACTACGCCGCACCAATGAAAAATTGTGCCATACAAATTTAAAAGTGGTTTTGATGACAAACCATTGGCTGCGTTTTGGCGCATTTTTATCCAAGCCACGCAATAGGGTTCTGTCTTCTAAAGTACGGTCATAGTTAACACCCACGGGGACAAACACGATATCCCGATCGCTTCCCTCATGGTAACTGCGCAACATATAGTCCAGAAAACCCATTTTGGGCTCACGCATTTTTCCATCCTTGCTTAAGCCACCTTCCAAAAACACCGCCTGACAAACCCCCTCTTGGGTGGCCATATGGACATAGCGCTCCAACACACGCCGATACAGCGCGTTTTTGGAATTTCGCCGCACAAAAAATGCACCCATGGCGCTGATTAAAGACTGTAACGGCCACATTCGTGCCCATTCACCCACGGCATAGGACAAAGTGGTACGCTCAGCAACCAAAAATGAAACCAGCAGATAATCCATATTGCTGCGATGGTTCATTACAAATACAACCGTTGCATTGGGATCAATTTTTGCGATTAGATCATTATCGAGAAATCCGACTCTAATTCGGTATACGAGGCGAGCAATTTTTTTCGCCAACCAATAGCCAAATCGAAAATATATAACCGCATTAAATGACGGTACTATTTCTTTGGCGTAAAGCAACACTTTGGACTGCGCGACTTCCTGTGGCACATTATGTTCGTGGGCGTATTCGCTAATGGCCTCCATCACCTTAGTATCAAAGACGAGTCTATCAATAAGTACTTGCCGTTTAGTCAATTGGAAAGGCCGGATCTCGATATCCAGTCGAAGATTAATCTCATCAATAAGGCGGTTCACTCGCTTTCGTAAAAACCAACGTGCGCCGGGTAATAACACACGGTCGAGACTAAACCATAAGGTGATGGTCACCAAAATAAGGAACAGCCAAATCGGTATTGCAATCGTTTGTGCCATAGCAGTCAAAGAGTACCAAGTAATTTGTTATTATTCGAATGTTTCTATTGAGTATATACTGGTATATACTTTCTGTATTATGTTCATTCTACAAGTTATACAATCTTTGAATAATCAAAGGGTTAATTATGCTATTGTTGGCGGTTATGCCGTTGCCTTACACGGTGCGATCCGCGGCACCGTTGATATTGACCTGGTGATTAATATCAACAAATTGCAATTTCTGAGGGCTGAACAAGCGCTTTCTGCCATCGGACTACAGCCTCGCCTGCCTGTTAGCGCTGCTGAAGTTTTTGATTTTCGCGCTGAATACATCCAGAACAAAAACCTGACGGCCTGGTCTTTTTATAATCCAGCTAATCCTTTAGAAGTTGTCGATATCATAATCACCCATAACTTGAAAAATATCCAGACTATTAATAAGAAAGTTGACCGCCTCAATATAAAGGTTGCGAGCATCCCGGATTTGATCGCAATGAAAAAACAGGCCGCTCACCCACAAGATATTGAAGACGTAAAGGCACTGGAGAAACTTTTATGAGACCAGTTCAATATTTTAGTGATGAATACCTAGACCAATGTCACGGCGCAACACCAAAGCAGGTTCTGACTTTTCTGGAAAACTATCGTCAAATGCAGGCAGTCGAAGTTAAAAGCAAACTTATCAGCATAAAAATTCCTGAACCTTTACTGGCAACATTTCGCCAAAAATGTGAGCTAAACGGACTGAAATACCAGACACAGATTAAGAAACTAATGAAAGACTGGCTGGCATGAGATCTGGGCAGAAAACGTTTAAATAAATTTGCGAATCGGACAATATGTTTCATAGACTAGCAGGTTTTATGCGTGCGAAATACGGATATGTGATGTGTTCTTGTTGCTGTATAGCCGATTTGTTTAAAAAATAGTCTACCCCAGAGTGAAATAGAAACACGCCTAAATAACAGTCTTTGCACAAATCCTTGAATCAAGTATATTGATGGTAATCAAACTATTTAGATGAACCCCAAAAAAATACAGCTAACAACATGCAAGGTCTTATCAAGTGTGGCACGGCACACACTAACCCATTTCGGAATAAAAAACATATGGTAGTTTCTAAAAATTTTCTGCAAAAACTTTTTACCTATAAACCTTATGTTGTAGTCGCAATTTTGAGTACCTGTAGCCTTACACTTTTACTCGAAGTAAATGCACGCCAGGCAAGCCTTATTAACACATCTTCAGAAAACATTATCACTAAGCCGACAGACAAAGAATGCGTGATCCTGCTACACGGGCTAGGTCGCACCAATAGTTCTCTGTCAAAAATGGCCGAGGCCTTGATTGAGCGAGGTTTTGTCATTGCGAATATTGATTACCCGTCGCGAAAAAAAACCATTGAGCAATTGGCATACGAGGCTGTGCCTGAAGGAGTGGCTATTTGTCAAAAGGCAAACGCATCCAGAATTCATTTTGTCACTCATTCTATGGGGGGCATTGTAGTACGCTATTACCTGGCACAAGAGACGCTTAAAAATTTAGGTCGTGTCGTCATGCTTAGCCCGCCGAACCAGGGCAGCCTTCTTGTCGATGAAATAGCCGATTGGGACATGTACAAGTGGTTTAATGGCCCGGCGGGCCAACAATTAGGCACTGGGGTAGACAGTATTCCCCTTAGCCTTGGCCCTGTAAGCTATGAAACCGGAATCATTACCGGCAACATACACAGTTTTTTCGATGCCTGGGCAGCCGAAATCATTCCCGGAGAAGACGATGGAAAAGTGTCCATCGACCATGCAAAAGTTGCCGGAATGGCCGATTTTTTGGTCTTACCTCACGCTCATACATTTATCATGAATAAAGCCGAAGTGATAAGGCAAACACTGTTTTTTCTACTCAATGGGCGCTTTGATCATTCAACAAGCCTACCTTCCCAGCAAGATATTAAGTAAATCGTCAGGAACCATTAAACTACTATTTTAAATTATGCTTAGCTTGGAATTCTTTTATAATCTTAGCCAGTCGTTCTGGGTAGTCCTTAGGGTAGTACCAAAGCTCAAGACCCTGTAAAGATTCTCCTTTGTCGAGACCCCGCTGAACAGGTGGATAGTTCGATATCAGTTGCGCGATGACATCGCTGCTCACCCAAGGGTCATTATACCAGGAGTCGTGTGCTCCAGCTGAACCGGGCACGTAGGAGTGGGTTATACTGATAATATCAAAGTCATCGGTATAACTTGCTTCTTTGATCCACTGCAGTTGCTCTGTTGTAAATTCCTCAGAAGTTGGCTTTCCGAGTCGAGATTCATCCATATGCACATCGGCCATGGATAAGACTGTGTCCTGCATGTTTGCTGTCATTGTGACATTTCGTGTTATGTCCAGGTATAAGGGTAGTTGTTTTAGGAAGTTTTTAGCTTTAATGTCTGGCGCAGCAAGATATACGTGGCCAATACGAAATTGGCTCCGCATAGCTTCCGCACTAAAGTCAGCATGGCTTTTGCGGAGTTGCACTAAGCCAGGACTTGCTACCGAGGCGCCGGCACTATAGGCAATTATGTTTACGTATTCGGCTTCAGTGTAGCGGCCTAGCACTTCGATGAAACGAGCAAAAACACCGGCCGTTTGCGCCGCGTTCTTTTTATCGACACTGTATAGCAAAAGATTTTCCGCCGATGGCCAGGCAAACAAGACGACCACAGAATTTCGACCGGTAAAATGCCGAAATTGAGCCGCTTGAGAACTGGAGCGATAGAAATTATTGTTGGCGCCATGGACATAGACTGTTATGTCCTTATCACGTGTTTTCTTCAAGGCATCGTTAATTGCGGTAACAAACTGTTTTGCTCCTGTGGGCAGTTCATCCAGACTTTCATTTGCCTTGATTTCACCTGTCTCATACACCTGATCAAGATGTATTTGGTATTTTTGGGATCGCTTTTTTTTCTGTGAATCAGCATATAAGGTCTCCCAGTCTACGTCTTCATCGCCTATGCGCGAAACGGTGTTCCCCAAATGAATGTCTTGACTAAAGCTCTTTTTATAAGCACGCGCGTTATTCGGTCCCTTCGGGTCACGATTTGTGGCGTAGAATACCGACAATTTATTCGATTGTTTTTGTTCGTTTGGATTTCGTTGGAAGGGATCCGCTATACCGGCTTCTATTGCCAAGGGAGTGGGCATTAAATACACCGTGGGTTGACATGCCATTATCATGAAAGTAGTAATGATTGCTAGCATTACAGCCAAAACCCGTGAGCCAATAAGCGCTCCTATTTCTTTATTAAACAATGCTACACCCCTTTTTTTATTACGACACTTCAATGATTTTCTCTAAATCTTAACTCACAAGCAAGTCAATTTGACTCATATTTCACATTACTCCAGATTGGCGCGTATACGTTTAGAGAAATCAGTAGCCTGATCAGCCTCTTGCGCAAGTGCGTTAATGTGACTGCGTTTGCGTAATTCCGAAAAACTATAATTTGAATCGAGTTTATTATGTTCGTGAAGGTATTCTGGTAGGTAACCACTGAATTGTACCTTCCATGAAAATGGAACACTATCTGGCAAGACCTGGGCGTGTAGCCAAATATTACCCGTACAATTAGTAGTGACCGTATTATAAAACTCTGGGTTTTCCTTAAGTTCGTTTATTTTTCGTACATATTCCATAAAAAATGTTTTAGCATTTTCCTTTTTTTCGGGATCTTGCGGCAAACGGTATAAATAAACATCTTCTGGAGGGTCTTTTCGGTAATTGGTACGTAATCTGATTACATCGCGCTCATCGGCCACTACGTAAAAAAGTTCATATTGTCGGAATATGCCTTTCACTGAAGAATATCCCTCGCCCTTTTCTTTACGCGCCTCGATGGAAATCGAAATATAATCCGTATCGTTAAATCCAAAACTAATCATTGTATGCGCAATGGCCGGTCCCATCCAATACACGGCAACAACATCCACAGAGCTCAATTCATTGAGATTAAAGCTTTTATCGTAATACGCCGGTGTGTACTCAAACTCCGATGTGTAATCGAAATTGCGGATATTGTGCATGGTAATTATATCGCCTTCTACAGTAGCATAAGGCATAATCGCGGTATCGGCGATCCAATCCCGATCATTCGAAGCTGAGATATTAAACCACCAAAACAAAACCACAATACCTATAAGCAGGTAAGCGATAATCCCACGAAAGCGCCACTGCTCCAATAATAATAACATGACAGCGATCACGCCCAGCAATGCAAACCCTACCGCCAGTACGGTTTGTAGGGTACTGGTTCGTGAATCTCCGTAATAAATCGCCATACTTCCCCAAATCGTAAATAAAGATATGAGAACACCGACAGGCAACCATTTAAAAAATTGCAGCACTTTACAAATACCCTTAATTTATATGTTAGCCAGGCACGACCTGGTCCACACAATACATTGAACACTATGTATAATAATGTAAAATTCAGCCAACTAATAGATCATTTTTTACATTATTAAGCAAAACTATAACACTGCTGTCCCGTTAAAATGAAACCTGTTTACGTAAACCTGCGCGGTATATACGGTTTAGATTATGACAAATACCCCGGACATGGGATTGATGTCCCCAATTCAAGACGCGCGTGAATACATCCATGTAAGCTCGACTGCCGCTTCCATGCGGCAGACGGTCTTGAATTGGGGACACCAATCCCATATCCTAGCTATTTGCCTCGATTCCAAAAGTTAACGGGGCAGCAGCAAAACTATAAGGATGTCGCTCAATGTCGGCACAACAACGACTGCTCAGTTTTATTGTCGCGGCCTTTATTATTGATTATGTACCGTTTGTCAATTTACCATTTTTATGGAGTGAAACATTCTTTCATGAAATCAGTCACGGTTTGGCTGCCATATTATCCGGCGGTATAATCCATACCATTAGGTTAAACTTTAATGGCTCAGGTATGTGCACCACCAGCGGAGGCTTGCTTTTTTTAGTTAGCTTTTCTGGCTACGCTGGCAGTGCGATTTGGGGCCTATTAATATACCGAATAGCCGATGCGAGATCCCAATCCAGGGCAAAATTTATTGTTGGCACCATATCGGTGATGTTGGGTATTAGCTTACTGTTATGGGCGCGTGATATATCGACCATAACAATTCTCGCCATTCTATTACTCATGTACCTTACACCGCTGTTTAAATCATTGTGGTTTAGTGTTAAATATTTTATTCAATTAGTTGGTATTTTTGTTATGCTTGATGCCATACGCAGCCCCTTATATTTATTGGATGGCCGTGATCTCGGTGATGGCGCTAGCTTGGCTAACATGACCTGGCTGCCGGAATTCTTCTGGGTGCTTGTGTGGTTTTCTATCGCGGTGGCTTGTTTGTATAATTTGTGGAGAGCAACAGGCTCAACAAATAAGGACTAGCGCAAATAATCACAATGTTTCACTGATGTCCCGTTACCCATGCAAATAAACTTGAATATTTTTGTAGCCTGGATGAAGCTTGCGGAATCCGGGACAAAAGCTTACATTTTACCTGGATTCCGCAAGCTTCATCCAGGCTACAGTTCAGATTTGATGGTAAAGTAACTGGCAATATTTCAATTCAGCATTTGCTTTACCTTCCCCACAATGGAAGACCTTGGGCACATGATTAATTTTCGATGAACGGTAAAACATTAACAACATAGAACCATTGCTAGTCTGTATTTGTGGCAGGCAACACCATAGGATATTATGCTATTAACTTAAGATCAGGATAACCCTTATGAATGAGCACAACAAAATAAACTATGTTGAGTTTCCAGCAAAAAACATGGAAGCCACTAAGGCATTTTTTGGTTCAGTTTTTGACTGGAAGTTTGAGGATTACGGGCCGGAATATTGCGCTTTTTTCAATGCCGGTTTGGATGGCGGCTTTTTTCAGTCCGATTTAACCGTTTCTACTGACAATGGAAGTGCTCTGATTGTTTTTTACAGCAAGGAGTTGGAAAATACGCAAGCAAAAATTGAAACGGCAGGCGGTTCGATTATCAAACCCATATTTTCGTTTCCTGGCGGCCGACGATTTCACTTTGCTGACCCCAATGGTAACGAATACGCGGTTTGGTCAGATTTATCCGGATAAAACATAATCGATTGAAGGTGCCAATAGATTTCTATGCAACTAAAAGACATAGTCCCATGGGGACGCACGTTTGAAGAATATTGTTTGATATTCGATTTAACCCCAGAAGACTTGAAAATGAAGATTCTTGGCTGTAGTGATGGTCCCGCCAGTTTCAATGCCGAGTTGACAGCACAAAACGGGCAAGTCGTTTCTGTTGATCCGGTTTATCAATTTAACGTTGACGAGATTAAATCGCGGATTGATTCGATTTATCCTGAAATAATGTCACAAGTGAACCAAAATGCTGGCGACTTCATCTGGGAAACCATTAAAAACTCGCAAGAACTTGGCGCAACCCGCATGGCGGCAATGACACACTTCCTGACTGACTATGAAAAAGGCAAAAAGACTGGACGATACATTAATGCATCTCTACCATCCCTACCCTTCGATGATAATAGCTTCGATCTGGCTTTATGTTCTCACTATTTATTTTTATACAGTGACCATGTGGATTTAGAACAACACCTACTGAGCATTAGAGAGTTGTGCCGGGTCGCACGTGAAGTTCGTATTTATCCTTTGGTTAGCCTCAAAAATGTAAAATCGGCGCATCTGGACAGCGTCACCAAGACACTAATAGATGACGGCATCAAGGTGAACTTGAAGTCGGTAAAATACCGATTTCAAAAAGGTGCCACGGAAATGTTAGTCGCTAAAGCTGGATAACACAATCATAATCACTAATTACCCAAAAACACGTTTTAACAACGCTGTCGTACGCTTGGCAGGATTTGTACGTATCGCTGCTTCTTCGCGGGCACAATAATAAAAAATCCCTTCAAGGCTTTTATTAAGAACATGATCTGTAAGATCGGTTTTAATGCTTGGTAAAAAGGGGATAGCAATATCTTGGCGTACCAAGTGAGTAAAACGTGCGCACGGCGCACGCTACGGTTGATATCACCGACTTCCGTTATCGCTGCATCAATGCCATTAACTTAAGCTCATCCTTTTCCACTTTAGCCCGAATATATTGTTGTTTATCAATGATGATTTTATTTCTAGCGATCACTATTACTGCAAACTTAATTGTCATTGCATCATCATTCAATTTGAGCGCTTGACAGCTTACTTACTAGTAAGTAAGCTGATTAAATGATAAAGGCAACCGACACCAAAAACAAAATCCTGGATCTCGCGGCAGAACTGTTACAAAACAGGGGTTATAAGGGTTTTAGTTATGCCCATATCGCTGCAGAACTGGGCATTAAAAATGCGGCGGTGCATTACCATTTTCCCACCAAGGCTGATTTGGGTACGGCCATGATCACGCGATTTCGTGAACAATTTCAAAGCTGGACGGCACACCTGGACAATAAATACCCACAACAAGTAGAACATTTATTGGACGGTTATATTGCGGTGCCGCGTAGTTTTATTAAAAATGACAATGTAGTTTGCCCACTTGGCGTTTTAGAATCTGATTTCAATATATTGCCTGACACCATGCAACGTGAAACCCGCGGTTTAAGCTATGACATGCGAGCATGGTTTAGTGGCGTACTAAATCTTGGACGCGAGCAAGGTATTTTTGAATTCAGTGGGCCGGCCGCAGATAAGGCGCTCATGATTACCGCCGCCTTGCAAGGAGCTTCCTTAATGGCGGGAGCGGAGTCACCCGAATTGTTTGAGACTACAGTGACACAGATTAAACGTGATCTCGGACTCAAGCCTGATGTTGTGTTGTAGCCCGGCTGTAGCTTTGCCTTGACAATCTATTATAACCACGTCTGATTGATGTGTTTTTGAATTGCAAGCTTACTTATTAATAAGTATGGAGAACAGGGATGGACAAACTACAAAATCAACAATCAACATCGCCCAAGAACAGCCCCAAGAGCGTACAAATACACAGTAATAACGCCGTTAAGCACAAAGCACACCTTAGCCTACGCATGCTCCAATATTACTTTCGGTCCGTAGGCCAGGTATTACCAAGCATGGCCGGCGCCCTCGCCTACAAATTGTGGTTTGCAACACGACGCTTTCCCACCCCTAGACGAGAAATCAAATGGAAGGAATCCGCTCGCACCTATACCCTGCCCCATCAATACGGTCCATTAATGCTGTATGCCTGGGGTGAAGATAAGCCCAATGCACCCACGATTGTATTACTACATGGCTGGAATGGAAGGGCCACGCAAATGGGTGCCTTCGTAGAGGAGTTGTTGCAAGCCGGCTTTCAAGTCACGGCCTTTGATGCGCCAGGTCATGGACTTTCTCCTGGAAACAGCACCAATATTCTAGAAGTCGCCGCTGCCTTACAGTCCGTGGTAGATAGCCTGGGAACTGTGGATGCCGTCATTGCCCATTCATTTGGTGCCATGGCCTTAACACACGCGCTGCGCCATGGATTAAAACTTCGCAAAGCCGTGTGTATTAGCTCACCGGCCGATGCCACCATGCTCGTTGAGCATTTTTGCTCAAGCCTACACATACCCAATCGTACGCGGAAAAACCTTTTGGCGAGATTTCATCGACAATTTGGTGAAAATATATGGTCACGCATATCCAGCGTCGAAAACGCACAACATTTGTCAATACCCGTATTAATCGTACACGACGAAAATGATCAAGACGTAGAAGTCAGTCATTCGAAGCAGAT
>Ga0316187_10002990_pt1 | contig 14705 bp, 12 predicted proteins | sample CroRivburrow1_MG_FD_204927 | JGI IMG/M metagenome (GOLD analysis project Ga0316187, IMG submission 204927) | Coastal sediment microbial communities from Maine, United States - Cross River worm burrow 1 | ecosystem: Environmental > Aquatic > Marine > Coastal > Sediment | place: USA: Maine... | reverse complement strand
GGTTTTTTCTGGCATGTTCACCTACTGCCTGCAGACGGTGACTGACCACACCGGGCAATACGGCTTGTATGTCTTCCGGAATTACGCTGCCTCGCTGTTCCAGAAATGCCCAGCTACGAGCGGCGGAAAGCAAAGCCAGTCCGGCGCGTGGCGATAGTCCGTGGGTGTAAATGGGTGACTCTCGTGTGTGGCGTAACATGGCCTGTACATAATCCAGCAGTGCAGGTGAGACGAATATTTGTTTTGCCTGCTTCTGCATGGATAGTAATTCACTACTTTCTATTTGCGGGGTGAGTTGCGCTAGTATTTCGCGCCGATCAACGCCGGAAAGTAAGCCGCGTTCCGCCTGTGCGTCGGGATAGCCCATCTGTATGCGCATCAGGAATCGGTCAAGCTGTGACTCTGGCAGTGGAAATGTGCCTATCTGATGAGATGGGTTTTGTGTGGCTATAACGAAGAATGGTTCGGGCAACACTCGCGTGGTACCCTCGATAGTTACCTGTTTTTCTTCCATTGCCTCCAGTAACGCACTTTGTGCTTTCGGTGTGGCACGATTTATTTCATCGGCAAGCACCATCTGCGAGAAGATCGGACCGGGATGGAATTTAAACTCACCACTGATCTGTTCTCCAATTGCACGCTGGTAAACCGACACACCCAGGATATCTGCCGGTAATAGGTCGCTGGTGAACTGTATGCGTTGGAATTGCAGGCCCAAAGTGCGAGCAAGGACGTGAGCCAGTGTGGTTTTTCCAACCCCCGGCAGGTCCTCAATGAGCAAGTGGCCTTGTGCTAAAAGACATGTGAGTGCCAGGCGGACTTGTTCTGATTTACCTAAAATTATCTTTTCGGCTTGGCGGATGACATCGTGGAGTGATTGGCTCATTGTAATTTTGTTACGGTAATTAGGGATTGAAGGTTCGGGCTATTCTTCAATGAAGATCACAACAAAATCGCAGCTATGACCTTGCGATCCTCTGCTACCAGGATATTGTAAGTGCGGCATGCTGCAGGAGTGTCCATACATTCCACACCGATGCCTGAATTGGTCAATGCATGATACAGACTGGGGTGGGCAAAGCGTTGTTGAGACCCGGTGCCAAGCAACAATACGTCAGGTTTCAGCGCAAGGAAGTAATCAAAGTGTGCTTCTTCAAGTGTTTCGAATTCTGTGGCGGTCCAGTCAGTGCGAACTTCATTGGCTAGTACCGCGATGTTGTGGTCGTACCGCTCGCCGTTGACCATTACATGATCTGCACCATGGCCGGTGAAAAGTTTGGTATCGCCGAGATCGGCTAGATGCAATTTCAAATTAACCTCAGGTTAGGTATTCATGATGGTAGGCAGTTTAGAGCTTGTAGATAAGTTACGTCAAACCGTGGAAATTGCAAACTGTCCGGAAAATTTATACTGGTCGGATAGTGCCTGATCCAAGTAATTTAGTCGCTTCGGCTGCAGTGATGGCCTTGCTGAACAGGTACCCTTGGCCATATTGGCAGCCCAATTCTGTCAGGCAATCAAGTTGTTCTCGTGTTTCAATACCTTCTGCGACAACTTTCAGCTTTAGTGATTTTGCCAGGCCAGTAATTGCGGTTACGACGGCTAGGGCGCTCTTGTCGTCAGGCAGCTTGGCAACAAAACTTTGGTCAATTTTGATTTTGCTTATCGGGAAACTGGTTATATAACTGAGTGATGAGTAACCTGTTCCGAAATCATCTATTGCGACACCCATGCCCTTGTCGATCAGTTTGTACAGCAGGTTCATGCTGTCCAGTGTGTTATCCATCAAGAGTGATTCGGTAATTTCCATTTCGAAGTGGGCTGGTTGGAGTTCTGCGTTTTCCAGTGAGTTGAATATGTCGGCCACAATGTTGTTTTGTTTAAACTGTCTTGATGAAAAATTGACTGCAATAAATGACAGGTCGAATTGATTCACCCATGCTGCTGTTTGAGCTGTGGCTGTATCAAGAACAAATTTTCCGATATCAATTATCAGGCCAATTTCTTCAGCCAGCGGAATGAATTCTTCAGGATTGATCAACACACCGTCTTGTCTTATCCAGCGAGCCAGGGCTTCAAAACCAACGATTCTCTCGCTCGCGATTTCCACGATAGGTTGGTAATAAACGAATATTTCGTCGCGCTCTATCGAACGGCGTAATGAGGTTTCGGTACTGAGGCGATTTTTCTGTGTACTGGACAATTCTTCCTTGTAGAACTGAAAGTTGTTTTTCCCCAGGTTCTTGGCAAGGTACATTGCGGCATCGGCATGACGTTTCAAAGTCTCGCTGTCCTTCCCGTTGGTTGGGCAGATTGAAATGCCAATCGATGCGCTGACAAATACCTCCCTACCTTCCACTGTGAAAGGTGCTTGCATAGCGTTAAGAAGTTTGTTTGCCACTTCGCTGATTTGGGAGTCGCTGGTAAAGTCACTCATTATGATGACGAATTCATCACCACCCAGACGTGCGACATAATCGCCCTGGCGCAATGACTTTCGCATGCGCTTTCCTATTCTGGCCAGCAGCAGGTCACCAAGATGATGGCCAAATGTGTCGTTTACATATTTGAAGTTGTCCAAATCAACATACATCAATGCGAATTTTTCATGATCATACTTGTGGTTGATCAGAACCCTGTCAATTTGGTTGTCGAAAGAATGGCGATTTGGCAAGCTGGTGACTGGATCGAAGTGCGCAATTTCCGAAAGCTTTTCTTCAATATTGCGGCGCTCTTTAAGCTCTTCGTGCAGTGAATATTCGCGGTGTGATAACTCTTCGATCATATGGTTGAAAACTTTGGCCAGCTGACCGATTTCGTCTTTTCCTGAAGCGTCTGCTCGTGCAGAAAAGTCGCCATTTTTGCTGACATTTCGCATTACTTTGGTTAAGGCGAGCAGTGGCAAGGTAAAGCTTTCTTGCAGCTTGGTGAGCAGAATGGAAATAGCTGCAAGTATGAATAACCCAATGAGAAGTGCTATGCCTATTTGTTTAAAGAGGCTTTTATAGGCATCTGACAAATCCATGTTTATCGTGAAGGTGCCTATCTGTTCCCGGTTAGGGGAGACGCCAAATATTGGCATTGCCAGGCTCTTGCCCCGATCTCCAAAATGCATGTTTTTGCCATATTGTGATGGGACAAAAAATGGCGGATGGGTCGTCGTTTCGTTCTTATTGGTATAGCTGGCGAACAAATGCCCGGATTTGTTGTAAATCGCCGCATTTGATACATCCGGAAACGTACTTAGAATGCCGAGTGTATCTTTTGCTGCCTGGCTATCATCAAATAGCAAGGCCGTATCTAAACCTTCTACCAGTATGGTGGAAAGGGTATACGCTTTCTTTTCATAGTCCTCCAACATCGAACTGAACATGTAAAAGCTGAGATTAAGGATCGTCAACAGAGTGATTAACCCGACTATCAATAGGTTGGTCGCCTGTAGTTTCTTCCCGATAGGAAGATTGCGAAAGTTTTCTAACATGTATTGTTAATGCCCTTATATCTTTATAGTGAATGATAAACCAGTGAGCGCGAATTAAGGTAAGTTTCAGTGGATATGGAGGCAGTAGGGGCGTTTCTGACAAGTATGGTTTGCTGCTATTAGTTCAGGCAGGTAAAATCGCGTCCTTTGTTGCCGCCTTGCCCGCAGGCAGCAGTACGACACAAATGTGGGATTCAGAGTAATTTAAGCGGATAGCCGTGAAACCAATCTTAAAGTCAACCAAGCTTTCCAATGTGTGCTACGACATTCGTGGTCCAGTGATGGAGCGCGCCAGACAGATGGAGGAGGAAGGTCACCGCATCATCAAATTGAATATCGGCAATCTTGCACCATTTGGTTTCGAAGCCCCTGAAGAGATTCAGCAGGATGTCATATTGAACTTGCCAAATTCCTCCGGCTACTCCGATTCCAAGGGGCTATTTGCGGCTCGTAAGTCCATCATGCACTACTGCCAGGCCAGGAATATTGCAGACGTGGAGTTGGAAGATATATACATCGGAAACGGGGCGTCAGAGCTGATCGTGATGGCGATGCAGGCCTTGATAAATAATGACGACGAGGTGTTGATCCCAACCCCGGATTACCCATTATGGACGGCCGCAGTTACCTTGTCTGGTGGTTTAGCGAGACATTACATCTGCGATGAGCAAAACGATTGGATGCCTGACCTTGATGATATGCGCAGTAAAATCACGTCAAAAACCCGCGCTATTGTGATTATCAATCCGAATAATCCTACCGGTGCGCTGTATTCAGACAAATTGTTGCGCGAAGTAATACAGATAGCTCGGGAACATGAGCTGGTCATTTTTGCCGACGAAATTTACGACAAGATGATATATGACGGTGCGACTCATACTTCGATAGCATCGCTGGCAGACGATGTGTTGTTTGTTACGCTGAACGGTTTGTCAAAAAATTATCGGGCATGTGGTTATCGTGCTGGCTGGATGGTGGTGTCAGGTGAAAAGAAACACGCGCATGACTACATTAACGGTTTGACCATCCTAGCATCAATGCGATTGTGTTCCAATGTGCCGGGACAGTTTGCCATACAAACTGCACTTGGGGGCTATCAGAGTATCAACGACCTGGTTGCACCTAGAGGGCGACTGTGCAAGCAACGTGATCTTGCTTACAAACTGCTTACTGAAATTCCCGGTGTAAGCTGTGTTAAACCAAAGGCGGCGCTCTACCTTTTTCCGCGTCTTGACCCAAAAATTTATCCGATCAAGGATGATCAGGAATTCATTCTGAATTTGCTTGAAACTGAAAAGGTGTTGGTTGTGCAGGGTAGTGGTTTTAATTGGATACATCCCGATCATTTTAGAGTGGTGTTTCTGCCGAATGCAGATGATTTAACAGAAGCAATAGGTCGTATTGCAAGTTTTTTGGAAGACTATCGCATTGAACACGGCACGAACTAGAAGGTAGAAAGTGGGCGCAGTTTGTGCCCAAACAGAATCGGTGGCCACAATTGAGTGTCTACCCAACAAATCAGGTATAGGAAATATGAGCATTAAACCAATCAACGTGGGTCTGCTGGGAATAGGTACCGTTGGAGGCGGAACCTTTACAGTATTGCAGCGCAATGCGGAAGAAATCACCCGCCGTGCCGGACGACCGATTCGCATCACTGTAGTGGGCGATAAAAATGTGGCACTGGCAAAGCAGGTTACGGGCGATACTTGCCGTATAACCGATGACGCTTTTGCAGTAGTGGCAGATCCGGAAGTGGATATTGTAATTGAGCTGATTGGTGGATACGGCGTGGCGAAGGAGCTGGTGCTGAAAGCTATTGAAGCTGGCAAACATGTGGTCACTGCAAATAAAGCTTTGCTCGCGATGCATGGCAATGAAATATTCAAGGCTGCGCAGGATAAAGGTGTAATGGTTGCATTCGAAGCAGCTGTGGCGGGCGGCATTCCTATCGTCAAGGCAGTACGGGAAGGTTTGACTGCAAATCGTATCGAATGGATTGCTGGCATTATCAATGGTACGACCAACTTCATCCTGTCAGAGATGCGTGACAAGGGGCTAGGTTTTGATGTTGTGTTGAAAGAAGCGCAGCGCCTTGGGTATGCTGAAGCTGATCCGACTTTCGATATTGAAGGGGTGGATGCTGCCCACAAGATCACGCTACTTGCGTCGCTGGCATTCGGTATTCCTGTGCAATTCAACAAAGCGCATATCGAAGGCATCTCCAAGCTGGATGCAGCAGATATTCGATATGCTGAACAACTCGGCTATCGCATCAAATTATTGGGTATCGCAAAGCGTACAGCAGAGGGTGTCGAGTTGCGAGTACATCCAACGCTGATTCCCACAAAGCGTTTGATCGCCAACGTCGAAGGCGCGATGAATGCCGTACTGGTGCAAGGCGATGCTGTTGGCCCAACGTTATATTATGGTCAGGGCGCAGGGGCTGAACCCACTGCCAGCGCGGTTATTGCTGATTTGGTGGATGTAACTCGCATGCACACTGCCGACCCGGAAAATCGTGTGCCGCATCTCGCTTTCCAACCGAATGCACTTTCAGACCTGAAAATATTACCTATGGATGAGGTGAAAAGCAGTTACTACCTTCGCCTGCGTGTTGCGGACAAATCTGGCGTGCTGGCAGATATCACCCGTATCCTGGCAGATCAGCAGATCTCCATTGAAGCGATGATGCAGAAAGAGCCGGGTGAAGGTGAAGATCAGGCCAATCTCATCATGCTCTCCCATCTGACCCGCGAGAAACATATCAACACAGCGATTGAAAAAATTGAGGCATTGGGTGTGTTAGCAGGTCAAGTGACCAAGCTAAGGATGGAAGAACTCGGAAAATAAATATGCTCTAGTACCGAGCAATGTTCGATTCAATGGATATGCAGGGTAAGGGTGGCTTGCGTTTAAAAGCATACTAAAATGGTTGTAAGCAACCGGGGTTACTCTAACATTGTCGGGAATTGGAGGGTGTTGCTTCTTCTCGTTGAGAATGTTGATGGAATAATGAATTAACAACAGGTATGAAGAAATGAAATACACCAGTACACGTGGCGGCATGCCACCAAAATCCTTTACCGAAATCCTTCTTGGTGGTTTGGCTGATGATGGTGGTTTGGCAATTTCTGAAGAGTACCCAAAACTCGGCGTAACCGAGCTTTCAGCACTACGCGGCATGAATTATCGTGAGCTGGCGTTTGCAGTGATCAGCTGTTTTGCAACCGATATCCCTGCTAATGATCTGAAGGCCATTATAGATAAAACTTACACTGCTAATATCTTTGGTAGCGATGCCATCACGCCGATCAAAACGCTGGAGCCCGGTTTGCATATCCTTGGCTTATCTAATGGTCCAACGTTGGCATTCAAGGATGTGGCGATGCAATTGCTTGGCAACTTGTTTGAGTATGTGTTGGCGAAGGATAACGCCGAGCTGAATATACTCGGCGCCACTTCCGGTGATACCGGTTCAGCTGCGGAATATGCGATGCGCGGCAAGCGTGGCATCCGTGTGTTCATGCTATCTCCTATGGGTAAGATGAGTCCTTTCCAGACTGCCCAGATGTATTCGCTGCAAGAACCCAACATACTCAATATTGCTATTTCTGGTCCTTTTGATGCCTGTCAGGACATGGTGAAAGCAGTGTCAAACGACCTGGCCTTCAAGGAAAAATACCAGATAGGAACCGTTAACTCGATTAACTGGGCGCGAGTCATTGCGCAAATTGTTTACTACTTCCATACATACTTTGCGTTGACGACTGATAACGATGAGAAGATCTCATTCGCTGTGCCATCAGGAAATTTTGGCAATGTATGTGCTGGACATATCGCGCGTCAGATGGGTTTGCCCATTGCGAAGCTGGTCGTCGCCACCAACGAAAACAACGTACTGGATGAATTTTTCAAGACCGGAATATATCGGCCGCATGCGGAAACATTGCACACCAGCAGCCCGTCTATGGATATCACCAAGGCTTCCAATTTCGAGCGTTTTGTTTACGATTTGGTCGGGCGTGATCCGAAAATACTCAAGGGATTGTGGCAACAGCTGGAAAGTGACGGTTACTTCGATCTGAGTCAAATTCCAGATTCCGCGGCGCCGTATTTTGCCAATGTTCAGGAGTTTGGTATGGTTTCAGCTTCAAGCAGCCATACTGACCGTATTGATACTATCCGCAAGGTGCATCAGCAATATGATGTGGTGATTGATCCGCATACCGCAGATGGCTTCAAGGCCGGATTGGAATATCGCGAGACTGGTATTCCAATGGTATGTCTGGAAACTGCATTGCCTGCCAAGTTTGAAGAGACTATTCGTGTTGCATTGGGTAGGGGGCCTGAGCGTCCGGTGGGCTATGAAAATATTGAAAGTCTGCCGCAACGCTTTGATACTTTGCCACCAGATATAGTGCAACTCAAGGCTTACATTGCGGAACGTGTTGCACAGTAACGATACTATCCTTCCTGCGAGAGCAGGGAGGATTGCCAATATGCAAAACCAACCACAGCAAAAACAACAGCTGGTCAGCGGACTAAGGGCATTTCTTCCTGATAATGCTGTGTTGTTCGCTGCTGAGGACCTCAAGCCTTATGAGATGGATGGTTTGAGCGCCTATCAGCAAATGCCGATGATTGTCGTGATTCCAGAGACTGAAGAGCAGGTTAGGAAAATTCTGCAGTTGTGTAGCGCAAACTCGGTGCCGGTAGTGGCGCGTGGCGCAGGTACCGGACTTTCCGGCGGTTCACTACCATTGGGCGATGGTGTGTTGCTGTCGATGGCACGCTTCAAGAAAGTGCTGCATATTGATTCCCTGGCACGAACCGCACGGGTACAGACAGGTGTACGTAATCTTGCTATCTCCGAGGCAGTTGAGCAGTATGGCCTTTATTACGCTCCTGATCCTTCCAGTCAGATTACTTGCACAATTGGCGGTAACGTGGCGGAAAATTCCGGTGGCGTGCATTGCCTGAAATACGGCCTGACTGTACACAATATCCTGCGGCTTAGATTGCTGACCATGGCTGGCGAAGTGCTAGACATCGGTAGTGGTGGGCTCGATAGCGCCGGCTATGATCTACTGGCATTATTGACTGGCAGTGAGGGCATGCTGGGTATTATCACCGAGGTTACGGTGAAATTATTGCCACGCCCGGAGCGTGCACAAGTGGTGATGGCAGCATACGCAGATGTTAAAAAAGCAGGAGCAGCAGTAGGTAACATTATTGCCGCCGGTATTATTCCAGCCGGATTGGAGATGATGGATAGCTTAGCGATCCAGGCAGCCGAGGACTTTGTTCATGCTGGATATCCACTGGATGCCGAAGCGATATTGTTGTGTGAACTGGATGGTACCAACGAAGAAGTTTCTGAAGAGATCATGCGTGTGCATGACATTCTATTGGCCAGTGGCGCAACTTCCTTGCGTACTGCAAAGGACGACACAGAGCGACTGAAGCTATGGGCCGGCCGCAAGGCGTCCTTCCCGGCAGTGGGGCGTATTTCGCCTGATTACTACTGTATGGACGGAACAATACCTCGCAAACAGCTTCCATTGGTACTCGCGCGCATCAAGGAATTGTCTGAGGAATACGACCTGCGTGTAGCCAATGTATTTCACGCAGGTGACGGTAATCTGCACCCGCTGATCCTTTACGATTCCAGCAAGCCCGGTGAGATGGAACGGACTGAAGAGTTCGGTGGCAAGATATTGGAATTGTGCGTAGAGGTGGGCGGCACTATCACTGGCGAACATGGTGTCGGGATAGAGAAGCTTGGCCAGATGTGTATACAGTTCAAGGAAAAAGAATTATCAGTGTTTCATGCCATCAAGGCTGCATGGGATGAAAACGGCCTGCTTAATCCAGGTAAGGCAGTGCCCACATTGCAGCGTTGTGCCGAATTTGGTTCCATGCATGTTCACCATGGCCAAACAAAGTTTCCTGACTTGCCTAGATTCTAAACAGAACTTGAAGAACATCGCAGTTCATTAATCAATTTACGACATGGAATAAATATATGAAACACTCGAATATATCGATAGATGTTCTATTGGATGACAATAAACTTCCCGAATCAATTAAGTGGAAAGCATCGGACTCGGATGTTAAAGATGTGGAGCAGGCAAAAGCCATGATGTTGGCTTTTTGGGATGGCGAAAAAAAATCTGCATTACACATTGATTTGTGGACCAAACAAATGATGGTGGATGAAATGGCTGATTTTTACTACCAGATGATGCTTGCGATGGCGGACACCTTTAGCCGTGCTACTGCACATAAGCAATTGGAGGAGCAAATGAAGTATGCTGCCAATGATTTTTATTCGAAATTTGGTGAGTTACGTAAAGCAGAATTGAGAAGTCAAAGGAAGCCAGAATGAAGCAGGAAGGATATTTTTGGACAACTTTCTCGAGTTGATATATGTCAGATACAGCCACGAATGACGTCATCGATAGCTACGCGGATACCATCCGCCAGGCCGGAGTGCAACGTCATCAGCTGCGTATGCGCGGGTCCGGCAGTAAGGATTTCTACGGTGGGTCCCTATCCGGCAAGGTGCTGGATACACGGCGATACTCAGGCATCGTTTCCTATGAACCTCAGGAGCTGGTGTTGACGGCGCGTGCCGGCACGCCACTTGCTGAGATAGAAAAGCTGTTGTCAGAGAATGGTCAGATGCTGCCTTTTGAGCCGCCACATTTTGGAGCAGGTGCGACCTTGGGAGGCTGTGTTGCCACTGGATTGTCTGGGCCGCGCAGAGCTTATCAAGGTGCTGCAAGAGACTATGTATTGGGTGTGCGCATGTTGGACGGGCGCGGAGATATGCTGACATTTGGCGGCCAAGTAATGAAAAATGTAGCCGGCTATGATGTTTCGCGCTTGCAGGCAGGAGCGATGGGCACATTAGGATTGTTGTTGGAAATTTCTCTCAAGATATTGCCTTCTCCTGCGACTGAAACCACCTTGCGTTTTGATCTTGATCAGGCTCAAGCTTTGGAAATGATGAATCGCTGGGCAGGTATATCACTCCCTTTGTCTGGAAGTTGCTATCACGAGCAGGTATTGACTGTGCGTTTGTCGGGTGTGGAAAAAGCGGTGCAAGCTGCAAAAATTTCTATGGGTGGAGAGGTGGCTGAGCAAGGTATGAAATTTTGGTGTGATTTAAGAGAACAACGCGACGTTTTTTTTCAGGCGGCTCAACCATTGTGGCGAATCTCTTTGCCATCCACTGCGCCACCTTTGAGTTTTAAGGAGAGTGGGGCTGCAAAGCAATTAATCGAGTGGGGTGGAGCATTGCGTTGGTGTAGTACGGAAGTGGATGCGCAAACAGTGCGCTCCATTGCGGTGGCTGCTGATGGCCAAGCAACTTTGTTTCGAGGTGGAGACAAAGCCGCAGGAGTATTCCATATTTTGCCTGAGCCGCTGATGAAAATACACCGTAATTTAAAACAATCATTCGATCCTGATGGAATATTCAATTATGGACGCTTGTATGATTTTTGAAATCCGGATGACGACTGTCTGTTCAATCGATAGCATCTCGTTCCGAATATGCCAATCCCCAGGCGAAACCTACACCAGCAGACCAACCACTATTCTGGCGAATCAGAGGGCTTTCATTGTTGGCTGCACCCGTAAGGGATTCTAGTCGTATCGCGAGAAATACTCGGGCATCGGCTGTAAGTTTATGAGAAGCGCTCAGCCCGGCGCGCAATGCAATCAAACCTGGTTTGGATGAGTAACTTGCGCGTGTCGGAGTAGCTTCGTTCGGCGCAACACCGTAAAAAGTATCAGCCAATTCTCCATTGCCAAATACCGCACCAAAAGTAGAGTTGATTTGCCAACGGTCGGTCAGCTCTGTTTCGGTCACCCATCGAGGTTCAAAAGCAATGCCTTTAAAGCGAAATTCATGACTGACATCGATCACTCCGCGCAGCGGCAGCTGCAAACGTGAATAGTTTTGATCCTTAGACAGATTGCCAAGATTAATTTTTAAGCGCGGCCCGAACTCAACCATGGTGCCTAGATCGGCCATGCCCCGCCTTGCTTCTATATCAGAAGAATGTGAGCCAATTGATCCAGCCAACCCCACGTCTACTTCATAGCGTGGCGTCTTGACCGTTCGTATACCCACGGTTCCTCTATCGGTGCGCAAATATTTGCCACGGTAGATGATATATGGCAATGCAAGCCCCAGATTTGTCCTGTTTTCAGAGCCCGGGTAGGCTGGCTGAGTAAAACCCAAACCAGCCAGCCCAAGCTCCCATAGCGGGAGTTTGGATTCAGTGGTATCAGGAGCGACAGGATTCGATTCCTCCTTTGCTAAAGCGATACCGTGAACAAGAAAAATTACAGCGATAAAGAATGGTTTCAGTCTTAACATAAAAAATGTATCAAAAATTAAAGTTTCCAGATTAAAGCGTATAGGGATAAAGTTATTTCCGCAAACTATTCGGCGACAAGGCGCTGCATGTCTTCGATATACGATGCGAATTTATTTCGCAAGTGTATTTTTTGTTGTGCAGTTAGCAGCGTGTGGATTTGTGTGATCATGTAATCCGATTCCTTCTCAAAATTCTTAATCCGTTGCTGCTGTATTGATGATCGTTTTGATTCAGGATTAATCATCCATGCTGTCAGGTGCGCAGAGACTTGCGTTTCATCTGCATGGTTATTCATCAGTTTCAGCAATGTTTTTTGGTTTTTTTCGCGAAACGCTATGAAAAGCTCACCGACAAGTGGAAGCTGACTGTTAAGCTGTTTGACCTTGTTTGACTGCTCCCTGGATAAGTTGCCTGCCAGCCATTCAATAAAATCCAGGATCTTTTTGCTGCGTTTATCAAGAAATTCCTCTAAATTTCCATTTAGCGATTCGTCTCTTTGCTCCTGAATTTTATTCGCAAAGGCTACACTTAACTCGCTTATTTGCTGACTGTCCAATCCGGTCAGTATTTTTGCAGTGGGCCGTATGGTTGGTGTTATCGTCATTTTGTACAAGTGTCGCAGTTCTGCCCTGAAATCTGCAACTTTGTCTTCTGTCAGTGGTACATCCGAAGGAATTGCTTTGTTGAGTGATTCAAGGAAGATGATATATTCGGGCAGTGCATTCTTGCGATGCCAGTGCATATAATTGGATACTTCCCGTTCGATACTTGCCCGCTGATCCGGATTGAATGAAGCGTAACTGTTGATTTTGTGTTGCAAATACAAGTCTGCGTTGCGATAGACGAGGTTGGCAGTACTGCAGCCACCCATGCAAAATATAATTGCGAGAATAATGAAGATGGTTTTTTTCATGCTGACCGATTGTTTCTGTTATAGGGTGATGCATGTAAAGATTAGCATGAAAACGCAAGTGTCAGCCTGACTGCACTTGCATGACCAAAATGAACATCGATATAACGCAATCTTGATATAACGACAATGCAAACCAACTTAACCGAGTCTCTCCGCGACACACCTGCCGGTATAGAAGCCGAAGCGATATTACGCACATGCACACACTGTGGCTTTTGTCTGTCTGCTTGCCCCACATATCAGCTTCTCGGGGATGAGCTCGATAGTCCACGCGGGCGCATCTATCTGATTAAGCAAATGCTGGAAGGTGCGCCTGTCACTGACAAGACTCAGCTGCATTTGGATCGTTGCCTGACCTGCCGTTCCTGCGAGACAACCTGTCCGTCAGGTGTGCAATACGGGCATCTTGTCGATATCGGGCGTGGCATTGTTGAGCAGCAGGTAGAGCGCAAAATTATACAATCCTTGCAGCGCGACTTACTGCGCAAGTTGTTGACCAAGCCTGCGATTTTTAGTGGTTTGTTGTGGCTGGGCAGAGCTGTGCGTCCGGTGTTACCTGCGGCCTGGAAAAAATCTGTCCCGACTGGCGAAGTAGCAGGCAAATGGCCGCAAACCAACCATCCCCGTACCATGCTGGTGCTCGATGGCTGTGTACAGCCGTCATTACAACCAAATATCAATAATGCAACAGCCCGACTGTTGGACAGGTTGGGCATAAGTCTCGTGCTTGCCAGACAAGCCGGCTGTTGCGGTGCTGTAAGTCATCATCTGAATGCGCAGCAGGAGGGCCTGGATTTTATGCGCCGGAATATCGACGCTTGGCTTCCTTATCTTGATCAGGGTGCTGAGGCCATCGTTATGACTGCCAGTGGTTGCGGTGTCACTGTTAAAGAGTACGGACATTTGTTGAAAAATGACCCGAATTATGTTGACAAGGCAGTAAGAGTTTCCGAGGCAACCAAAGATATTTCTGAAGTATTGTTGTTGGAACAAGCCGGCATGGATAAATTATTGGGCAGAGTAGATAATAACCAAAAAACGCCACCTGCTAAATTGGCTTTTCACTCTCCCTGTACGCTGCAACATGGTCAAAAGATCACCGATGTGATCGAGTCTATGTTATCTGCCGCGGGATTTGAATTGACAACTGTTCCTGATCAGCATCTTTGCTGTGGCTCTGCGGGTACTTATTCGATACTGCAAAAGGAACTATCACAACAATTGCTGAAGAATAAGGTGGATGCGCTGGAATCTGGCGTTCCCGCCTGTATCGCTACGGCAAATATCGGTTGTCTGACTCACTTGCAAAGTGGTACTGCAATTCCAGTCCGCCATTGGGTAGAATTGCTTGATGAGCGGCTGAGCAAAAGCACATCCTGAATGTTTCAGGCGCTGAATTCTGGAGAAACAATGAACATTAATGTCGGAAACTATCATTAAATCATGAAAATCACTTTGTCGGTATTGTTACTGGTCAGCGGGATATCTTGTTTGCTCAATAGCAGTCGCGCAGAAGAGACTGCTAATGTAGAAAAGACTGCAGTTGCACTTAGCCGGCCTGCGCTGACAGTTCGCACCACTACATTGCGTGTAGATAAATGGGCGCATACGTTGGAGGCTAACGGAAGCATTATTCCCTGGCAGGAAGCGGTCATCAGTGCGCAGGTGCAAGGTTTGCGGATCGCCGAGGTGAAAGTAAGTATTGGCGACTATGTGAAGCAGGGTGATGTGTTGCTTACTTTGGATAATTTCACTCCCAGTAGTAGCGACCTGTCATCACCACTTTCCAGGCAGGCACGAATTGTTGCGCCTGATTCCGGTATCATTTCATTGGCTAGTGCCACTGTGGGTTCCATTCCAAAATCTGGCGCAGAGCTTTTTCGCTTGATTCGCAAAGGACGCCTGGAATGGCGTC
>Ga0316187_10002985_pt1 | contig 14719 bp, 13 predicted proteins | sample CroRivburrow1_MG_FD_204927 | JGI IMG/M metagenome (GOLD analysis project Ga0316187, IMG submission 204927) | Coastal sediment microbial communities from Maine, United States - Cross River worm burrow 1 | ecosystem: Environmental > Aquatic > Marine > Coastal > Sediment | place: USA: Maine... | reverse complement strand
GTTGAGTCGCTCAGCGTGCGGACCATGTCACTCCTGGATGATCCACAAGTCAGGCGGAACGTAGACCGCCTCCCGATCGAGTTCGACGACTACGGCTTCGATCGCTTCGGGCTTTCGAAGAAGGCCCTCACGCGTGCTTACTCACCGATGGCGTACCTATACCGTCACTACCTCAAGGTGACGGCGTTCGGTCTTGAGAACGTGCCCGCGACGGGCAGGGGGCTCATCATTGCCAACCATTCGGGCGGGCTCGGCGCCGACGCCGCGATGATCCTGACCTCGCTCTTGCTCAACGACGAGGCGCCCCGGCTCGGCCAGGGCATGGCGGAGTACTTCCTGACGAGGTCGCCCTTTGCGCGCCCTGCGCTGCGGAAACTCGGCCACCTCACGGGTCTGCCGGAACACGCGGAGCAGTTGCTGAACGACGAGCGCTTGTTGACAGTGTTCCCCGAAGGCGCGCGCGGCGCCGGCAAGCTCTACAAAGATCGATACAAGCTGGTTCGCTTCGGGACCGGATTCATTCGGCTCGCTCTCAAGATGGGCACGCCCATCATTCCGTGTGCGTTCATCGGTGGCGAAGAGTCGTTTCCGCAGCTCTTCCACATCAAGTGGCTCGCGAAGCTGGTCAATGGGCCGTTCGTCCCGGTGGCGCCCCAGCTGATCTTCTTTCCGTTGCCGGTGGCTTGCCAGGTCTACTACGGGCCCCCCATGCACTTCGAGGGCGACGGATCCGAGCCAGACCATGTGATTCAGCAGTACGTCGATGACGTTCGTCACGCGATGGAGCGGCTGATCAGCACGGGGCTCGACGCTCGGCCCCGATCGTTCATGTTCGAGCGAATGCCGGACCCCAAGAAAGAGGGCAGGCGATGAAGATCTTGATCACCGGAATTAGTGGCACATTGGCGCGCGGCGTCGCGTATCGGCTTACCCGGCGCGGACACCAGGTCATCGGCATCGATCGTCGTCCCTGGCCCGATGTGCCGGAAGGCGTCGAGATGCACCAGGTCGACATTCGGAAGCGCCCCGCGGAAGACGTCTTTCGAATCTCTCGGCCCGATGCGCTCATTCACATGGCGACGGTCACTCACTTCAACACCGACACCGAAGAGCGCTACCGGATCAACCTCGGCGGCACCCGAAAGTTGTTCGAGTACTGCCACGAGTACGGCGTGAAGCAGGCGGTGTTTGTCGGCCGTCACACCGTGTACGGCGCCACACCGGATTCCCCGCTCTACCACACGGAAGACGAGCCTCCCCTTGCCGGTGCCTCCTTCAAAGAGCTTGCGGATCTCGTCGCTGCCGACCTGTACGCCGGCAGCGCGCTCTGGCGATGGCCCGAACTGAACACTGCAGTCCTCCGGCTTTGCTACTTCCTCGGACCGAGCCGCGGCGGAACCCTCGCCGGCTTCCTTTCGAAGAGCCGCGTGCCGCTCGTGCTGGGCTTCGATCCGCTCTACCAACTCATGCATGAATGGGACGCCGAGGAGGCGATCACCCTCGCGGTCGAGAAACAACTCCGGGGCGTTTTCAACGTTGCGGGCCCTTCGCCGGTTCCGCTGACCACGGTTTGCGAGGCCACCGGCAGGCGCGCGGTCGCCATCCCTGGGCCCCTCTACTCGACGGTCCTCGGCCGGTTCGGCTTCCCGTACCTCCCAGACGACGCCATCGCACATGTGAAGTACCCGATCGTCATCGACAACAAGGCATTCGTAGAAGCCACCGGCTTCGAGCCCCGATACAGCGCCAAACAAACCATGGAAGGCTTCCGCTGGAACTGAGAGGGGATGCAACCACCCGACGACCCACCGGTGCTCGAGCCCGGGCCGATTGAGACCCGGCCGGCTGAACCTAGCTTCGCGCTGACGCGCGAGAGCGCCACGCTGACCGACCTCCTGTCGAAGGCGTCGAGCGCTTGGTCGCGGGATCTCGGCACCTGGGTGCTCGCGATGCTGCTCTACTGGCTGCTGGGCTTTGGCATCCCGTTCGCGCTGAACGTCGTGTGGGGGGTCTTCAGTGCATTCCAAGGCGGCAATGGCGAAGCGAGCGCGGCGTTCACGGCGGTGAACGGCATCGTGCAGGTCGCCATGTACCTCGTGCAGCTCGTTCTCTCCGCCGTCTTCACGCTCGGAATCTGGGCAATGGCGATTCGTGGGCTCCGGGAAGAGCCGATGAGCGTCGGTGTGCTGTTCAGCCAGCTGTCGAAGATCTGGAAGTACATCCTTCAGTCGCTCGCCGTCCTGTTGGGTGCGGCGCTGATTCTCTTGCCGCTCGTGATAATCATCCTTCTGGTGTTCGTAGGCCCCATCGACCTGAACACACCGATGAGCGAGATCATCGACGATGCCGGCAAACCCTTCTTGATCGCATTCACCGCACTCCTGCCCGTCTACGTGTACGTCGCCACGGGCATCGCGTTCATGCAGGCAGAGCTCGCGTTCAACGACGACGCGGGACCCGTCGACGCCGTCTTGTACTCCTGGCGCATCGCGCGCGGCAAACGCTGGAAGATCATCGGCGTGGGCTTACTCGCAGGTCTCATCGCGGCGGGCTCGGCCATGCTGTGCGGGATCGGTCTCCTGTTCGGCGCACCGCTGTCCGCATTGCTCTTTGGCGCGCTGTACCTCGCGCTCCGCGAAGGCGCCGACGTTCCAAGCGCCAATACGGGGACCACTTTGGGAAGACAGTACTAGCGCCGCGGCTCGTGGTGGCACGGCGCTTGCTCCTCTCATGGATGGAACCACCGTCGATTGTGCCAATCTGCGCCCGGCGCCTCGAAAGGACGACAAAGATGTCCCGAAATCGCTTTATCCTTAGTTTCTCAGCGGCCCTCTTGCTGGCCCTGGTCGCTCGACCCGAACCCGCCCAGGCCTGCGGCGGGCTCTTCTGTTCGGCGTCAGCGCCCGTCAATCAGGCGGCGGAGCGGATCATCTTCTCGAAGAACGCAGATCAGACGGTGACCGCTGTCGTACAGATCCAGTACCAGGGCCCGTCCGAGGAGTTCGCCTGGGTGCTGCCGGTGCCCGGGATCCCAGAGGTCAACGTGTCCTCGGATCTAGCGTTCACCCGTCTTCAGCAAGCGAGTAACCCGCAGTACAGCTTCACGACCGTCGTCGAAGGGAAGTGCAAGCAAGTGCGGGGCAGCTCGTCATCATCTGGCGCAGGCGGTCCGGTCGCCGACTTCGGCGGCGCAGGCGGTGCAGGCGGTTCGGGCGGGGTCAACGTGCTCGCATCCGGGACAGTCGGTCCTTACGACTTCGTCGTGATCGAGCCCGAGATGAGCTACGAAAACGTGGGCGATGTCCTCGTCGAGTGGCTGACCGCGGAAGGGTACGATGTGGTGCCCCCCGGCGGAGATCCGGACGAGATCGCGTCCTTGCTCGGCAGCTACTTGGAGGGTGGAATGAATCTCATCGCATTCCGGCTCACCAAAGGGAATGACAACGGAACCATCCGGCCGATCCGCATCACCTACGAATCCGACCAGCCGATGATCCCGATCCGTCCGACGGCAGTGGCCGCAAACGACGATATGGGGGTCATGGTCTGGGTGCTCGGCGAGAGCCGGGCCGTCCCGGTCAACTACAAGGCGCTCGAGCTCAACGAGGCGCTGATCGACTGGCTCAATGGAGGCCGCAACTACAACCAAGTCGTCGTAGCCGCGGCCAATCAAGCGGGCGGTCAAGGCTTCGTGTCCGAGCGGGCCGGCCCAAGCGAAGACTACGACGACATCATCATCATGGATTTCGAACGAGAGGACTGGGAAGCGCTCCAAATGAGCGCCGCGGCACTGACGCCGCTCGACGTCGTCCGAGAGAGCGGCTCGCGCTTTGGCGGCTGGGATGGCTTCCGCGCCTTGGTCGAACGCTTTCTTCCGGAGGGCACGAATGTGGACGAGTACCTGGGATGCCCAGCCTGCTACCCCGAAGCCATCGAAGGCCTCGACACGCAAGCGTTCATCGAGGGCCTTGAAGAAGAAGTGGTGGAGCCGATGATCGCCACGCAAGAGCTCATCACGTCACGTCCATACGTCACCCGATTCTATACGACGCTGTCGGCACCGGAGATGGACCTCGATCCATTGTTTGATTTCAATCCTGATCTCCCGAACGTGTCGAACCTGCACACGGCTCGACGGGTGATCGAATGTCACCGGAGCATCTATGAGTGGGAGGCACCTTCGCGCTTCGAGCTCGAAGACGGGCGCACCGTCCGACTGAACGCCGGCGACCCGTGGCCGTTCCTCGTGGGAGATGACGACGCGCCTCCCGCCAACGCACTAGTCCTCGCGTTGACGACGAGCGGACCAGGGACGGTCGTCCAGGACAACTCGGAAGCCATCGACCAGGCCCTCCAACAGCACAACGCCACCGTGGCTTCTCCAGGAGGGTGCGGATGTGGGGTCGCGGCCCCGAGCTCGCATGCGGTCACCTGGGCTAGCCTGGCCTTGTTCGCCCTCCTGTGGGGGCGCCGGCGCCGGCCAGCCTAAGTGCCCAGACCTGGAATCGAACCAGGGACACGAAGATTTTCAGTCCTCTGCTCTACCAACTGAGCTATCTGGGCCCGGAAAACAGGCGCGGAGCCTAGCCGCCGACGGAGGCCTGTCAAGCGTCAGAGAAAACTTGCGTTCCGGTACGCCTTCAGGATTACAATGGTAAGTGGATGGTGTAAACGGGATGGGAAGCCCAGTGGATGATCGCGGCATCGACGCGTTCCTCGTTCTGCTGAACGAAGGTGGAAAGGGCCCTGGGCCCAAGTCAGAAGCGCTCGAAGCGCTTTCGCTGCGACCGATCTGGTTGGCGACGTGGGAGCCGCGCGCGGAGGGCTTCCGTACGCTGATCAACGCCGACGGTGAAGAGGCGCTCGCGGTGTTCAGCTCCGAAGAGAAGCTTAGGGGCGCAGCGGAGCGATTCGACTGGCTCGAAGCGGATGGAAGCATCGCGACGCACCGAGCGATCGGAGGCGACATCCTCCGGCACGCATGGACGCGTGAGTACGCCTTCGTCGTCATCGACATCGGCTTGGACCACTCACTCGAATACGAGCGCGGCGAGCTCAAGTCGATCCTCCGCGAGATGGATAGCACCGGGCCGTTCCGCACGTCACGGCCTCCGCCGCCTGCTCCGGAGAAGAAACCGTCCGCGCCTAGCTCGTTCGCCTCGCCGGTGAAGGGGATCTCGACGATGTACAGCATGGCGCCGAGCCTATCTGAGAAGCTCGATCGCTTGAGCGACCTGCCGACAAAGCCGCACGAGATTCCGAAAGAGGAACCGTACGACAGTGAGCCACCGACCCAGCCACGTGCCGCGCTAAAGGAAAGCGAGCCACCGCCAAGGCACCGCAAGAGCTCGCGGCCCGCGCACAGACCGAAGAGCGAGCCACCCGGCGCGAAGATCGAAGAGGTTCGGGCAAGCGCCGCGAAGGTCGGCGACGGCGGAACCTATGGCGCGGCGAGCATCATCCCGCCGTCCAAGCGGCGATCGAAGTCGGTGTCACCGTCCGTAGTGACCGCTCAGGACGACATCGCAAATCCGGAGTCGAACCATCCTGTTTCCTCTATTGCGCCGAGGCTCACCTCCGATGCACCTACCGCACCAGCCGCTCAGGCGCTGCCGTCTTTGGAACCCGGAAAGCTGAAGCTACCGGCGATCGGTCCTGTAGGAGCGAGCCCTGCGGAACCGAAGCCTCCGACCGAGCAAACCGAGAAGCCAGCGGAGGAGACCGAGAGTCCTCCGACGCAACGCCCGGCGCGGATCGCCGCGCCCTCGATCGGCGACGGGATCAAACTGGTCGATGTCCGCTATGCGCCGGACGAGACCTTGCTCAAGTCGCTCGCCGACGTCTTGCGAGGCTATTTCGAGATCGAATGGGCGTCATACTGCGAGGTCGCGCGGCCGGCCGGAGAGCCGACCCCGGCAATCGGCCTCCGAATCACCGACAACTACCGCGACAACGTCACCGCCATCATCAAGGATCTCTGCGAAGCCGGCCGAAAGCACGACGTGGAAATCGACGTCCTGATGATCGACGGCCACGACATGCTCCGCAAAGCGCGCGAACGCGCGGTGGTCTTCTACCCTTGGAAGCCCAAACCGCCCGGGAGCTAGATAGGCGATAGCGTGGAGGTGGTGGCGAGGGACAAAACACCGCCGAAGGCGTCCGCAAGCAGTGCCGTGCTAAGACACGACGGTGACCGACGGTGACGCACTTCCGGCGATCCGAAAGCCGGTTCCCGCGGCTGCGGGACGGGCATGGATCGAACGCCTCGCGGCCAGCGAGTGCCCGGCGCTGACGACGCGGCGTAAGCGGCGTGAAGAACAGACTGGCGCGAGCCACGACCCCATCGTCTGGGTCGAAGCGCAGGGCGCGAACGTCGTCGATGCCGATGGAAACCGATACGTCGATCTCACATCGGGATTCGGTGTGGCGTTCGTCGGGCATCGTCATCCGGAAGTCGTCACGGCGGTGAAGCGGCAGGCCGACCGACTGCTGCACGCCCTCGGTGACCTGCATCCCTCCGACGTGAAGATCGAGCTCCTCGAACGGCTTTGCGCGCTAGCCCCTTGGCCCCAGGCGCGCGCAATGCTTTCGCTCAGCGGCGCAGACGCGGTGACGGCTGCGCTCAAGACTGCGGTGATGGCGACCGGAAAAACGGGAGTCGTCGCGTTCGAAGGTAGCTATCACGGTTTGACCTATGGTCCTCTGGCGGTGTCCGGGTACGCCGAGCGCTTTCGTGAACCGTTTCAGGCGCAGCTGCAGTCCGACGTTCACTTCGCGGCATGGCCCGGAGGCGATGTCAGCCTCGATGTGGCGCTCGCCACACTGCCCGAAGACTGGAGCGGCATCGGCGCAGTGATTGTCGAGCCCATTCAGGGGCGCGCGGGTGTTCGTCTCCCGCCGCCCGGCTTTCTCGGAGCGCTCGAGCGGTCGTGTAAGAAGAACGGCGCGCTGCTGATCGTCGACGAGATCTTCACCGGCCTGGGCCGCTGCGGTGCTTGGTGGCGATCGGTTGGCGACGGAGTCACCCCGGACGTGATCTGCGTCGGGAAGGCATTGGGTGGGGGCTTGCCAGTCAGCGCGTGCATCGGGAGCGAAGCGGTGATGCAAGCCTGGGGCGCCCCGGACCGGGAGGCGATTCACACGGGTACGTTCTACGGAGACCCTCTCGGCTCCGCGGCTGCGCTCGCAACGCTCGAGCTGATTGAACGCGAACAGCTGGTCACAAGAGCGGCAGATCGGGGCGAGGTGTTCGCGACGGCACTGTCCGCGGAGCGGCTCCCCGGTGTTTTGGAAGTGCGGCACGCGGGGATGATGCTCGGCCTACAGCTAGAGCGTGCTACGCAGGCCCTGACGCTCACCCGCTCACTCCTCGAACGCGGGTACCTCGTGCTGCCTGCCGGCGCGAAGGCCGACATCCTCCAACTAGCCCCTCCGGTGACAGTGAGTGAAAACCAACTCGCAGGCTTCATTGCGGCGCTCCGAGACGTGCTGGGGGCGCGGTGACGGCGCGTGCCGCGTTGAAAGGTCGCATCGAGGCGCAAATCGCACGCTTTGAAGCTGGCCAGAGGGTCGACGCCCGGGTGCGGGATGAGCTGATCGAAGATCTCGCCGCGTGGCAGGCCACTCGAATTCCCGAATATGGCCGGCTGCAACGACACGGGACATGGCCACCTGCCCTACCGACCGACGTCTTCCGGTTTCGACGGATCGCGGCACATCCGGAGGCAGAAGATCTCCGCGTGTTTCGGAGCTCGGGCACCACGTCCTCCGAGCGAAGTGTGCACGTGTATCGCGACCTCTCGCTCTATGATTTCGCCGCGCGCGCGGCGGCCCGCCACATGCTGTTTCCTGACGTCGACAAGATGCGGCTCGTCATGCTCGCCCCGCACGAGGACGAAGCACGAGACTCCTCGCTCGAGTACATGCTGGCGCGGTTCGCGGAATGGTTTGGGACGGAGTGCACCTGGGTCTGGCGCCATGGCGCGCTCGACATCGAGCTCCTAGCCAAGCAGCTTCGCGACGCGGAGGCCTCGGGCCAGCCAGTTGCAGTGCTGGGCACCTCGTTCGCCTTCGTACATGCCGAGGATGGTCTCCGCGACAGGCGGTTCGAGCTGCCTCCGGGAAGCCGCATCATGCAAACCGGAGGGTACAAGGGACGCTCTCGCGAGGTCGATCGAGGGGTCCTCCTCGAAGCGATCCACGCGCGGTACGGAGTCGCGGCGCCACGGATCATCAACGAGTTCGGAGCGACCGAGCTCAGCTCCCAGCTCTACGACACGACGCTGCGCGAGCACATCTACGGTTCCGCCGGGCCGAGGCGACTGTGGGTCCCGCCCTGGGTTCGCGCGACACCGGTGGACCCCGATACACTCCACCCGGTCGAAGGCGAATCCGTGGGCATTCTTCGAATCGACGACACGGCGAATTTGGATTCGGTCTGCTGCATCCAGACCGCCGATCTCGCGCGGCGGCTCGACGACGGCATCGTCGTGCTCGGTCGAGCGTCGGGCGCGACTCCGCGGGGCTGTTCGCTTGCTGCGGACCAGGCATTGGGGGCGCAGTGACCGACGACGGGCCGGCAGTCCGCGCTCGCGCTGCTTCCGTGTTCGAGGCGGGCCAGGTGCTGAGCACATCAACCCTAGCAGAACGCGCTCTTTGGCTCTCGGACGCGGCCTCAACTCTCGCACGGCAGGCCGACGGCGAGCGCGACGCGCTATCGGAAGCGACCGGCCTGAGCATCCCCATGGTCGAGTGGGCGACCCGCACGACCCTCGAGACCATTACCGATAATGCGATGCTGGCGTTGGCGCAGAACGCACGGCAAGGCGTCGATCGAGCCCTCGATCCGATCGGACTGCTGTCGGTCGTCCTTGCAGGCAACGTGTTCACCGCTTCGGTCCGAGGCATCGTCGTTCCGCTCTTGTTCGGCGTCCCGGTGCTGGTCAAAGCATCTTCGAGGGAAACGCTGTTCCCAGCGATGCTCCGAAATGCCCTTCGGTCCACCGACTCCCGATTGGGCGCTGCGATGGACGTCGTCGCTTTCCCGGGAGGCGATGCCGAGGCGGAGGCAGCACTGGTCGAGCTTGCCGAGGCGGTTTCGGTGTACGGCAGCGACGAGACCATCGAGGCGATAGCGGCCCGCCTCGCAAGCACTCCGCTGATTGCGCACGGGCACGGCGTGAGCGTGGCGTACTGTGGATCCCATGCCGTGCGGGGTGCGCACCTCGGCGACACCATCTCCGAGCTTTCGCTCGACATCTGCGCGTACGACCAACGCGGGTGCCTATCTCCGCAGCTCGTCTTCGTCGAAGAAGCGCCGGACCTGTCTGCAATGGACTTCGCCGAACGCCTCGCCAAAGAAGGCCTCGAACCCCTGAGCCGCACGCTCCCGCGCGGCCCTCTCCCAGTCTCGGTCGGCGCCGCACAGGCACAGTGGAGGGGAATCGCCGAGGTGGAAGGGACCTTGTTTCGTGGCGATACCTACTCGGTGTCAGTTCGCGAGCCCCAGCCGATCCGTTGGAGCCCCGGTTTCCGAAACATCACCGTTGCGGGAGTACGCGGCCTCGACGAAGCCCTGCAAGCAATGCAACCGATCGGCTCGAACCTGAAATGCGTCGGCACTGACTCTGCATCGATGCCCGAGCTCCAAGCGCGCCTCACCGAAAGCCCGACCCTCAGCGCATACGCATGCAAGACCGGCACGATGCAAACCCCCGCACTCGACGCCCCCGCAGACGCCCACCCAATCTGGCACGCCCTCTTCCGAAACTAGGGAAAACTACCGAAAACTAGGGTGCGGAGATTTTCGCTTCTGGTCGAGCGCCCCCACAGGAAGCGACTGAGAGGTACTCCCGTACCTCGCAGGGAGCGACCGAGGAGGTAAGCCGACCAGAAGCGAAAAGATCCGTGCCCTAGACGCCCCCGCAGGGAACGACTGAGAGGTACTCTTGTACCTCGCAGGGAGTGACCGAGGAGGTAAGCCGACCACGGGCGAAAAGATCCGTACCCTAGACGCCGATGAACAGACGTTGGCCGAAATTGCGCTCGAGCCTGGCGCCGAAGATCTTCGAGGCTGCGCCTTCGATGTCGTACTCGATGCGCTTGAAGTGGAAGGACCGCGAGTCGCTGTCGTAGACCGTGTAGCTTGCACGGTTGTCGTAGTCGCGAGGTTGGCCGACTGAGCCGACGCTGACGATGTACTTGGTGCCATCCTGTAGCGCGAAGTCTTCAGGCGGAAGCTCCTCGACCTCCCCGGGTCGGAGCCCAAACACCTTGCACAGGTGAGAGTGTCCGATGAACGTGATGTGGCCGAGGTCGTTCCAGATTGGAAGGCACTCGGCGGCCTGGTCGGGCGCGAAGATGTACTCGAACTCTTCGAGGCGCACGGGCGAGCCATGGCACAGGTCGACGCCGATCGCCTCGAGGCGGTGCTTGTACGGAAGCTGCCTGAGCCAAGCCATGTTGTCGGACGTCAGCTCGCGCGCATGCAGGTCGAGCGCCTGACGGGCGGCCTCGTAGTAGTAGCTGTAGTCCATCCGGCCCGCGACCGCTGCGTCGTGGTTTCCAAGGATGGTGACCTCGGCGACGTCTCGAACGATGTCCGCGCATTCATTCGGGCTCCCACCGTACCCGACGACGTCCCCGAGACAGTAGTACGCATCGATATCCTCGCCGCCATAGGCTTCCATGACGGAGGACATCGCCTCTAGATTTGCATGTACGTCGCTAAATATGCCGAGCCGCATGATTGGTTCGCCAGTTACCCAGAATGCTCCATGGTACACGATAGCTCCTGCCCGGTCGACGTCCCGTGCAGCGCACAAAGCCCTATTAGCGCCTCGCGATTCGCCTGGATCTGGCCATCGTCGAGCCCTTGTGCGGACGCGCCAGGCACGATTTCATCGAACTGCCGCGTGAGCGCAGCCGTCAGCTGCTTGGCATCCGCAGCCAAGCCAAACCGCACCGCTTGAAGCACCAGCGAATTCGACATCGCCAAACCGAACCGCAGAGCATCGGCGACGACGCGGCGCCTCGATAGCTCGAATACCGTCCTCGGGACACTCACGACCATGAGCGCCTCTTCGATCCGCTCCGGAGTGCTCCAGGCCTCCAGGCGTTTCAGCCGGCGCAATGCCTCAGCGGCGGTCGGCGCCTCGTTCTCGAGCACGAAGGGGTGCCCGGTTCGATCGACCGGGATCGGGGCCGAACGGCACGCATCGACGGCCTCTTCCCAGAGTTCGGGGAGAGCCTGCGGAGCGAGCTCGGCGCGTCCGATGATCATCTTGGCGTTGGAGGCGCGTGGTGCTTCGAGGCGGAAGGAGCGCAGAAGCTGATGCCGGTCGCTGTAGACGACGACTGTCGCATGGAAGTCGCGCCGAAGGAGCTCCAGAATTCGGCCATCCACGGAGCGAACCGGGTTGAGATAAGCGCGTCGCACCGCGTCAGCCCTCGTATCGGTTAGGACGAGGATGCAAACCGGCAGCTGATCGACCGTCTTGAGCTGAACAAGAAGATCGCTGCTCGCCTCGGAGAACGCGTCGTGGTCCTCCTCACCGACTTGAACGAAAATCCAGAGCTCCTCGTCGTCGATCAGCGGCGCGAGCTCGGTGGACGCGCGATCCCAGAACTCAGCGGGTGGCAGCAGCCCCGCGAGGCGAGGGTAGTAGCTGGCTACGACGGGTGACGCATCCACTGGCTCGAGTTCGGTGACGTCGACCTCGATGGCTTCCAAGTCTTCGAGGTGGCTCGCAAGGCCGCGGCACCCGTAGACAATGGCGAAATGCCGGACGTAGTCCGGGACCTCCTCCTCGTGCTCCTTCATGAGCGAATCGAGCAGCTTGGCGCGCTCCGACAGCTCGCGACCACGGGCCCCGTGCGGAATTACCAGAACGAACTGCTGTGCCTCCGGGTCGTGGTAGATGAACGGCACATCGACGACCTCGCCGTCATCCAGCTGATGCAAGCTGCCCCCGAGTGCCGGCTGGCGGAGTTCCGGGTACTCCCCGACATTGACGACGCGAAAAACCTCGACCTCGAGAGGCACGCGACCGGCACGAAAAACACGAACCCGCTCGGTACGGGTGTGGCCCGAAGGCCCCGTGTAAGGCTGATGAGTCAACGAGGCACCCGACCCCCGAACTAACGCATTCATCGACCGATGGCCAGTTTGCCGAACCGGGCTATTGTGGGTTCACGATGACGACCAACACCGCCGTGGTAGACCTCACAGTGGCCTGCGTGACCTCGGTCAAGAACGCGTCCGGAATGGAGCTCGACCTGACCCAGGACACCCTTCCGATTCTCGACCACTATGCCGAGCTCATCGACTCGCCCCGCGACGAGATCGTGTCGCTCATGGCCCCAATGAGCGGCGCTTACTTCGGTGAGCTCCTGGTCCGCCAACTCGAAGACGGAGAGTGGGTGACCGACCCGGACGACTACAGCGGTTGGCGGCTGCGCTTCGAGCGATCCTCGCTGACGTTCAATCCGATCGGCGTCGCCCTGGAGGTGCTTCTCGGCCAAGACATTCCCGACTGGGGCGCCCATCTACAGGCCGCCCCGGGGGATCAGCTCCGCGTCGAGAAGGCGCTCGAAGTGTTCGGGGACGTGCGTGATCGCGATTACTACACCTTCACCATGCGCTTCGAGGCCATCGAGCAGGCGTATCTAGGTTTGCTGAATAATCCCGCAGGCATGGCCCCCCAGCCTTGACATGGGGCGGTCGGCCTCCATATTTGCCCAAGCTCCTGGAAACACACGAGTTTTCGAGCCTGGGCTGTGACGGATTCACTAACATCAGCAATCGAGCAACCGGCCTGTGGCGAGCTACTCACCACCGGTGATATGGCGCGCCTGAGTGACAGCACACTGCGCACGGTTCGGTTCTACCAGCAAGAAGGACTGATCGAGCCCGAGCGCCGCAGCGCGTGCGGCCACCGACTCTTTTCGGGACGTGAGTTGATGAAACTGCAACTGGCCCTAGACCTCCGTGAGGCCGGGCTGTCGCTGCAGAACATCAAGGATCTGTTTTGCCTCAAGTCCGACTGTGACTGTCCTGAAGAAGCCAGCCAACGGATGTCCCACGTGTTGACCGAACAGATCGACGCCATGCAACAGAAGATTGCAAAGCTCCGAAAGCTGCGAGAGGAGCTGACCGCGATGGTGTCCGTCCTGACAGAATGCCAGTCTTGTGATGAGGGCAACTTCCCCCTCGCCTGCGAGAAGTGCGACGTGCTCGGAAGCCCGCAGTTGCCGCGAGCGCTGCAAGTGCTCTGGCACGAGTCCGAGTAGAGGCTCGAATGGAATGGCAACCGAGCACTCCGCTGTCGGCTGAGGAGTTGGCCAGGCTTCCCGTGTTTCCCCTGCCGCGTGTCGTCTTCTTTCCGGGGACGGCGCTTCCGCTACATTTGTTCGAGCCACGGTACACGGAGATGATCGAGGACTGCCTCGACAGCGGCTGCACTGCAATGGCGGTGGCATTGCTCGCGCCAGGCTGGGAGGACCACTACGAGGCGAACCCGGCGATCTACGAAATTGCCGGCGCGGGTCGCATCGTTGCGCACCAACGCCAACCCGACGGTACACACGACGTCATCTTGCACGGGCTCAACCGAGTCCGCCTGCACGAGCTCCTGAACGAAGGCCACGCCTATCGCTGCGCCCGCGCAGAACCGATCGAGGACTTTGGTGCTGCGTCGTCTTCCGACGTTCTCGCGATGATGGCTTGCGCAACGCGCGTCGCCGCGAAGGTTCGGGAGCGGCAGCCTGATTTCGCCTTGCAGGTCTCGGCCGAGCTCCGGCCAGGGCGCGCGGCTGACATCGTCGCCGATCAACTCGTGGTCAGCCCGGAGGAGCGTCAACACATCCTCGAGACGAGCGATGTCAAAGAGCGCGTGGGCCTCGTCACCGAGTCGGTCGCGTCCCTACTGGCACAGCTCTCCGAGGCCCATGCGCCGTCCTAGGTCACCCCGTAAAGTCAACGCTGTGCGCTGTCCATGGGGCTTCGGTCCCGGCAGTTGCGCAGGGGTGGGGTTCAAGCGTGCGGGGGCGGATGGAACGGGGATGCCGCCTGTGGTACCGAGGCTGTTTACATGAGTGATCCAGGCGAACACAAACCAACCGTAGAGCGGTACGCCGAGGCTGAGTTGCCCTCGCGCTTCGGGGCGTTCCGGGTCGTGGTGTATCGCGAGATCGATGGGGACAAGGAGCACCTCGCGGTCACCGTCGGCGACGTGGACGGGGCCGAGGATCTGCTGATCCGGGTGCACAGCGAATGCCTGACGGGGGAGGCCCTCCATTCCATCCGGTGCGACTGCCGCGACCAGCTCGATCTGGCGCTGGAACGCATCCAAAGCGCGGGCACCGGCGCGGTCATCTACCTTCGGCAAGAAGGGCGCGGAATCGGCCTGGGCAACAAGATCCGCGCCTACGCCAAACAAGACGAAGGCCTCGACACCGTCGACGCCAATCTGGCCCTGGGCTTCGAAGACGACCAACGCGGCTACCAGGTGGCCGCCGACATGCTCCGCGACCTAGGCGTCCGTTCCGTCGCCTTGATGACGAACAATCCACGCAAGGTTCAAGGCTTGGAGAACGACGGCATCAAGGTTACGCGCCGCGAGCCACACGAGGTCGAGGTCCACGACCACAACCGCGGCTATCTGAAGACGAAGCAGGATCGCCTGGGACACTTGGGCACCAACGGCGACGACTGACCCTG
>Ga0316187_10002984_pt1 | contig 14724 bp, 10 predicted proteins | sample CroRivburrow1_MG_FD_204927 | JGI IMG/M metagenome (GOLD analysis project Ga0316187, IMG submission 204927) | Coastal sediment microbial communities from Maine, United States - Cross River worm burrow 1 | ecosystem: Environmental > Aquatic > Marine > Coastal > Sediment | place: USA: Maine... | reverse complement strand
CTGGCAGAGGAGTTACTCAACCTGCTGACCCAGATACCGCAGCTCAAAGTCGCCTCGCGTACGTCTTCATTCTCCTACAAGGGTAAGGATTTCAAGATTTCCGATGTGGGGCGCGAGCTGAACGTGGCCCATGTACTGGAGGGCAGCGTGCGAAAATCCGGTGACCTGATTCGCATTACGGCGCAGTTGATCAAGGTTGAGGATGGTTTTCACATGTGGTCAGAGACCTGGGACCGGTCACTGGACAACATTTTTGTCATTCAGGATGAAATTGCCGCAGCTGTCGTGGACCAGTTGGAAATCACGCTGCTCGGCAGCGTGCCAAAGGTTGAGGAAACGGATCCGGAAGCCTATGCACTTTTCCTGCAGGCAAGGCATTTCAGTAATCTCCTGACGCCCGAAGGATGGGAACAGGCCAACATCCTCTACAAGCAGGCATTGGAAATCGACCCTGAGTACGCTGCGGCCTGGGCAGGCTTGAGCCGGAATTACGTCAACCTGACGGGATACAATCTGCTGCCTCCTGAAGAAGGCTACCAGGCGGGCCGGGAAGCCGCTGAAAAAGCCCTGGCCATCGACCCTGATACCGCACCGGCCCATTCTGCACTGGGCTGGATTGCGATGTACTACGAGACTGATTTACAGATTTCGGCAGAGCATTTTCGCCGGGCCCTGGAACTGGACCCCGGCAATATGAGCACCCTTCGAAACGCCGCGACCTTCGCCTATTCACTGGGTCAACTGGATTACGCCCTGGCCCTGGGTGAATTTTCGGTCTCCAGGGACCCGGTCAATCCCAGTGGGTATTTCAACCTGGCCCAGCATTACACCCTTGCAGGGCGCTATGAGGAGGCCATCGAATCAGCCCACACGGCCATGAAACTGAGTCCCGGAATGCCGGGCGCACAATATTACATTGGTGAATCGCGGTTGCGCATGGGACAACCGGAGGCAGCACTCGCTGCTTTCGAACAGGAAACCGATGACGAGTGGCGGGTAAAAGGAACGGCGCTGGCACTCTATGAACAGGGAAGATCAGAAGAATTCCAGGAAAAGTTCACCGAATTGCGCACCGGATGGGAGGATCGCTGGCCCATCGAAATTGCCCACGTTTACGCATGGATAGGGGAAGTGGACGAAGTCTTTCCACTGCTGGAGAAAGAGCTTGGCGTCAATGGCTTGAGCGGCGTCATGGTTGATCCCTTTTTTAGCGATCTGCATGATGACCCCCGTTGGAAGCCCCTGCTGGAAAAGGGAGGGGTGTCAGAAGAACAATTGAAAGCCATCGAGTTCAAAGTCGATTTGCCTGAATGAGTCAGTTCGGACGGCGTGTGTCCCACCCCGACTGCGATGACAGCGCCTGTTCCAGCGCGCGCCCCACCGTAACCAGCTTCCCTTCCTGGAACAAACCGGACCACAGGTGAACCGAGTCGGGCACCGCGTGGGTCGGCCCGCCGGTGTCTTCACCGGTGATGCCGTTGATGGCCCGGCTCGGGAGTTGCTCGAAACCCGAACGCAGGGCCAGTGTCGGATGACCGGACAGGTTGGTCAGGGCGTTGAGTTCATCTGAATAAGGCGCGAAGAACACATCCGTCTGCGCAAAAAAGGCGTGTAACTGCTCCATGATCAGGCGCCGAATCCGGTCGCACTGGACCAGGCTCACCGCGCCGGCAAATTGCGAGATGCGGAAAAAGTTGGGCCAGGCATCGAAACTTTGGCGGCGCAGTCCATCATCTGCACCGGACAGCGTGAGGGCTTCGAATGCCGCTGCCGCTTCTGCGTTGAGAATGGGATTGATGATGTCCCAGGGCAGTTCGGGGAACTCCAGTTCCTTCAGCGTCACACCGGATGCTTTCAAAGCCTCGAATGCCGCCTGGTCAGATGCCGTGGTTTCGGGCGTTTCGAGCATGCGCGGGTCGTAGCCAACGGTGAGTTGGCGCAGAGGCTGGTTACCATTGTAGGCAAAGCCATGGGTCAGTGAGCCTGCGTCCGCCGGGTCGTAGCCGTTGAGTTCGGCCAGCACCAGGGCCGTGTCCTCGGCGTAGCGGCACATCGGGCCAATCTTGTCGAGCGACCAGCACAGCGCCATCGCACCGGCCCGGGACACGCGGCCGAAGGTCGGCCTCAACCCGGTGACACCACAGCGCTCGGACGGTGAGATGATGGAACCCCAGGTCTCGGTACCGATGGAGAAGGCGCACAGCCCGGCCGCGGTGGCGGCCCCCGATCCGGCAGACGAACCCGAGGCGCCTTCAGCGAGATTCCACGGGTTTCGGGTTTCGCCGCCAAACCACACCTCGCCCCAGGCCAGTGAGCCCGGCGCGGTCTTGCCCAGCAACACCGCACCCGCCTCGCGCAGAAGCCGCGTCACCGCCGCGTCGCTGTCCGGCACACGGTCGCGGAAGGGCGCGGCGCCCCAGGTGGTTGGAATGCCGGCCGTATCCGCCAGGTCCTTCAAACCGTAAGGAACGCCATGCAGCGGCCCGCGCGTTCTGCCCGCCTGCCGTTCGCGATCCGCCTTGGCCGCCTGTTGCAGGGCCAGTTCAGACGTGACCGTGATGAAGCTCTGCAACGGCCCGTCGTAACGGGCGATCCGGTCCAGGTACAGACGGGTCAGCTCGGTACTGGTGATCTGGCCTCTATCCATCCAGTGCGCCAGCTGCTTGATCGAGGTAAAGGCCACATCCTCCGCGGAAGCTGGGCGATCCGCCATCGGCTCGTCGAACAGGGTCACCGAGTCCGGCTGTGCGGCATACTCCACCCCGGGCAAACGCGGGTCAAAAACCGTGGCCGGCGCCAGCCCATTCGGCTTCTCGATGGTTCTCCGCTGTTGGGTCCGCACAATGCGCTGCGCGAAATATCCGTCTTCAGCCTCGACCGCCTGCCCGCCCAGCATCTGGCGCCGCTCTGCCTCGGTAAACTGCAGGCCCAGCAGCTTCTCGGCCTCCGCCAGCGTCCGCTCGGTAATGCGCTCATCGAATCCCGCCCAGATCGGATCGCCGGACTCCGCCCTGGGTGTGCAACCAGCCACTGCGGCGCTTCCGGCGGTGGCCATAAGGCCGGCCAGCAGTCGGCGGCGCTGGATGAAGGGGGTGTGGTCCTGGCTCATGGGGGTCTCCGGGTAAAGGGCATGATGACGAGTATTTTTGCACAATCCCCTGAAAGGAATGCAAGGGAGTGAAAACGGGGGCCGTTCAGTTTTTGAAACGGATATCGCCAGCCATCTGTGCGGCCAGGCCTGCCACGCTCTCATCCAGGCCCTGGTTCAGCATTTCCCCGTCATTTTGCATCCAGTCATCGAGTGACAGGGCTCGCGAAGCGTGTTCATAAAATTTGTAGCTGTGCCTTGCGCGACCCGTATTCCGGTTCCATGTCACGACCATGATGGATTTAAGGGTCCACTCATATTTACCGGAAAAAGTCCGGGTGAACCGGACATCAGACAGGCTCAACTGAACAAGCGCTTCGGCCGCCGAAGTATCCGCCAATCGATCTGCAGGGAGCTGATTCTCCAGCGTGTTCCGGATTTCCATGTGCAGGGTTCGCTGCTGATAAATGTCGGCAAACAGCTGGTCCAGCACCCGCAACTGCTCGTCCGGTGGCGTTTTATGCATATCCGAAGCCGTCCCCGCCAGGCCACCTGCGACGGCTCCCGCGCCGGCCGCCGCACTTTTCTCACCAATTTTGTCTTCGGGTGCGACACCAAAACGGGCCTTGAGGTCATCGGTGGCTCCTTTGCTCTCAATAGCCACCGACCCGACGAAGGGTATGGGAGGTGAACGTTCAGGACCGGTGGCAGTGCATGCGGATGAAAGGAGTAACAGAGAGATGATCAAACAAAGATTAGCCGCGTCCATGCCCTGGACAGGTAGGGGCTTGCCTGCGCCATTGGTCCAAAGACCGTGCTTCGCAGCATCATGTATTCAGTATAGGTGAGTAATCCTGATCACACTCAAAACCATCCTTGCCCAACCCGGCGCCTCGAGGTTGTTCAGCACCGCACCCGTTTGCATTGGCTCGCCTGAGTTGCCAAACTGGTCACTTGTCTCTCCGCATGGATTTCTCAGGTGGAACTCATAGTTTTTGACCTCGATGGCACGCTCCTGAACCAGGAGTCTGACATCTCCGACTACACAAGCGAAACACTCAGGCTCCTTGCCGAGCACGAGATTGCCTACACCGTTGCGACAGGCCGCACCTTGCATAGCGCGCGGGCCGTCCTGGAGGGCCACGAGTTTCTGCTGCCGCAGGCTTACAAAAACGGCGTCATGATATGGCATCCGGAGCAAAGGCGCTTTACAAGCGGCGCCCTGTTGACGGCGGACGAACTCGATCATATCGTCCAGGCCTGTATCCGCCAGGACCTGACGCCTTTCGTCTTTACCCTGGACCAGGATCAGGAGAGCACCGTATACCACCCGCCGATGAAGTCCGACGTCGAGCAGCAGCTGATCCGTAGCGTAGGCCTCGGGGACAACATCAGGGCGCGTGCCCTTGACGAACTGCCTGCTGACGCCGCGATCACTCACGTCAACTCCATCGGCCCCGGCGCAGCGATAAAAGCCGTGCTGCACAGCGTCAATGACGAGCCGCACCTGGTGGCCTACTCCGGAACTGCCTGGGAGGGCCGGCAATGGCACTGGCTTGATATTCACCACAGCGATGCAAGCAAAGGCGGCGCCCTCAAGGAGATGAAGGAATTTCTGGGTATCGAGCGAATCATCTGTTTCGGTGATAGCGACAACGACCTCAGCATGTTCGAGATGGCCGATGAGAGCTACGCACCGGCCAACGCCAACGACGTCATCAAATCCGCCGCCACGGCAGTCATCGGACACCACGATGAAGAGGGCATCGCACGTTTCCTGCGGGAACGTTTTGATCTGAAGGCGACCTGATCAGGTGAAAAATACCCAAACAGGCTGGTGCCGTAACGTAGTTCTTGTCTTGATGGCGGTCACACTGACCCCGTCCGTATTTGGCGAAGACCATGCCTCCGAACAGTCACTGGACTGGATGGCCGGCCATTGGTGCACATACTCCGGGGGGAAATCCGTCGAGGAAGTCTGGTTGCCACCCCGTGGCGGCGAACTGGTCGGCCTGGGGCGTACCCACACCGCGGACCGAACGGTCGGCTTTGAGTTCCTGCGTATCGCCGCGGTAGACGGCGTACAAAACTACATTGCACAGCCCGGCGGGGACCCCCCCACCCACTTTGCACGCACCGATGGTGGCGAGCATTGGGTGCGCTTCGAGAACCCGGAACACGACTTCCCGCAACGCATTGAATACCGGCGCGATGGCGACAATCTTCATGTAGAGGTCGCCGGGCCGGGCAATAATGGCGTTGAAGCCGTCATTCGCCTGGATTTTAGTACCTGTGAAGAAAAGGATTGGTGATGAGTAGTCTCGCAACAAAAATACTCGACGATATTCAAAAAGAAATGAGGATCGGCGAGCAGTGGATGAACAGGGGCAGCAGCAGCCTCAGATGGGTCGCTCACAAGCTGGAACAAACGTTCAGCGTTTCAGAACCTTTCACCTTTCTGGAAAAAGAAGCCGTAGCGGTTGAGGTAAGAATACCCGTCGCCCTGAACGTAAAGAGGCCCAAAGAACAGGTCTGTGGCCTGCTTTCACAGTTCAATTACACGACCATTGGATCTGCCTATGTTTTCGATGCGGATCGAAAGGAAGTGTTCAGCTCGCTGAAAATTGTCGTCACGGAAGCGGACCTGGCCGAACGTTGCTGGCAGATCAGAACCTTCGCGCTGTTTCAAATGATCATGGCAGAACACCAGGCGCAATACATACTCGAAGCCATATCGGGGGGCCTGGCCAGGGCAGAATCAACCAGAGCACAGCCCGACCCCATGCTGGATTCGTTCATGGATTTCGTCACCTCCCGCCCACGGGCAGAGAATCGCTTCGAAAACCAGGTAGAGCTGAACCTGGCGGCAGAATACTGCCAACAGATTGGCGGGGTATCGAGTGATCCCGACCACCCCGGAGCCACGCTGGAGTTCCGCTTTTCAGATTCCAGTACCGCCATTGCCTCCTTGATCACAGATGTGGAGCACCCGTCGGTTGGCAGAGGTCTGCGCACCCTGTTGGCACTACCCATAAGTTACAAAACCAATGCGCAAGCCTCCCTGGCCGCCAACGAACTTAACCTGCGGGAAGTCGCCAGTAAGGAAAATGGCGATTTTCTGGGCGCATGGAGTATTGACCAGAGAACCACAAATCTCTCGCCGGTCTTTACCTCCTATTTACCCAATGCCCTGTTTGCAGAAGCACTCATCGCGAAAAGTGCTATCCAACTTGGGATGCGGGCGCGCACTTGCGAGCGCTGGCGTTTTCCAGACAGCAGCTTCAGTAAAACTGCGCTGGAAATTGTGCTGGCCCGGAAGGGGCAGGTTTTTGAGGGGGATGATACGTCTCATTAGGGCGGCTCCCCACCCAGCAGCTAATCTTCGGACGCCGCAGCAATTCGGATACAATCGCATCCATGACCTTCTTCACAGAGTTAAAGCGCCGTAACGTTTTCCGAATCGGCGTGGCATACGTGTTGTTTGGCTGGGTGCTGCTGCAGGGAGCGGATTTCGCCCTGGACCTGATCGGCGCGCCCAACTGGATCATCCAGTCGATTTCGATCGTGGCCGCGGCCGGCCTGCCCGTCGCCCTGATCATCGCCTGGGTCTTCGAGTTGACGCCCGAGGGCCTGAAGCGGGAAAAGGACGTCGATCGCAACCAGTCGATCACCACGAAAACGGGCCGCAAGCTGGACCGGGTCATCATCGGCGTGCTGGCGTTGGCCGTGGTTTACCTGCTGGTCGACAAGCTAGTGCTGCAGGACCTGGTCACGCCCCCCGAAACCGGGCCCGCGAGTACAGAGGCCGCCCTGCCGGTCGAACAGAGCCCGTCAGTGGCCGTGTTGCCCTTCGTCAACATGAGCGGCGACAGGGAGAACGAATATTTTTCCGACGGTTTGACAGAAACCCTGCTGCACATGCTCTCGCAACTGCCCGGGTTGCGGGTGGCCGCGCGCACCTCCTCGTTTGCCTTCAAGGGCCAAAGCGTCAGTATTGCTGAAATAGCGGCGACCCTGGGCGTGGCGAATGTGCTCGAAGGCAGTGTGCAGAAGGCCGATGACCGCGTGCGCGTCACCGCGCAGCTGATTCGCGCCAACGACGGCTTCCACATCTGGTCGCAAAACTACACCCGTCCGCTGGAAGACATCTTTGCCATACAGGACGAAATCGCGGCCGACGTGGCGGACGCGCTGGGCAGTTCCCTGCTGGGCACCGCGCAACCCGACCTGCACGGGGTCAGCACCAGCGACCTCTCCGCCTACGACAGTTACCTTAAAGGACTCGAGCAGCAGGCGTTTTATTCCTATGGCAGCCTGGACAACGCCGAGAACCATTTCAAGCAGGCGCTGGCCCGCGACCCCGACTTCATCGATGCCCGCCTGGAGCTGGCGCGCAATTACCTGCTGAAATTCAACACCGGCCTGATCAACGAAGACGAGGCCAGGGCCCTGGCTGTTCCGCTGATCAGCCAGGTCCGTGAACAGGAGCCGGATAATCCGCTGGGCCGCGCGCTGGAGCTCTCATTGAACCTGTTTATTTTTGACCCCTCGGTGAGCGCAGCAGAAACCCGGGCCACGGTGGACGAGTTGCAGTACCTGCTGCAGTTGTTGCCCACCGAGTCCCTGATTCGCATCAACGTGGCGGCAACATTGCACCAGTTTTTCGGCAACCAGCAACAGGCGATCGAAGTGCTGCAGGCCGGCCTGATGATCGACCCGCTGGAAGCCGAGTTACATCGCTGGCTGGGCCGCATTTATAACGACAGCGGGCAGTTGGATGAAGCACGCGCTTCGTTGCAGCGTAGCCTGGAGCTGGCCCCCGATAACCCCAACGGTTACGGCACCATGACAGAGGTCGAAAAAGAAGCGGACAACCTGCCCGCTGCGCTCGACTGGATGCGCCGGGCCAGCCTGGTCGACCGGCAGGACCATGAACTCGCCGCTCATATCGCCCGGGACCTGTATCGCCTCAGGCTAACGGAAGAGGGCGATTACTGGCTGGCCCGCGTGCAAGCCCTGGCGCCGGATTCGGGCGTGGCCCGCAACCTGGAAGTGGAACGTGCGGCAGCCCGGGATGATACGCAGCAGGTTATCGCGCTGGCCTCCGCGATGATCGCCGACCAGGTGGATAACCGCCAGGGTGCTTTCGGTGAAACCGTATTTATCTACATCGATGTCATGCTGGAGGCGGGCAGGGCACGGGAAGCTTACGATTTCCTGGTCAGTGTGCGTCCGGAAATCACCCGCCTTGAACAAATCAGCCCGGATATCCAGGGACTGATCATGCAATGGGCCTCGATCGGTGCAATGTCTGGTTTCGAATCATTCGAAAACAGGCAAGCAGCGTGGAGGCGCTTCTCCGGCCAGCTCGATGCGCAGGGCTTTCCCTGGAAGCTGGACCCGGCCAGTGAAGACTACACCTGGGATTTCATCATGAACGGCGAGGTGGAGCAGGCGATCGATCACTACCTGCAGTACGAGTTGACCGAGCCACTGGCCAAAAACCTGAATCGTCACCGCAAACTTCATTATCAATTTTTCGGCCCGGTGTACGAAGATCCGCGCGTGACCGCCAAACTGGCCGAAGAAGCCGAGCGCTATGCCGCGGTGCGTGAGGAAGTCCGCGCCATGCTGCAGCGCCCGGAATGGAACAACCCCTGACATAGAGAAGATTGATGACCCTGGCCAACCCCCATCTTCATGCAAAACTGAGCGAGTTGTTCAGGCACGCCGCCCGGGCCCATCATGAGGCGTTTGCAGCCACCGGTGGTAAGGATCCCGAATGGCCGCTGTGGTTCACCAATTACCTGATGGAGCCGCTGGGCCGTGCACTCGACACGACCTTCACCAGGAGCCACCTGATCTATTGCCTGATGAATGCCGATTTTGATCACCAGGCCCTGGAACCCGATACCGACTGGGTTGATTTTTACGCGTCTGAATTCATCGAGCACTACGCGCCCAGCGATACTCCCGCAACCGATAAGCTGGCTCTCTACACCATGGCCGGCTGCCCGTTCTGCAGGCGTGTTGATGAAACCATCGCCCGGCTGGGGCTGGATATCGAATTGCGCGATGTACGCCAGGCCAGGAATTGGCGTGAAGAACTGATCGAAGCCCGCGGCCGCGCCACCGTTCCGGTGCTGTGGATCAGGTCACCCGATGGAGAGGTGCGCTGGATGCCTGAATCGCTTGATATTGTTCATTACCTTGAGCACATGTACGGATAAGCGCCGGCAGCTAAACTTTGTGAATTCCAGGCGGTCAGAGATTCCATGGCAGAGTCAAATCATCGGAAAATGATCGCAATTTCTGTCGCCGTCGTGTTCGCACTCGGTTTCGCGACCTATGTTCTGTGGCGTCCTGCCCAGGGCGTTGATGACACGTTGTCCCTACAGGACCCTCCCCTGCCGGCTGGCGAAAGCCAGGACACTGAACCAGTCCTTTCCGGGTCCAACCCGGACAAACCTCGCACCACGCTTTTGAGCGCGCAGCCGCGTGGTAATCCCGGGGCTGCAGACAAGCGAAAAAGTGCCGCAACGCAGGTGACCATTCCGCACGATGTCGTCATGCAGAAATATAAGAACGAGCTGTGGGAGGAGCTCCAGGCAAACCCACCCGCATTCAGTTGGCCGGGCGATCCCGCGCTCGACGCCGATATGGCCTACCGGCTCTATATGTATTATGGCAATTGCTCTGTTTTAAACAGCAGGGGCGACCATATCGATAAGCAGATCGACAAGATCGTAAGCCGGGCAGAAAAAGCTGGCGGCAGGTCGCTGCAACGACTTGAAGGCCGGCTTGACCGAATCATTGATTATTACGAGCTGTGCGAGCCCATACCCCCCGATGTGGACAGCCAGATGGAAACGGTGATCTGGATGTCTGAAGCCGTTCGCCTGGGTCATGAGATTGCAGAGGTGCAGTTCTACGAGAAGGCCATGGGGTTTATTTTACGCCCCGACCCAACCACCAACAGCCCTCCCCTGGCCTTGAGGCAACCGGGCCTGGTCGAAGAATTCAAAACCACCGCACGTCTCGGGCTGGCCCGTGCCCTGGAGAGAGGGCACCCGGAGGCCTACCTGGCCAGGTCCCAGGCCGTGCTTGAAGGGTTGATCTACAAAAAAGATCCGGTTCTGGCCTACGCGTACGCGCGAGTGGCCGAACAGGAAGCAGCGAAAAATCAGCTGATCCTCGAAGATCTTGACCGTTGGAAACAGCAGGCCGCCAGGTACCTGGACCAGGAACAAATTGCAGAAGCCGAGCAACTGGCGCGGGACTTGAAGGCTCCCTGAGCAGGTGCTCTCAGGTGGCAACGGTTCCAGCAGGAACCTGCTCATATTCGAGTTCGCTCAACCCGACGGCGGCGGCTTGATACCGGCGCGTTCCAGCAGGTCGAGGAATCTGGGATCATCGAACAGCGGCACAAAATCGGGGTCGTTGCGAATGAACGAGAGGTTTACTTCCCGCACATCTACCGATTTTTCCAGATATTCCAGGGCGCGGTCAGGTTGGTCCATCTGCACCAGGGCGGCAGCCAGCGAGGAATACTCATCCTTCGTTTCCTCGACCGCCACGACCAGCCGCTCCAGGAACTCGTTGGCGCGCTCAGTGTCGCCTGTGTGGTAATAGGCGATGGCGGCGTCCTGCAGGTCGCCGATCGACTCCGGTTCTTCCGGCAATACCTCAATCAGCTCGCCCCAGCGATTCTGGAAACGCAGCCTGAATAAGTTCATTCGCCAGTTCCACATGCTCATGAATTTTTCATCGCGGTGCTTCGCCAGCTTCTCCGTCAGCCAGGGGATTTCATCGAATTGGCCGGCAAAACTCAGCGTAATCCCCAGGCCGAAGTACGCCCGCAGTTGCATTGGGTCGACTTCCAGCGCCTTCTTGTAGTAGCTGATAGCCTCGTCAAAGCGCCCTTCAGTAGACAGGAAATAGCCGTAAGTTCGTAGCCCTTCGGCATCACTGGGGCGAAGCTCCAGCGCCCGAAGATAGGAGCGTTCGGCCGCCTCTGTGTCCCAGTCGTACTCGAGCTGAATGTCAGCCAGGGCGAGCAGCGCCTCTACCGAGTCTGGATCGATCGCCAGTGCCTTATTCGCCATCTCGCGGGACCGCTCATAACCTTCCCGTTGACTCAATACACCTTTGATGGATGACCAGCCGTAGGCATCGGCCAGGCCTGCGTAGGCCAGGGCGTAATCAGGATCGATCTCCAGCACAGCCTGGTACTGTTCAATCGCACGGTTGAGGAGGTCGACCTCGTCCGTGTCCCGGGCAAGTTCGTAGGTGTGGCGTGCCCGCAGGTAGAGTACATAGGCATCAGTGCTGGTCTCGCGCGGTGCCAGGGGTGAAGCTTCTCCCGGCTCAAACAGCTGAACCTTCAGCGCATCGACCACGGCCCGCGCAATCTCGTCCTGCACTGCGAAGATATCGTCCAGCTGCCGGTCGTAAGTTTCCGACCACAGGTGAGAATCGGTATCGACGTCGATCAGCTGCGCCGTGATCCGGATGGTCGCACCCGACTTGCGCACGCTGCCTTCCAGGATGTTGGCGACGTTCAGCTCGCGCGCGACCGATGGCAGGCTGGAGTCCTTACCCTTGAAGGCAAATGAAGACGTGCGCGAGGACACCCGCAGATCGTCTACCTTTGCCAGCAGGTTGAGCAACTCCTCGGTCAAACCATCAGAGAAATACTCGTTTTCATCGTCGCCGGACATGTTTACGAAGGGCAGGACGGCGATGGACTTGGGCTGGTCGTCAGCGTCCGTGACGCCGGTCGCTGTTCCCTCATCAACCGTCACGGCCAGGCTTTGTTCCGCTACCGGGGTCTGCTCTTTTGGAGCGGACATGAACAAAAACCGGTCCGCAATCAGCACCGCAACGGTCGCGACCAGCCCGAAAATGATCAGCCGGTCAATCTTGCGGCCTGTATCTGTTGCGACCGACTGCGAACGGTCGATGTCGTGCTCGCGTTTCAGGCCTTCAGGCGTCATCTCGAACACCCAGGAGAAGATCACCACTAAAGGCAGCCCCAGCAACAGCAGTCCCAGCACCAGGCGCAAACCCCAGCCGGGCACGTCCAGCAGGCCAAACAGGATGTCCGCGATCTGCATCAATACCCAGCCCGCAACCGAGTACAGCACGGTCACGCGAATGACGTTTCGACGTTTCAGCTCAGCCCACAGTGCTGCCATCTAAATCCTCCTGAAGGGGGATTATAGCGGTTTGCGCTGCGCAAGGATTACTGCGTAAAAAAATCCAGCACATGCCCCAGCGCTGAAGCGTTTGTTCTGCACTTGGGGCCGCCAGGGGTCAAAAATAAACCCGCCAAAGCGGGTTTATTTGTTGATTTATTCAATTATTGTTTTGATTAGCGGGACTTGGTGTGATCGATGTTCCAGATGTAATCTGAATGGGACCCGCAAATATCACTGAATTCCACAGCTTGTGAATTGTCCTCCGCCTCATAGAGCGCATCAAGCACGTAGCTCCAGGCCTCGAAAAGGTCCGTAGTGTTCGCTGCGGTCATGGTGCCCAGACGGCGGTATTTGCCACCCACCTGGTGTGAAGACCAGCCCCAGGACTTGAGTACGCCACTTTCAATAGCCTTTTCATAAACGGGAGCAAAAACATTAGCTACAATTTCATCTGCCCGCTCTTCCCTGTTAATGTCACAAACATGGTATACGGACAAGCCAACCGCACCACGATCACCCGTTACACCGCTTCCAGACTGCATTTTCCAGATGTAGTCTTCATGTGCGTAGCAGATCTCACTGAACCCGTCATCAGCACCGTCCATAGCCTCGTCCACTCTCTTCGAAATGGTCTCCTGTGCTGCCAGCAAACCCGGGACGCTGTCTGACATATGGTATTGAATACGGCGCCATTTGCCGCCCGTGTGATGAGACACCCAGCCCCACGACATAATCGTTCCATCAGCGACTGCTGCGTCATAAATCGGCGCAGTGTTTTTCTTGACCAGCTCATCCGCTTTCTCTTCTTTGGAAACTTTGCAGTAAAAATAGGTGGAATAGATGAATACGTCTTTTTTCTCTTTTTCTTCCTCAGCGGACGCCAGGAAGGGCACCGCCAACAATATTGCCAGGGTGGAAATCAGCAAGATTTTTTTCATGGTAAAGTTCTCCTCAGTTGGCCGGGATCATCCCCGACTCGCCTGCGAAGTATACGTAATTTTAAATTTTCTGCTGGTACCGGGCTGCTACTCGCCCATGACCGCGCATAGGAATGTTGCCACTTTGACTCTTTCGAACATGAATAAGCACATAGTACCTGGACTTGTAATCTGGACCACGCTAGCCCTTATTTCAGTCCAGGTTGTGGCTGACCCGGGCAACAGCGCCGCGGTGGCTCGCGAATATCGCCAGGCCCATGAGCAGCAACTGGTCGACGAATTTGCTGCTTTGCTGAGCCTGCCCAATGTGGCGACTGATGGCGCTGCCATCCGAAAAAACGCGGAGTACATCGCCGAATTATTGCGGCCCCGTAAATTCCAGACAGAGCTATTGGAGGCGCCGGGCAGTCCGCCGGTTGTATTCGCGGAGAGGCTAAGCCCCGGAGCCGGGAAAACCCTGATGATTTACGTGCATTATGACGGCCAGCCCGTCAACGCGGCCGACTGGGCATCGGACCCCTGGACGCCGGTGATGCGCGACGGCATGGTCGAATACGGTGGCCGGCAGGTGCCGATGAAAGCGCCCTTCGATCCCGAATGGCGCATATTTGGCCGATCGGCCGGCGATGACAAAGGGCCGATCATTGCCCTGATTGCCGCGCTGGATGCACTCGACCAGGCCGGCATCCCTTTGTCGGTGAACCTGAAGCTGTTCTTCGAAGGGGAGGAAGAGCAAGGGTCCCCCCACCTGGAAGATATGCTGAGTCGCCACAAGGACAAGCTGGACGCCGACCTGTGGTTGTTCTGCGACGGCCCGGTCCACCAGAGCCGGCAGTGGCAACTGGTCAATGGCGTTCGTGGCAGTTTCGGTTTTGGAATCACCGTATACGGCCCAAACCGCCCGCTGCACAGTGGCCACTACGGCAACTGGGCGCCGAACCCCATCATGTTGCTGATCGACCTGATTGCCAGCATGCGGGCGCCGGACGGCACCATCCTGATCGACGGTTATATGGACCGCGTAGTATCACCTTCGCTAAGCGAAATGGAAGCCATTGAAGCCGCGCCATCCGTTGATGCGGACCTGGTTCGCGAGCTCGGCATCGGCCGCCCGGAAACAGAAGAACGTCTCGAACTGGCCATCATGCGTCCCGCCCTGAACGTTCGGGGCATCCACTCCGGTGACATCGGCAGCCAGGCGCGCAATGCCATCCAGCCGTTAGCCACCGCCTCGATTGGCTTGCGCCTGGTGCCGGACCTGACTCCTGAGTTCGCGCGCGAAGCGGTTGAGCAGCACGTACGCAAACAGGGTTATCACATTGTGTACCAGGAACCTGGCTCCAAAGACCGCGCAGAGCATGAGCGCATTGCCAGGCTCGACTGGAGTGAGTCCGGTTATCCGGCCTACCGGTCTGACTTCGATTTGCCTATGATTCGGAAAATTGCCGGGATCATGGATGAACTGAGTGATCAACCCCTGGTGCGCATGCCCTCGATG
>Ga0316187_10002983_pt1 | contig 14733 bp, 13 predicted proteins | sample CroRivburrow1_MG_FD_204927 | JGI IMG/M metagenome (GOLD analysis project Ga0316187, IMG submission 204927) | Coastal sediment microbial communities from Maine, United States - Cross River worm burrow 1 | ecosystem: Environmental > Aquatic > Marine > Coastal > Sediment | place: USA: Maine... | reverse complement strand
GACCGGGCAGGGTGACGGGAAATCCGGCGAACAGGCAAGCGAGCCGCAGACTGCACAGCCGGAAAACCCCGGCGCTGCGAAGACAGACGGACCGCAAGTGCAACCGGGGGCCAAGCCGAGCGCTGATGCGGCAGTGGCGGAGGCGGCGTTGCCTGCCGGCATCAGGGAAGCTGCCGGCAAGGCCAAGCGGGTTGCCGCCGATATCAGCAAGACCCTGGAAGACCTGAAGGTTAAGCTGGCCGATCCGTCCTTGCCGGCAGGTGAGCTGGCCAAGGCGCGCGAGCAGCTTGAGATCGTGCGAGAGCAAGCCAAGCTTGTTGACCTCGAACTGACGGCTCCTCTGGCGCAGATGGATGCGCAAGTAAGCAGGCTGGGGCCTGCTCCAAAGGACGGTGAGACGGAGCCGGAAACTGTTGCCAATCAGCGCGCTGAACTTGAGCGGGTGCGCGGCGTGTTGCTTGGTGCCCGTGCCGAACTGGCGCTGGCAGCGGGTGCGGCAGATCAACTTGCCAGCCAGGCCGGAAAACTCGAGCGGACGCGCTATTTTGACAGGCTGTTCAAACACGAAAAGTCCATTCTGGCGCCAAGCCTGTGGTCGGACGGGATCGTCAGAGCGGGTGATATCTGGGCTCGCACGACGCGGCTGGCCACCGGTTACTACACACTGATCGCGGAGAACAATGGCGCATGGATGGCGTGGTTCCTGCTGGCTGCATTCATCGTATTGGCCACGGGCGGCTATCATGCCTGTCGTGCACTGGCTCATCGAGTTCGGGCAGGCAGGGAACCAAACGGTGAACTCGGGAAGCTGGTTCGAGTGGTGGCTACGCCGGTTGGCTACGCGCTGGTCGCCGTTGTCACCACAGCCGTCTTCGGCTTGCTCTTGTTTCAATTAGGAGCAGAATCGCCGCGAATTGAACAATTCTATTGGGCATTCGCCATGACGATGGTGATGTTCGCATTCACCCGGGGTCTGGCCAGATCCATCCTGTCGCCGACACAACCGAATTGGCGAATTGCCAATCTTTCAACGCCGGCCGCCCAGAAGTGGCTCAACCTGCTGACGATTGCGTTTGTTGTTATGGCGGCCAGCTATCTCATCAATGAACTTCTGGTGGTGGTGAATCTGTCAGAAGATATGAACCCGCTGCGTCGAGCCATCGTGCTGCCGGTGCTGATGATCATCATCGTCAGGTTGATCCTGGTGGCGCAGCGCGACCGGCGCAGCGGTGAGGCCCCGCAAAGTAAGACGGTCTATTTTGCCTGGGCATCCTATCTGATCCAGCCAATTTGGCTGCTTATCATCGCAACCGGGCTGGCACTAATTACCGGCTATCTGACACTGGCCACCTACCTGATGGCCAATATTGTGGTCATTGGCGCTGTGGTGAGCTTCCTGTACTGCATACGCCGTCTTGCAGATGCCTTCGTGGCACAGAGCATTTCGGAAGGCAGCCGCATATCAAATACGCTCAAACATACGTTTTCCATGTCGGAGCAGGGGATCAAACGGGCGGGCATTGCGCTGAATGCATTTGTTGACCTCACACTTCTGCTGCTTGGCCTGCCGCTGTTGCTGACCCTGACGGCCCTGTCATGGGTGGATGTGCGAAGCTGGTTTTCCACTGCGTTTTTCGGGTTTGATATTGGCGATATCACCATTTCGCTGTCCTCCATACTGCTGGCTATTGGCGTGTTTGCTATCGGCCTGCTGCTGACCCGATTGATCACCGGATGGCTGGACCGGCGCATTCTGTCTGCGACCAACCTGGATGCCGGTGTACGCAACTCGATCCGTACCGGGGCCAGTTATACCGCTACCATTCTGGCGCTTCTGGTGGCGTTCGCTGCGGCCGGCGTAAACTTCGGCAATATTGCCATCGTGGCCGGTGCGCTGTCGGTCGGCATCGGTTTCGGGCTGCAGTCCATCGTCAACAATTTCGTCTCCGGTCTCATCCTGCTGGCGGAACGCCCTATCAAGGTGGGTGACTGGGTGGCGGTGGCGGCAGGGGAAGGCACGGTCACGAAAATCAACGTGCGCGCCACCGAGATCGAGACCTTTGATCGCTGTTCGATCATTGTGCCGAATTCAAGCCTGATTTCAGATGCTGTGCAGAACTGGACCCATGGCGACCTGATGGGGCGCTGCAAGGTGCTGGTCGGCGTAAGTTATGATGCGGATCCGCAACAGGTGCATGACATACTGGTCAAGTGTGCAGAGGATCATCCCCGCGCCATGGCCTACCCGTTGCCGTCGGTCTTGTTCACGGATTTCGGGGCCAGTTCGCTGGACTTCGAGGTGCGGGTGTTTATCAATGATGTGAACTGGGTTGCCTTTGTGGCCAGTGAATTGCGGTTTTCAATTCACAAGGCGCTCAAGGAAGCCGGCATCGAAATTCCGTTCCCGCAGCGCGACATCAATGTCCGCGGCTTCCAGGAAGCAGTTGCCGAGGCGGTACGGGCTGAAGCAAAGCCTGCACCCAATGCAAAGCCGAAAGGATAGCCATGTCTGGTCTCGATCACGTGGTTCATTGCACAAGCAACTTTGACGGCTTGCGCACCACTATGGCCCAGATCGGCTTTACCCTGACGCCGCCTGCCGAACATCCCTTCGGCACCGGCAATTCATTGGTCCAGTTGGACGGTTTCTTTCTGGAGTTCCTCCATTTGCCGAACCCGCACCTGGTGCCGAATATTGCCGATGGCGAATTCGGATTTGCGGCCTATAACGCCGATTACCTGAAGGATGGTGGCGAAGGCATTTCAATGCTGGTGTTTGAAACCGCAGACGCTGCCGCCGAACAGGCCCGGTTTGTCCAGGAAGGGCTGGATACCTACAAGACCTTTGATTTCTCTAGATTGGCAAAACAGCCTGATGGTGAAGAGGTGACGGTGGGGTTCTCGCTGGCCTTTGCGACCCACGCGGACATGCCCAAAGCGGCGTTTTTCTATTGCCAGCAGCATGCACCGCAATATTTCTGGAAACCCGAATATCAACGCCACGCCAATACAGCAGTTGCAATCGGTGAAGTTGCCATGGTCGCCACCAACCCCTTGCACTATGCAGGTTTTCTGGAAAGCCTGAGCCAGGGCGAGATGGTTGTGTCAGCAGACAATCTGGTGCGGGTCAAGACGCCCCGGGGGGCCCTGGCCATGTATTCTCCGGCCGCCTTCGAGACAGCTTACGGGTTTTCGGCGCCGTCACTTGCCGACGGACCGGTGCTGGCCGGATACCGCATTCAAGTGGCAAACCGGGAGGTGGCCCTGAACCAGCTTGATGCGGCTCATGTTTCGTGGCGCGAGACGCCGTCTGGTCATGCAATTGGACCGGATGTGGCGTCGGGTGCAGTCATGGCGTTTTCAGAGGTTTTCTGACGAGCATGCTGGATCCGAAACTGACAGGTTTGCAGAACCTCGATCGCCTGCGTGATGCGGGCGGGCGGGCGCCGCTTGGCAGCCTGATGGATTTCCGGCTTGTGGACGTAGGCGACGGCTTTGCGGTGTTTGAAGGCAATCCCGGTGCAAAGCATTACAACCCGGCCGGCACAGTGCATGGCGGTTGGGTTTCCTCGATTCTAGACAGTGCCTTAGGCTGCGCAATTCACTCGCGGCTTGAAGCAGGCCAGGGCTATACGACAGTGGAACTGAAGATCAACATGGTGCGTGCCCTGACTGATCAGACCGGACTGGTGACGGCACGTGGCGGCGTCATTCACCTGGGCCGCCGGGTGGCGACGTCGGATGCCCGGCTGGAAGATGCAAACGGCAGACTGCTGGCGCACGGATCATGCACATGCATGATCCTGTGAGTACCTGCCTGTCTGGTGCCCATCGTGATGTCTGAAACATCCATAGACACACTTGTTTTGGGCGCTGGTGCAGCGGGCATGATGTGTGCAATTCATGCAGCAAGTCGCGGTGGCCAGGTATTGATCATCGACCATGCCCGAAAACCAGGTGAGAAAATCCGCATAAGCGGCGGCGGACGTTGTAATTTCACCAACCTGAACACGGCGCCGCAGAACTTCATTTCAGGCAATCCGCATTTCGCCAAATCGGCGCTGAAACGCTATACGCAGCAAGATTTTGTCACGCTGGTTAAACAGCACGGCATTGCCTTCCACGAGAAAACCCTTGGCCAGCTTTTTTGTGACGGTTCAGCCACCGAGATCATCAATATGCTGCTGGCGGAAATGGCGAAGGCGGGTGTGGACCTGCGGTTGGAAACCAGTATCAGTGCGGTTCGCAAGACCGATACCGGGTTTGAGGTCGAGCTTTCGACGCAGGGCCAGCTTGCACAGGTGTCGTGTCACAATTTCGTGGTGGCGTGCGGCGGCAAGTCGATCCCGAAAATGGGGGCCAGCGGGTTCGGCTACCAGCTTGCGGAACAGTTCGGGCTGGCTGTCACCGAAACCCGCGCCGCTCTGGTGCCGCTGACCTTTTCTGAACCCATGCTGGCCGGCTTCAAACCCCTGGCTGGTGTGTCTGCAGACGCGGTGGTCAGTTGTGGCAAGGCAAAATTTGCCGAAGCTGTGTTGTTTACCCATCGCGGGTTGTCCGGCCCCGCGATCCTTCAGATATCGTCCTACTGGCGAGAAACCGACCCGATAATGCTGGACCTGTTGCCGGGGTGCGATGTGTTTGGCGAGTTGAAGACGATGCGCAAGAGCCATGGCAGGAAAGCCGTCGCGACAGTACTTGGCGAGTTTCTGCCCAACCGGCTGGCGGGATATGTCACCGAGCAGGCAGGTATCAGTAGCAATCTCGCGGACCTGTCCGACAAGGCCTTAATGGCTATATCGGCAGCCATCAGACAATGGCAAATTGATCCGGTCGGCACGGAAGGGTATCGCACGGCGGAAGTGACCCTTGGCGGTGTCGACACGCAAGGTTTGAGTTCGCGCAGTATGCAGGCCAAAGACGTGCCGGGCCTGTATTTCATCGGCGAGGTGGTCGACGTGACCGGTTGGCTGGGCGGCTATAATTTCCAGTGGGCATGGTCGTCGGGCTGGGCGGCAGGCACGGCTATAGCAGAATCAGGACACGGGTCATGAGTGATCGGACGAACGAACTGGGACAACCAATCGGGTTTGCAGTACCGGACTGGACCCCTTGTTCCAGGCCGCCGCGTGAACCCATGCTGGGGCGATATGTGCGGCTGGAGCCGATCAATGCGGCAAGCCACGCACAAGACCTGTTTGAGGCATTTGCAGCCGATCGCGAAAACCGCATCTGGACCTATCTGCCATACGGGCCGTTTGCCGGTGTCGATGACTGCCGAAGCTGGATCGAGAACACCTGCCTCGGTGATGACCCGCTGTTTCATGCCATCATTGACGGCGATACGGGCCGGGCGGTCGGGGTCGCCAGCTATCTGCGCATTGAGCCTGCCGTCGGCGTGATTGAGGTCGGTCATATCAATTATGCACCGGCGCTGCAGAAAACGCGCGGTGCTACCGAGGCCATGTACCTGATGATGCGCCGGGTGTTCGGTGAGCTTGGTTACCGCAGATATGAATGGAAATGCGATGCTCTCAATGCCGGCTCGTGCGCTGCTGCCGGCCGGCTCGGCTTTACCTACGAGGGCCAGTTCCGGCAGGCGACAATGTACAAGGGCCGCAACCGGGATACCAACTGGTACTCCATACTGGACACTGAATGGCCGGAGCTGGAACGCGCTTATGAAGCGTGGCTGGCCCCGTCCAACTTTGATGAGCGCGGTGTCCAGAAGGCTGGTCTTGCCAGTCTGACCGCTTAGAGCAACATGGGTTCAAGTGAACCCATAAAGTTGCTCTAACACTTTAGAATCGATCAGGTTTATGATTTTTGGTGTTTCAACCAAAAATCATCCTGATCTAGTCCAGTACGGTCAGTATCTCACTCATCGGTTTCTTGACGGTGGCCGCTTTCGGGATGGTGGCATTCGCGGCGGCATGGCCGACGGCGATGATCATCACCGGCTTTTCCGATGCCGGCCGGTTGAGCATAGGGTTCAAGAATTTCATCGGGTTTGGCGTGTGGATCAGCGATGACAGGCCGGCCATGTGCAGCGCGGTGATCAGAAAACCTGCAGCCAGGCCAACGCTTTCCGGCACGTAATAGTTCTTGTAGCGCGAACCATTGTCGAACGCGCCCCAGCGCTGGGCAAACACAATGATCAGCCAGGGAGCGACCTCAAGATGGGGCTTGTCAGGCCCGGTGCCGATGGGTGCCAGCGCCCTTATCCATTCATCGCCGGCGGACCCGCCGTAAAAATTGCGTTCCTCTTCCTCAGCCGCCTGCCGGATCTGCTGCTTCATGTCTGGATTGGCGACAGCCACGAAATGCCATGGCTGGTGGTTGGCACCCGATGGTGCGCGCCCTGCTGCTGCGATGCAGGTCTCGATAACATCCCGCGCTACCGGTGTATCTGCAAAGTCCCGTATGGTGTGCCTTGTCTTCATGGTTTCCAGAAAGGCGCAGGCTGCAGCAAGACTGTCGGCATTGCTCAGCGGATCGCGTCCAAGCAGGGGGACGGCTTCGTATTTCAAGGTCTGTTTGGAGATCATGGTGGGCAAAATCCTGTATCGGTCGGACCACAAATCATGCAAATTTTTCGCAAAGCCGCAACCGGGCGTTAACCTTGTTGCGGCATCGTTGGTCATTATTGCGGTCGCTTTTCGGGGCTAGAATCAGCTGTTCAGCCTGTCGGGAAATGCGCGTGTGAGTGTAGCGTAATGTGTGGAGACACCTGTATGTTGGCGGTGAAGCAAGAGCCGGAAGCGGCTGATTTCTGGGCCTGGTTTGAAGAAAACGAAGCCCATTTGGCCGAATTGGCCGACAAGCTTGATGACATGACCATGGATGAACTTGAACCTGTTCTGGACGAACTGGCGATGGAAATCCATGACGTCGATGACCGGTTGTTTGCCGAACTGGATGTCGCTGAAGATGGTTCGCCTGTGTTGCTGATTACGGCTGAGGGCGACCGCGGGGCCTTGCTGGCGGCGCGCGAACTGGTAATGTTTGCACCTGAGTACAAGCACTGGGTTTTCAAGGCATTGCGTGATCGTGAAGAGCTGAGCGATCATCTGGCCCTGCCGGGCGGCGGTGAAATCGACATCCGCGAAGCCGTGTTCGTGCTGGAAGTGCACGAGGGCAAGGCAGAGATTGCCATTGGCCTCGATGACTGGGATGACGAGCGCGCTGAGGACTACAGCCTTGCAGCGGAAAACCTGGTCGAGATGGCATTGGGTGAGGCTGATTATTCAGCCGGCGTTTCCGGCGTGATGGCACTGCCGCTGAAGGATTTGGCCGAAGAAGCCGATCCGTGGCCACTGAAAGCACTTACAAGCGAATTCGACAATCAGCTCGGGGGATAGTGTTTATTTCGCTCACGCCAGCAGCCTTCGGCTGCGCTCCGCGGGGGCGGGCCTGACCGGCCCGAGGCCCGTCGGGCCTAGTTTGAGTTCATCGCTGCAGTTGTTCAGGGTCGGAGAACGTGGTGGTTTATTTCGCTCACGCCAGCAGCCTTCGGCTGCGCTCCGCGGGGGCGGGCCTGACCGGCCCGAGGCCCGTCGGGCCTAGTGGGAGTTCATCGCTACAGTTGTTCAGGGTCGGAGAACGGCCCGCCGAAGGCGGATAAGCTGTTCGACCACCAATATGAGCATGCGCGCTCGTGCCGGATAGACTCCGGTGCGGGCGTTGTTTTATATGCGCCTTCAACATTCTCAACCGATCTGAGGGGCTTTAGCATTCCATGACCGAAATCGTCCACGTACACGCGCGCGAAATTCTCGACAGCCGGGGCAACCCGACCGTGGAGGTGGATGTGACCCTGGCAGATGGTTCGTTCGGGCGGGCTGCGGTCCCGTCCGGTGCATCGACTGGCGCACATGAGGCGGTGGAACTGCGCGATGGTAACAAGAAGCGCTATCTCGGCAAGGGCGTCACCAAGGCGGTGGCGGCCGTCAACGGCAAGATCAGCGATGCGATACTGGGTCATGACGGTGAAGACCAGACGCTAATCGATGCGACCATGATCGACCTGGACGGCACCCCCAACAAGGCCAAGCTGGGTGCCAATGCCATTCTCGGCGTGTCGCTGGCCGTGGCCAAGGCGGCCGCGCAGGCCTGCGGCCAGCCTTTGTATCGATATGTAGGCGGGACGTCTGCCCGGGTATTGCCGGTGCCGATGATGAACATCATCAATGGCGGTGCGCATGCGGACAATCCGATCGACTTTCAGGAGTTCATGATCATGCCGTTGGGGGCATCGTCCATTGCAGAAGCCGTGCGCATGGGCGCAGAAGTCTTCCACACGCTGAAAGGCGAACTGAAAAAAGCCGGACATAACACCAATGTGGGCGATGAAGGTGGCTTTGCGCCGGACCTGCCGTCTGCAGAAGCCTCGCTTGGTTTCATCATGGAGGCTTGCGCGAAAGCCGGGTTCAAGGCCGGCAAGGACATGTACCTGGCGCTCGATTGCGCCGCGTCGGAATTCTACAAGGCCGGCAAGTATGACTATGAAGGCGAAGGCGTGAAGCGTTCATCGTCTGAACAGGCACACTATCTGGCCAAGCTGGCCAATGACTATCCGATCATCTCCATCGAGGACGGCATGCATGAAGACGACTGGAAGGGCTGGAAGGAATTGACGGACCTGGCCGGCAGCAAGTGCCAGCTGGTCGGTGACGACCTGTTCGTCACCAACCCTGAACGCCTCAAGACGGGCATCGACAAGGGCGTTGCCAACTCTATCCTGGTCAAGGTCAATCAGATCGGCTCGCTGACAGAAACGCTGGCTGCCGTGGATATGGCACACCGGGCCGGCTACACTGCGGTGATGTCGCATCGCTCCGGCGAAACCGAAGACGTGACCATTGCCGATCTGGCCGTGGCGACAAATTGCGGGCAGATCAAGACCGGGTCACTGGCGCGGTCTGACCGGCTGGCCAAGTACAACCAGCTCATCCGCATTGAAGAAGAACTCGGTTCACAGGCAATCTATGCGGGCCGCGGAATCCTGAAGTAGGCCCCGGTTTCTCCAGTGTCGGGTACCCGCCGAGGCAAGAACGGTTAATCTGCACGAGGTGAATACCGGCGCGGTCCAGGCGCTGCGCCCGCGGTCTGCTTCCTGCAGGCCGGGCATGCGGCCTGCTTGACCTGCAACTGCCCAAATTGATGCACATGGCCAATGCCGGCATCGGCATGACGCCAACGCAGTTAGCAAAACGTTAATGGCTTGGTTGCTAGCCTGTTTTCATTCCAAGTACGGATTCGCTTTAGCCGGAAAGCCACGCTTGATCCATGTTCAGACGTCCGAAATTATTTGATGTGCTGGTGTTTGCCGGGTGTGTCGCGATGCTGTCTTTCTTTCATTGGCATGCCGTCAAGGGGCCGCGCAGCCTGGACAACCATGCCCTCCAGTTGGCCAGATTCGATGCCCGTGAAGCTGAGCTTGCAAAAGTCAGGGCAAAGCGCGATGCTATCGAGGCACGCGTCAAGCTTATGCGGCCTGAAAGCGTTGATCCGGACATGGCATCTCAGCTGGTCCGTGAAAAGCTGGGCTATGGGCAAGTTAACTCGATTGTAGTTAACTTGCCCAATTGAACTCAATGCCGGTTCGATTGCAGTCTAAATAACCAAAATTAAGGTAACTGACCCGGAGCATTATCATTTCCGGCACTAGTTGTGCTATGCCAATGCTCCACCGGCCCCGCAAAGAGGGTCTTTTATTGTCTCTCAGGGAGGGGTTGCATGGCAAAAGCCGCCAAGAAAACGTCTGGTGCATCCAACAAAGCGGCACCGGCGACCGCCAAGTCCAATTCCGCATTTACCAAGGAACAGGATCTCAAGGCCTATGAGGACATGCTGCTGATCCGGCGGTTTGAGGAAAAGGCCGGCCAGTTGTATGGCATGGGCCATATTGGCGGGTTCTGTCATCTCTATATCGGGCAGGAAGCGGTTGTTGTCGGCATGGAAATGGCGATGGTTGAAGGTGACCAGATGATCACCTCCTATCGTGATCACGGCCATATGCTGGCTTGTGGCATGGATCCGAAAGGCGTGATGGCGGAACTGACCGGCCGGCAGGGCGGGTATTCCCGCGGCAAGGGCGGTTCGATGCACATGTTTTCCCGCGAGAAAGAGTTTTACGGCGGCCATGGCATCGTCGGTGCGCAGGTGCCGCTGGGCGCCGGTCTGGCCTTTGCCGACAAGTACAAGGGTAACGGCAACGTGTCGGTTACCTATTTTGGCGAGGGCGCGGCCAATCAGGGCCAGGTCTATGAAACCTTCAACATGGCATCGTTGTGGAAACTGCCGGTGATATTCGTCATCGAGAACAACGGCTATGCCATGGGCACGGCGGTGAAGCGCTCTGCTGCAATGGCTGAACAATTGTTCAACCGCGGGTCCGTCTACGGGATTCCGGGAGAACAGGTCGACGGCATGGACGTGCGCATGGTGAAAGAGGCGGCGGACCGCGCCACCGAGCACTGCCGCTCCGGCAAAGGCCCGTATATTCTTGAAATGAAGACCTATCGCTATCGCGGCCATTCCATGTCCGACCCGGCCAAATACCGTTCACGCGATGAAGTACAGAAAATGCGTGAGGAACACGACCCGATCGAACAGGTCAAACGGCGTTTGAGCGGTGAACACGGGCTCGGCGATGATGACCTGAAATCCATCGACGCGCGTATCCGCAAGATCGTGACCGACGCGGCCGATTTTGCACAGGCCGACGCCTTGCCTGATCCGGCAGAACTGTGGACCGACATTTATGTGGACGCGTGAGGTGGGGGTGATGCGTGATGAGCCCGGATTGGGAACGGATCAACCTGATCGTGCTGACGCCGGTGTTTGCAATCGCTTTCGGGGCATGGGCGGTGGCGGTCTACTCTCAGGTTCGGTTCTTCTTTTCGCCAGATCGAAAGAAGGGCTGGAGTTTGTATCTCCCGGGCTTTCGATATCAATTGGACATGATGAGGGGCGATTTTGCGCCCTATGGAGGGCCCATCGCCCGACGACATCTGTCACACATGCGAAACGCGGGAATGGTGTTTTTGATCGTCTGGCTGGTAGCCGTTGTATGGTCTACGACAATGTTCTTTGTGTTGGTTCAATAACTTCTGCACGCAATGCCGGAAGTGGAGCAACCGACAAATCCAGTTTATCCATAGCGGGAGTGTGCTGAGATGGCCGTTGAAATTTTGATGCCGGCACTTTCGCCGACAATGGAAGAGGGCAAGCTCGCGCGCTGGCTGGTCAAGGAGGGCGACACCGTCACCTCCGGCGACATCATCGCCGAGATTGAAACCGACAAGGCCACCATGGAGGTCGAGGCAGTGGACGAGGGCACGGTCGCCTCGATCGCCATTGCCGAGGGTACCGAGGGGGTGAAAGTCAACACGGTGATTGCCGTGCTGGCAACTGACGGCGAGGATGCGTCTTCGGTGAGTGCCGCACCTGCCGCAGCTCCCGCAGCAGAAGCTGCCCCTGCGGCGCAAGCACCTGCAGCCGCGCCGGCACCAATGGCGGCGCCTGCTGCGTTGAGCGCTGTGTCGACACCTGATCCGGAAATTCCCGAAGGTACCGAAATGGTGCAGATGACGGTTCGTGAAGCTTTGAACTCTGCCATGGCGGAAGAAATGCGCCGCGATGAGACCGTGTTCCTGATGGGTGAAGAGGTGGCCGAGTACCAGGGCGCCTACAAGATTTCCGAAGGCCTGCTGGAGGAGTTTGGCGACAAGCGGGTCATCGATACGCCGATTACCGAGCACGGTTTTACCGGTATTGCTGTGGGCGCGGCGTTCGGCGGTCTGAAGCCGATTGTCGAATTCATGACATTCAATTTCGCCATGCAGGCAATAGACCACATCATCAATTCAGCCGCCAAGACGCTGTACATGTCCGGTGGCCAGATGGGCGCGCACATGGTGTTTCGCGGGGCCAATGGTGCTGCAGCCCGTGTCGGTGCGCAACACTCCCAGGACTATGCCAGCTGGTTTGCCCATGTACCGGGCCTGAAAGTGGTGATGCCGTATTCGGCGGCCGATGCGAAAGGCCTGCTCAAGGCGTCCATCCGCGACCCGAACCCGGTGATCTTCCTGGAAAACGAAATCCTGTATGGGCGCAAGTTCGAAGTCCCCAAGCTGGACGACTGGGTGGTGCCGATCGGCAAGGCGCGGATTGCGCGTGCCGGCAGTGACGTCACCATCGTGTCGTGGGGCATGGGCATGTCATATTCCATGGAGGCTGCGGAAAAACTTGCAGCAGAAGGTATCGAGGCCGAAGTCATTGATCTTCGCTCATTGCGGCCAATGGACATACCGTCGGTGCTGGAAAGTGTGCGGAAGACCAATCGGTGTGTGACGGTGGAAGAAGCCTGGCCGGTGTGTTCGGTGGGTTCTGAAGTGGCCGCCCAGATCATGACGCATGCGTTTGATTATCTCGATGCGCCGGTGGCCCGCGTCAACGGCAAGGATGTGCCGATGCCGTACGCTGCAAATCTGGAGAAGCTGGCGCTGCCCAATGTGGATGAAGTTGTCGAGGCGGCCAAGTCCGTCCTGTACCGGTAAGGGGAGCGCAAGGTCATGCCAACAGAGATCCTGATGCCCGCACTGTCGCCCACCATGGAAACAGGCAAGCTGGCCAAATGGCTGGTCAAGGAAGGCGATACGGTTACGTCCGGTGACATTATCGCAGAAATTGAAACCGACAAGGCGACCATGGAAGTGGAAGCTGTGGACGAAGGCAAGGTTGGTAAAATCCTGATTGCCGAAGGCACTGAAGAAGTAGCGGTCAACACCACCATCGCCGTGTTGCTGGAAGACGGTGAAAGCGTCGATGACATAAAGGCCAGCGCGGCACCTGCTGCACCAGCACCGGCCGCTCCCGCAGAGGCCGCCGCTGCTCCAGCTCAGGCTGCACCGGCGGAAGCAGCAGCAAAACCTGCTGCGGCACCGGTCCCTGCCACAACACCGGCGCGCGAGCCTGATGCCCGTATCTTCGCCTCGCCACTGGCGCGGCGTATCGCCAAGCAGAACAATATCGACATTGCGTTATTGTCAGGCTCCGGCCCGCATGGCCGTGTCATCAAGTCAGATGTGGATTCGGCACTCAAGGATGGTGTGCCCAAGGCCGCCCCTCAAGGCGATGCCAAGACACCTGCGGCCGCTGCGCCTGCCACGGCATCCGGCCCGTCTGACGACATGGTACGCAGGCTGTTTGCCGAAGGCTCGTTTGAGGAACTGCCGCATGACGGCATGCGCAAGACCATTGCGTCGCGCCTGACCGAAAGCCATCAGACCATACCGGCCTATTTCATCTCGGTGGACTGCACGCTCGATGCCTTGCTGAAATCGCGAGCCGAATTCAATGCGGCTGCCCCGAAGGACAAGGATGACAAGCCTGCCTACAAGCTGTCGGTGAACGATTTCATCATCAAGGCTCTGGCCCTGGCTCTGCGCGATGTGCCGCTGGCCAATGCTTCGTGGACGTCAACTGCCAGGCTTTTACACACGCATTCCGACGTGGGTGTAGCCGTTGCCATCCCCGACGGGCTCATTACACCGATCGTGCGAGAAGCTGAAATCAAGCCTTTGTCGATGATTTCCGCCGAGGTGAAGGACATGGCGCGCCGTGCCCGTGACCGGAAACTGAAACCGGAGGAATATCAGGGCGGCACCACGGCGGTGTCCAATCTGGGCATGTTCGGGGTCGATAATTTCACCTCGATCATCAACCCGCCGCACGCGTCCATCGTGTCCATCGGGGCAGGGGTGCAGAAACCGGTAGTGAAAGACGGTGCTGTTGCCATTGCCACGGTGATGAGTGCGACATTCGCATTTGATCACCGCGTCATCGACGGCGCGCTCGGTGGCCAGCTGGCAACGGCTTTCCGGAACTACCTCGAGAACCCCTTGGCGATGCTGGTGTGATGATCAAACCCAGCCACATGTGGCCAGGCGGATTGGATCCCCGCTTTCGCGAGGATGACGGACATCCCAGTCGCGCAATTGTCGTTCCCGCGAAAGCGGGAATCCAATGCCGGTAGAGGAGGAGTATGCAGCCAGCGATTTATATTCTTGCGAACCGAAAACACGGAACTCTCTACGTAGGTGTGACCAGCAAGCTGGCAGCTCGGGTATTCCAGCACAAAAACATTGAGGTAGAAGGATTTACCTCGAAATATGGGGTTCACAGCCTGGTCTGGGCTGAAAGGCACGACACAATGGAAACGGCAATCGCTCGGGAAAAGCAGATCAAGAAATGGAATCGGGCCTGGAAAGTACAACTGATTGAACAGGAAAATCCCGAATGGGATGATTTATATGACCGTTTAAACGGCTAGGTGGATTGGATCCCCGTTTTCACGGGGATGACGCATGACGAGCGATAGCAACCCGTCATTCCCGCGAAAGCGGGAATCCAATGCCGGTAGGAAGAATGGGTGAAGGACCTGAAGGTATGACTGAAACAAGTTTTGACGTAATCATCATCGGGGCCGGCCCCGGCGGCTATGTAACCGCGATACGGGCCGCACAACTCGGCATGAAGGTCGCCATTGTGGAGCGCGAGCATCTCGGCGGCATCTGCCTCAATTGGGGCTGTATCCCGACCAAGGCACTGTTACGGTCTGCCGAGATTTATCACTATATGAACCATGCCGGCGATTACGGGCTGTCTGCGGACAATGTCAGCTTTGACGCAGCAGCCGTCGTCAAGCGCTCACGTGGTGTTTCCGGG
>Ga0316187_10002982_pt1 | contig 14733 bp, 19 predicted proteins | sample CroRivburrow1_MG_FD_204927 | JGI IMG/M metagenome (GOLD analysis project Ga0316187, IMG submission 204927) | Coastal sediment microbial communities from Maine, United States - Cross River worm burrow 1 | ecosystem: Environmental > Aquatic > Marine > Coastal > Sediment | place: USA: Maine... | reverse complement strand
GTCTTTGACCAGCGTGAACTTCCACGACATCACCGTCCAACCACGGAACGTATGCGTCGTGACTCCCCACTGTGAAGGGAAATCAGTGTACAGCAACGACATACAGGTTTGCGTTTGCGTTCCGAGTAGGCGATTCACTATCGCAACATCCGCAAACGTGCCGGTCATAACGGGACCAGCCTCAATGCCGAACTGAATATCCGAAAGCGGAACGTCAATCTCATCCAGTCGGTACTTCACAATCGAATCGCATTCGTGGCCGGCCAGTGCGACCGTTACATGCAGTTCGTCGTAATCACCGAAGTTGATTGACGAAGATAGTTGCGTCCACATGATCGGGCCGCTGACCATATCTTCGCCGTAGATAAATGTTTGCGGTGCAATCGTATCGCGCACGGTCAGAAGTTTGTCGCGAGCCGCGCGGGACAAATCGGGTTTCGGTATGAACTGTTTTGCGGCAATGGATAGCAGCGCCAGTCGAGCAACGTTTACTGCGAACGCATATGCTCCGCCGACTTCAGTTCCAATGAAAATCGCTTTGATGAATGTGCCAATGGCGTACCAAGTTTCAGCGCCCATTGGTTTTCCATCCGATCATGCCCGGTTCGATTCGGTAGCGATCAATTCGCTTTCCGAGTTTCACAGCAACGTATCCCGGCATCAGCAGTCCGAGTGTTTTCGGATCGTCAAACCACACAACGTCGCCGGGTTCCAATTCCTCGACCGGGAAGCGATCACCCATCGCGAAATCGCAAGCGGCTTTCAGTCCGCCTAATTCTCTGAGCCGCCGCACGGCGCTGGCCCTATCGTAGTAGCCCAATACGTCCCTGAAGTCCCGGCACCAGCCCACCCATACAGCCTCGGTCACGAATTGGACGCAATCCACCACGCCGAATTTCTGCGGACGCTGCGATTCGTGCCAAAAGAATTCCTGAAGTGCGTTGACGTTCAATATTGTCTCGTCGGCGGCTGCCCGCCACCGCCTCCGCGGCCACTGCTACCGCCTGTCGGCCAAACGTAACTCGATCCCCACCGCAATTTGATGTCGGTCATTTCCCAAATGTATTCGCCAGCAAGATCGCCGGGGGTTTCCGCCTGTTTATCTTCATCAGTGAAACGGTGATCGGATGCGCGCAACAAATTCGTACCTCGATGTTCAAGGGTCATTGTCATTTGCGCGGTGCCTTCCTGCAAAACAATATCCACCTTGTCCATGTACCCGCTGTAAAGGATTTCAGGATCAGCAATCAGGTTTCCGAGTTCGTTTTCAAAACCGATCATCAGTTCCGCATCGCGACGAAAGTAATCATCCACGATTGCCAGATTCACCAGCGACGCTTTCAAGCCGGTCAGCGTAAGCCGCAACGGTTCCGGCGCGTTGCTCGTTCCTTCCTTAACGTCGCCGCTGATTCCGCCGAAGTCACCGATGCCGAGATACAGTTCGCTTCCGTAGATTGGATGGACCGCAGTTTTCGGACCGATTTCGGTATGGAAGCGTTGCACACCGGATGCAAAATCAAGCCGCGCAAACATCACCAACTTGAGTTGTTTGGAAAGGGTGGCCGCTTCGTTCGCAGCGTCTAATGCTCGCTTACTCATTGTGTTGCGAAAACATCCTCGATCATTTCAAGCGATGTATTCGAGCGTTTTGCAATACCCGGTTGCGAACTCCACACCGCCTCCGAACTTGATAGCAGGAAAACGCCTTGCGGTTTCGGCAGCACACCGTCCTCCACCCATATTGCCGCACCGTCAATCGGGCTGGCCCGCATCCTCGGTTCGCAGGGTACGGTAATCAAACCAGTTCCATTCGATGATGCGTCTGCGGTACACAGTTTCAGTTCATGCACACCGTTTACGTCGATAGAAAAGTAATCGCCCGCCTTAATCCAGTCAGTGATGTTGTTCGACAAACCACGCAGATTGATTGCCGAACCGACTTGCGCGCTTCCGTCCACTATCGGTGTTCCACCGTATGCACCACGAATCGGATTGTCGTACACCGGGACGCGCATCCGGTTCGCTTGCGAGCGCAACGCTGCCAGCAGTCCCATCATGTCGGCGCGAACGTCGTTTCGCAGATTCGTGTATGTGTAAGTCGCTCGCCATTTCAATCCCCCGCGATCAAGCGTTTGCTGTGATGCAACCAGAGGCGATGTGTACACCGCCGTATTTCCTTGCAGTTGCATGGATACGAAATTCGGTACGGCAGTCAGGTCGAACGTGGACATTACGCGAAGCTCCCTCGGTCAAACGCTTCCAACATTTCGCCTTTCACCTTTCGGTTGTTTTCCTCAAGTATCGGAATCAGTGTGGCGATGCTGAGATTATCACCCCCATTGATGTTAGTTGTCACATCGAAACTTGCTGAACCCAACGGGCGGATCGCTCCAGATGCACCTGGAGTGAACAACTCAGGACCGCGTTCACCGACGAGTAACGATTGCCCGCCCGGTCGCGTTCCACCGATTGCAGCGGGTGGGCCGAGTGCACCACCACCCCCAACCGCACCCGGCGATGTAGCAACCCCGCCACCGTAAAGGGAAAGGAAATACGTCAGCACTTTCGACGCGATCAGTTGAGCGATCATCTTGCGCAACATGTCGATGAACGATTTCAACATCCCGTCCAAACCTGTCTCGAACGGATCGAACAAATACTCTGCGAAAATGTCTTGTGCATTTCGCGCCGCTTCCTCTTGGAACGCATTTAGGTTTTTGAATATATCCTCAGCACCAACCTCGATTTCCTTGATGCCTTCCAAATATGCGTCTGCCGCTTCCTTCGCTTGTCGTGCAGCAGTTTCAGGCGACCAATACGGATTCGTTTCTAATTGTTCGCGAATCTCGGCAATGCGGAAAGCCAGTTCCTCTGCCGGGGTTGCGACCGCGCGCGTTGCCGCTTCCGCTGCATCCTTCTGGCCTTGAATCAGTTTGTCTTGATCTTCTTTTATTTTAGCGAACGGTGCGAGGTACGCAGCGACTGCGATTGCCGCTTGTTTGCCAGCCAATTCCTCAGTCCATAACGGATTGTCTTTCAAATTGTCGCGTATCGTCTGCAACTTCATTTGCAACAATTCAGATGCGTTCGCAACCGATTTCGTTGCCGCGTCAAAATCCCGTTGGAACTTCAATGCATCGGCTTGACCTGTTGGTGCATCACCGTCACCGCCTCCCACAGGATCGGGCACTTGGATTTCACCAGCCTTGATCAACTTTTCTCTGGCTTCACTTGCGGCAAGGTATCGCTCAGTCAATACCGCGATCTTTTCATTCAGCTTGTCGATTGAGATTTGCGTACCGGGTGGAATTCCTGAATTGAATTTCCGCCCGAAGTCAATAAGATCATCGCGTCGAGCTACCAAGTCGCCAGTATCCTCGGTGATCTGTTTTATCTCGGCATCCAAATCCTTCACGCCAAGCGTTGACAGTTCGCGATTCACACCAAAGATAGAAGCCGCCCACGCGGTCCATTGCGGAATTGCATCAGTCACCCGCGCTGTGAGGTTTGTAATGAAACCAGCGACAGCCGTGATTGTCGGTGCTACTCGCGCGGCGATTTGATTACCCAATCCGGTGAACGCGGTTTTCATTACCAAAATCGCGTCGTTTGAATCCTCTATCGCCTTCGTCTGCTTGTCGGTCATTGCTACGCCGAGTTCATCTACCTTGTTGATGAAACTATCCAGCCCAGCCTCACCCAATTCGAGGACGTTTATCAGGTCATTGTTTTTCGCACCGAAGATGTCGCTGGCAATGCCGACTTTCAGGGTGGAGTTTTCCACTTTGCCGAGTGCCGTGGTGATCGATTTGAACTGATCTTCCACGTTCAGGTTTATCAAATCCTTTGCCGACAAACCCAATCGATCAAATGCCGCCTTGCTGGTCAGCAATCCATCGTTCGCGTCAACGATTGCCTTTTGCTGTTTCTTCAATGCCTTTTCAAACGAACCCACCGCAACGCCACTGATACCGGCAGCAAGGGACAGGCCAGCTAATACACGTTGAGTCGTGCCGAGTGTGCGGGCGGTCTTTCGCTGTGCATCTACCGTCTCGAGTGATTTCTTGGTCAACCCGACCAATGCGATGGTCAATCCAGCAGCGGCAACGCCAGCGGCCTTGAATCCAATCGCCGCGATCTTGCCGAATCCCTTCGCGGAGTTTTTGGCTTTCTTCAGCCCATTTTCAAACTTGGCTGTCTCTGCCGTTATGTTGACGGTTACTGTCGATGCGACTGCCATAGCGAGGGTCCTTCGCGAGTGTTCGGAAATTCTGCCACGTTTTTGCTAATGGATCGACCACTGGCTGATCCGCTGGCATAAAATCAGAAACAGTATATGCCTTCTGATCCTTGCCGCGCATCATGTTTGATATGAGACAGGCGAGAAACGCTGTGTCGTAAGACCACGGGAACAAGCGGAAATAAGAAACGTATTCGGTGTACTCGCGACTCGTTATGCGCTGTTTCGCTTCGCGAGGGGTGCAATGGAGTTCACGCGCTATGAACCACCAATATCGGTCACGCTCGCTGATCCTTCCCCCGCTTCTTCTTCGGCATCGGCTTCCATACCCGACAATCGGAGAACAGCGTTCGCGATCAAAACAATGAATTCAGTTTTCAATTGATCCATTTCTTCAATCGTATCGGGGCGCCCGTCGATCATGCCTGTGAAGGCACACCAACAAAGCACATCCCATCGAGGGTCATCTGCCTTCTCGGACAGTTGGAATCGTTCTCGTCCAGTCATTTCTCGAACCGTGACCGGATGACCGCCGACCTGAATCACTTCCGTGGTCAATTCAGAATCGGCAACCAGTTCCGCAAACGATGTTGATTGTTTATTTTTTTTCGCTTGAGTCATTATGCCGCCGCTACCCCACTTGGGATAATTCCGATCTTCAAGTTTGCCGCTGATACGGCAATACCGAGGATCGTTGCAAAGTCTCCTGTCCCTACGTCTGCAACAGGCGCGATACCTCCGGGACCAGCACCAACCATGTACACCTCACCCGCACTGAGTGTTGCGCCCAAAGCGATGACACCACTGATCTGATACGTGACAGGTTGCCCAATAGCTGCATCTGATAACGCGATCCCCTGCGCCAGTGATTCGGTTACAGTCAAATCCTTTTCGGCCAGTGCGACCAAACCATCGGCACCTTGATACACGGCATCACCAGCCGTGATCGCTACGCCCGCTTCCTGAGTTCGCTGTGATCCAGTGACTCGATCAACGTTTGCAGCGGTGATTGTTAAATCAGCCATTGCTTACCCCTTAAACGATTGTTACAGCGCCACTGATCTTGATCCGGCCAGTAATGGTGAAGACTGCCGCTTGCGAAGCATCCTCTGTCCATTCCATGACCTCACCAACAAAGTCGACCGTTTCCAGAACAGCATCGTCGGCAGGATCGAGGCGTTCCACACGGATGTTTCGCTGTACCTGTTGCAATACGTCGCCGCGCGCTGCGGTCTGACCCGCATCACCAAAGTTCCTGTTCGCTGTGAAGTTGATCGAACCCGGATTCGGCAAATCACCGAAGAATTCCTTTGCTGTGGAATTCATATCCGTATGTTCGATTTCGTCTTTGGAAAATTCCGGACCCGATAACGCGGTCAGATTTCCAATCGTGTCAAAGGTATCCACACCCGGAAGCGTAGTCGGGGCTACACCTTGACCGATATACAAAACGCTTTTACTGAGTACCTTTGCCATGTTTCTACTCCATTACATCTACAGTTATTGAAAAATCCATCGAGACACGTCGCCTCACTTTGTCGCCCCTGCGTTCTTCCAGATGCGTCATGCTGGATAACGATACCCACTGAATCCTCGATGCCAGCATTGTACCTCTATAATTTCGCAAAATGCCCAAAAAGGTATTTGCCGCGTCAATCGTTTCCTTGCTCGAATCAGCAATTACGTCGAATTGAAACATTTCCAGATCCAATTTCGCGTCGTAAGGCGATTCCATATCTTCGCCCACTTCGTTTTTGGTGACGAGCGAATAATACATTGCGGGCCACGTGGTTACTGACTGCGGCAGGGACATGTGGTGAATCCCGCCGGGGAACAACGCCGACACGATGGGGTCGGTTGTCATCCACTGGTACAGGTCACGCTGAAGCATGTTTCACCTTGATCTTGTCAATCGCGACTTTTATTTCCTTGCCCAAATTCGACACAACCAGTTTCGCAGTTGCGGCGAAAGCCGGCCTCATAAACGGTTGCGCTGGCCCATGTTCAGAACCCCATTCCACCAAGTGGAAATAATTCAGGCGTTTCAAATCAGTGCCGTGATGCGCGTTGTAGATCGCCAGCGCCTTCTTGTGTTTGTTTTTCGGGCCGATCCACAGTGTTGTCCTGTTCGGGGTAATCTTCTTTGTACCGCGAGACATTGCCGCAGCCATAGCATCGGAATCCCTTCCCCGAATACCCGTAGCGGCCGCATTTGCCTTTGCTGCAATCAACATCGGGCGGGACGCTTTCATCATGCCCCCACGCAATGCCTTAAACCCCAACGCCGGGCCGAGTTCGATCAACATCTTTTCGACGTTCTCCAAACCTTCAACCTTGACGAAATCCTTAGCCATTTTCGCGGGCCACCAATTGCAGTTTCGACCAATCACGGTCGGGTGAGTTTATGGGCGGGCCAGTAATATCGTATTCGATACCTGTCTCAACAATCTTCAAACGCTGATTGCTGACAACCCCGGCAAGGTCAGTCCAGTGCCCGAACGCGATGTAGTTTACAGACGAATTCACTTGTCCGAATTGAACCGCTTCAGTCGCGGTTACGGATCGCAGGGCGATAAAGAATTGATGCGATTCAACGTAGGTGATTTCCTCACCGCCGAATTCATCCACCCCCATAACGGGCGTTAGCAGTACAGCCACTTCCCGCATTTCACCGAGTGGAATCAGCATTACATCAGTGTGACCACGAACGGATCGAGCAAATCTTCAGCCGCCCGAACGCCCGCAGTCTTTTGGTTTGACGGGGCGCGTACTGTGTACAGGTCAGCCAGTTTGAATCGCACCGCGTGTCGAATTGATTCTGGAATGTCAGCCTTTGCCCATCCAGCCGTGTAGCGAACAGCGACAACATTCACCCCGCCGCCTTGTGTTGAAGGCCAGCCCAGATCGATCGGTGGAAGGATCATAGGCCACTCGTCATCGGTCAAATCTTCTTGATAATCCGTACCCGGAACCGTGGACGTTGGGCCACTCAGGGTTTGCGGGACACCCGCTTCATCGATGTACGAGATTGACTCTACTGCGGTGACGTTACCACCCGGCAGGAAAATGCCTCGATCCCGACTGGTTTTGTTCATCACTCGATTGGCAACAGTGACATGATCGAAGTGAACCGATTGCGCCCCGTAACCGATGTAGTAATTCCGGCCACTGTCGGGGAAGCAATCAAATGCCAGATCGACAATCGTAGTCACCAAATGCCTTCGCATGTATGTCCCGGCCCAATCCGATGCAGCCAACACCAACGAAAGGATGTGGGCATCCTCCGCACTGTGGGTAACGCGCAAATGCGACTTCGCTTCTGCAAGCGTCAATACACGTTCAGTGGGTTTGGTGATTATTCGGAGGGCGGTGATAGACATTAGCTTTTCTCAGCAGACTTCTTCGTTGCCTTTTTGCGTGTCGATGCGGCTGTGCCTTTGCACAATTCGCAAACGCCGCTTTCGATCAATGCTTGCAGGTTCTCACCCATGCGGATTTGTTTTTCCTCGCCCTTCGCTCCGTAGATAGCGGGACCTCGCGAGGCGCTGTATGACTTGAGGAATTTTACCTTCACCATTCCAGACATTTTGTTCTCCAAAGTGGGGCCGACCCGAAGGCCGACCCCGTTTTCATTACGCTACCGCAACGTCAGTGACTACTGCGTTTACGTCGATGAGGTTTGAATCCCAACGCGCGTACCCAAGCCAGCCGATCTGCAAGGCATCCATGTAACGCTCGTTGAAGCGGAACAAGTTGATACCAAGAATCTCCCGAATGTGGAATTCAGACAGATCACCGAAGCACATGTAGTTACCACCAGTCACCAGAGAATCGAAACTCTGATCGATGATGTATCCGTAACCCATGAGACTCGGACGAGCCGCGTTATCAGCGATTGAACCGACATTCTGCGGAAGCCACAACGGACGATTCTGTGAATCCAGAAGTCCCTTCAGTGCCTTCAGCGTTGCGTCGTTGAATACCCATTCAGCCGCACCACGATATGCAGGATCAAGCGAATGCTCGAAATCCAGCAACAGCGCGTGTGAATAACCTGCCGCAGCAGATTTGTTCAACCCATTGTCCGTAGCAGCGGTGGCAAGGCCAGTTGGCTGTGCAGTACCCGTACCGTTTGCGAAGTAGGGTGCAGCAGCGCGACCCAAACGTTTGCCGAGGATGTTCGCGAGGTAGCCTTGCAAATTGACTTCCTCATCCTGCAGCAGTTGGAGCGATACCCGAATCAGCTTGGAGCTGAACATGTACGAACTCAGGTTGCGTACCCCGAACACGGTGTCCTGCTCTGCCGCTGCGGTGTTCTCCGCAAGGAGTTCACCCACGTTACCTGTATCGTCGTTCGTCGGGAACGGGATCAGGTTGCCGCTTGCAGTACGCAGCATTGTTGGGCCACCAGCGCCTTGCGCAGCACCGTACAGGCCAGAAAAAGCGACCATGCGTTCGGTGATTGCACCCGCAAAACCTTCGGGAACGGTGTAACCACCCGCACCATCTGTCGCAACACCCTGTGCGCGAACTTCCATCTCGCTTTGATTCGCGGTCAAAATGTTCCGCTCGGCTTGATCCAGCGCGCCTGATCCATTTCTCAGGAACGTGTTGTACGCCGAATTGTACTCTTCGCTGTTTCGCTGTTCGCGAGGTGTCAGCGGCGTAGTACGTTCCTCGGAACCCGGCTCGTCGAGAACCGGAGTGCCAGCAGGAATTTCACGCAGCGTTTCTGCCCGTTCAGCAGCAGCGATGCGTTCCTCAGTTGCCTCGTAGTCGGCAAGCATGCCGTCCCACGTGGTTCGTTCCTCAGCGGTAAACCCACGGTCTTCCGCTTCGGTTTTCTCGTAGAGCGCCCGCATATCGAGGGCAATCTTTGAGAGTTTTTCTTTCAGTTGCTTAAGCATTTTGAAATCTCCATCAATGCGTTAATCCGAAGTGTGCAAGGCTGACCGCAACGGCGTCTCGGAACCTTGCTGATAGACCGTCATCTACCCCGAGGTAATTTCGTCCTGACATCCAATCGATCAAGGATGCCGCCCATGTTATTTCGTTCTTCGATTGCCGCCCTTCCTTCAGCAGCAAGTCGTTCGCGTTCCTCGACAAACGATCCCATCGACCGCGCACCCACGGTTGTATCAGGGTAGGCAGGGAACGTCACCGGGGAAACGTCAAATAATTCCCTGATCTTGTGGATGGTGCGAATCAACACACCGTCCTCGTTTTCGTCCCATGTATCGTTGCCGCGCCCGATAATGAACCCGAAACTCGATTGCGAGATGTCGCCTCGCTTGATCGGTTCCAGCACCAGATCGCGGATCGTTTGTGTGTCGGGTACGTCGATCTCGTATTCCAATCCCTCGCGCACCCGTTTCAGGGTCAACGTGTCGGACTTGGTTCGCCCAAGGACGTAGTTACTGTCGTGATTGAATAAACCCCTCACGTCAGACATGTCCGTTTCCTCAAACGCACCCGGCGCAATGATTTCCCGGAACCCACCGAGGTTGTCACTCAGCTTGTCGTATATCGCAGCAATCCCTCGGATCACCGCACCGCCGCCTTCCTTCGCCCTTACTTCAACGATGCCGGGCAACGCGCGTTCTTCATAATTGTTCGGTTTCATAGCAAACCCTCACTGAGTTCATTCACAAGATTGGTTACGTCCTGAGTTGTCCACCGGAGTATAACCTCGTCTTGGTTTTCTGATTCGACAAATTCCAGTGCGTGTGTGTGACAGTATTCTCGCGCAGTTTCCTTGTCCAAAGCCAAATTCTGGATCAACAACGCTTCATGCCCGCGGTAAAAGGCGGCGATTTCATCCGTCAATTGCTCCGCGTCATATTGTTTTGCAGCAATTCTCCGCAGCGCATTTGCTTCCTTGTTCGCAAGTCGCTGGCACAGTGCGGTCAGCACCACGAAGCCCCTGGCATCTTCATCTTCAGCGGGTTCTTCTTCGTTTTCGTCCTCGTCACCCGGCATTGGTTCGGGTGTCGGTTCCGGTGTCGGCGGTTCCGGTGGTTCCTCACCTACGATCAACAGATTCCCCGGCATCAACGGATCGTCCAACCCTTCAAGGGCGTTCATATCTTCGAGCGATCGGACTTCGTTGCGCGTCATCCAACCGAACTGGATTGCCTTCGCATAGACTTCGCTGCGCGTTTTAATGTCACCACGGATCAGGGCAGCGACGTTGATTCGATACCGCATCCCTTTGGCGATTTCGTCAGCGGTCAGTAATTTGCGAGTCTGTTCCTGCTCCCACCGAATGATCCACGGCATCATCGTGTATTGAGCAAAATGCGTACCCATCGATTCAAGATTGTTGAACGTCGCCTGTCCCATCTTGTTCAGGAAGTGGGAAGGCAACCGGAACATACGGGCAATCTCATCGACACCGAATTCCTTTGTTCCGAGGAATTGCGCATCGTCAGGGGGTATTCCGAACGGGGTGTACTTCGCATCGTCCGACAACACCAAAACACCGTGTTGGTTTTCTCCACCGGCCGCACGTTCAATCGCTTGTTTGATCTTTTCAGTGTCGCGCACCTTTCCGGGGTACGAGACAAGGCCACCGGGTTTCGCACCGTTGGCAAAGAATTTGGACCCGAATTTATTCACGGCGATGTTCTGTGCCAGTGATTCGCGTTGTTCCTTGATGATCGACATTCCCTCGACACCGTTTCGAGACAGGGCCGGGACATGCAGTACATCGTCTGCCGATAGGCGGGTTTGCCCGATGTCCAATGTCGTATCGAAATACAACCTGCCGCCTTCGACTTTCGGGGTCGTAAGCGCTGGCAGCAGCGGCCACAGTTCAGTGGGTGTTCCGGTGCGGTCCCGCTTGATCCATGCGTACCCGTTTCCCCACGTTAGTACATGCGATTGCATGGTCGATTTGAAAACCAACGAGTTCATAATCGGATTGGGGGCGAGGCGTAGCATCGACAGGGTGGGGTGTTTGCGCACTGTGACGAATGATCCGTCCCGGCGTTCACGAACAAGTTTGACGGGCAGTTCGCCCAACGTGTCGGCAATCGTATTGATAGCAGACCAAAACGCGGTTATCTGTGTCGCGTTCCCTTCAGTGACAGTGATGTTTGCTGAACTCGTTTGAGCGCCGAAGGCGTGGTGCAACCACAGGTCAGGGTCGGAAAGGGAAGTGGACGGGTTTTCCAGAGAGGCGCGTCTTTCAAACAGTCGATCAAAAATCATTTCCGCAATGCTCCCATGACCGTAAACGCCAGTAAGGTTCCGCCGCCGATTATACACGCGACTTCCCATCCGTAGCGACCATAAAAGCCTGCCACCATCAATCCAAAGCCAAGAACGCCTATCGCATCGCGTGTCATATCACCATCACCGTTGGGTCAACATGTTCATTTTCGTCTGCCAGTAAGCGATTCAGCGCGGTGCAAACCGCTACTGGACCGTCGATTTTGTTTTCAACTCGTTCCTTTCGGGGGTAGATATTATCTTTCGCGTCGTACTTCACGACAACATTCGACACCATCCAAGTCATACATTCGTTCCCATCATGGTGGAATCGCCCATCTTTTACCAACGCCTCCCACCATTTCAAGGGTTCGCTGAAGTTCAAAACGGACGGGCGTATCTCGATCATATCCAACCCTTCGTCCTCGCAATGCGTTGCCCATTGGGTCGCGTTATGCCCCGGATCAAAACACACTTCCTGAAGATCGCGATTGTCCCGCATCTCGATTACGTCATCCTCGATCTTGTCCATATCGATGATATTGCCGGGCGTCACCGTCAGTAATCCGCGCCTTCGCCACCCATCGAACTGCGAATTGTTGCTGTCCTCCACCGCCTTTTCGGGCAGATAGAAACTCGGAAAACAGAATACGTGGGTTTGGTCATCGATCACCCGTTTGTACAGACGAACGACCGCATTTACGTCGATCTTGGATGCGAGGTCAACGCCGATCCAGCACATGTCACCGAGGAAATCTTCTTCCTTCAAAGTTGGATCTGCGCATCCATCCCATTCCACCATGTTCATCCATGCAGATTCAGCGTTGCACCAGACGTTCAGGCGTTTGGTCAGGAAGTTGTTCATCGATGACGGGGATTCCATCGCCTTCTTTGCCAGCCGCACCATGTCGAAGGGATACACAGATACCCCGTAATTGGGGTTTGCCTTGTGCCAGTTGTTCCGATCCATCGGGTCATCGTCTTTGTCGAGGGTGTAGATCATCCCGAAAAACGTTTCGTCCTCGAATACCTTCTGCATCAGTTTCACCACGTAGGTTCGCAGTTCATAACAGATGCCCGACTTGTTCACGCCAGCCGTGGTGATATTCAGAATCAGCGGTTGCGTTCGCGATCCGGTGGCGGTTTCCAGCACATCGTAAAGGTCCCGTTTCGGATGCGCGTGTAATTCATCGTTGATTGCGCAATGAACATTGAGTCCATCCAACGTTTCACCTTTTGAGTGAAGCGGTTCGAATTTGCAGGATCGCTCGATGATCGCGATGCCTTTCGCGTTCGTATCCACATGCTTGTGCTTCCTCAGTCCGGGGGATTTCTCCACCATCATCTTTGCGTCTTGCCAAACGATCTTTGCTTGTTTGTGGGTCGTCGCTGCGGAGTAAATCTCTGCCCCTTCTTCCCCGTCTGCGACCAACATGTACAACCCAATCGCGGATAACAAAGTGGACTTCGCGTTCTTGCGGGCGACCTCAAGGTACACGGTTCTGAACCTGCGCGTGTTTTCGTGCATGAGGACGTTCCCATCCTCGTCATACACGGTTTTCGCGCACAACCACGCAAAGATGTTCACCACAGCAAAGCATTGCCATGACTCAAGCGTGATCCGTAATCCCTTCTTTGCCCATTCACCTTTGATGTGGGGCATCTTCTCGATGAATTTACAGGCGCGATTACCTGATTCTGCGTCGAAGATGTACGGGAAGTGACGAGTGTTCTGGCGGTTTAGGTCCCGTATGAATCGCTCAGCCGCCTGTTTTATGAGTATCCCGGCGGGTACCGCACCGGAAAGAACGTCATCGGCGTACTGAGCGGCCTTTTCTGCGTGAGTTAAAACTCGGACCATTCGTTTTTGCCTTCGGGATCGCCCACAGCAACGACACTTGTGCGCGTGGATGGGGTCATTCCGAATTCAGACATGATGGATCGACAGACAGACTGCGAGTGTTTGTATTGCGACCAATTGGGATTCCACATTACCCCGCCGCCTCGCGTCACCATCAGTTTCCCGCGTTCGTTGATGTCGTTAATCGCTTCATGCATGTTGACCCATTCGCGACAGTAGATTTCCAGCGCATCGAGGTCGAGTTCAGTCAACACCCTGCAATCACCAAGTTTGCGGGCGAGCTCCACCCATTTCGCTGACTGCAATTCGTTGAACGACTCCGGGGGTTCCGGGTTGTATATGCGAAGGGGTTCCGGTTCTTTTTTATTGATCGGCCTGTTGCCGGGGTTTCCCTGAACAAGTTTAAGCGCAGTCGGCTTCGCCTTCCTTCCTGTTTTCGACACGATATTCCTCCGGGATGTATTTGAAGTTGTGCGCGGAAACGTCCATACGGAATCCACTTTCGCGGTTCATGTTTCCACCCCGCACAATTTTGTGATGCCTCACTGTACCTAAATACTCCCATGCGTTCGACTTCAGCCTCGCTTTGTACAGCGGTACGGCACTGAATTTCGCGTACACCTCGTAGTTTCGGTTGTGCATTATCTCGCTACACGCATCGACCATTTTGAGGCCGAGTCCCAACCCAACATAGTCAGGATGGATCACAGCGCGATTGCTGTGAACCTTCATCCGTTTGCCGAATAGCTGATCTTCCTTCCTGAACGGGACGTAATTCGCGAAACACTCAAACCCGATTTGATCGTCACCGCAGAACAATCCAAACAGGACGATGTGACCGCCGGGGAGGTTGCTGCTCAGATAGTGATATTTGCTAAAGTATTTCCATGACTCACGACTGATTTCCCGGATGCTGAATTCCAGTTTCTCCCTTCGTTTTTTTTTGAGCCGCGGCGATCAAGGTATTCCTGTTTGTTGCAATCGATCACCCAATCAGGCTGCAACCAATCCAAAACATCGTAGTGACAGGAAATCAGGATCACCCGTTTGCCCGTTTTGCGCGCCCACTTCTGGATGCATTCAGACATGACCTTGCCCACGGTGCGATCAACAACGGACGTCCATTCGTCAATAACGACCTGATCCTTTTCCAGCGACATTTGCAAAGCGATCTCAGCGCGTTCCCGTTGCCCGTTCGATAACGTACCTGCGGGGCGTATCCAGCAAGGTACAGCCGACAATCCCACACCACACAGCATGCGGGCGCAGTCATCGTAGGTGTAGGCTTCAGGGAATTGCTCGATGATGGGTTTGTCCAGTTGCAGAACACGTTCCAGTGCCTCGGCCCCGTAGATCGATTCAGCCAGCGTCGACTTGCCCGATCCAGATGCGCCGACCATCATCCCAACATTGAAGTCGG
>Ga0316187_10002981_pt1 | contig 14736 bp, 11 predicted proteins | sample CroRivburrow1_MG_FD_204927 | JGI IMG/M metagenome (GOLD analysis project Ga0316187, IMG submission 204927) | Coastal sediment microbial communities from Maine, United States - Cross River worm burrow 1 | ecosystem: Environmental > Aquatic > Marine > Coastal > Sediment | place: USA: Maine... | reverse complement strand
GGCGGTCTGTTGAGCTGGAAAGCGATGGGGAGGCCACTGGAAGTCGACTGACGTCGACTTCGTTCACGGCATCGGGAGCTGTCTCGCCCCGGAGGTTCGGATGCGACCCGCAAGCCGATCCGCCAACAGGGTGAACCGATGACGCTGAGTGGCGTTGGAGACCGCGCGGCCGAGAGCTCTTCTGCTGCCGACGATGACCACGAGCTTGCGTCCCCGGGTCACGGCGGTATAGAGCAGATTCCGCTGCAACATGATGTGGTGTTGGTGGTGGAGCACGATGACCACGGCGGGATACTCGCTGCCCTGGGCCTTGTGGATGGTGCACGCGTAGGCGGGGATGACGTCGTCGAGATCGTCATGCGGAATTCGTACCGATCTGCCGTCAAACCGGACGACGATCTCGGACTCCTCCTCGTCGAGGAGCTCGACCCGGCCGATGTCGCCGTTGAAGATCTCGAGGTCGTAGTTGTTGCGGATCTGCATGATCTTGTCGCCGACGCGGAATCGCTTGTGGCCATAGGTGAGCTCCGGACCCGGCGGGGTCAGTACGGCCTGGAGTTTCTCGTTGAGTCGTCGGACTCCGAGCTCGCCCCGGTGCATCGGCGCGAGCACTTGGATGTCGTCGACCGGGTCGAGGTGATAGCGTCTGGGAATCCGGCGGCTGGCGAGATCGACCGCCAGGGAGGCCGCGTCGGCAGGGTCGTCCCGAGCGACGAAGAAGAAATCGGAGTCGGCGTCGTTGGCGTCGCTCATGGGCATGGAGCCCGAGTTGATTCGGTGGGCATTGACCACGATCCGGCTCTGCTCGGCCTGGCGAAAGATGTGGTCGAGGCGGACCACCGGGACAACGCCGGAGGCGATGAGGTCGCGGAGGACATTCCCGGGCCCCACCGACGGCAGCTGATCGGCGTCGCCCACGAGAACCAGGCGGCAACCCGGGGGGATGGCTTCGAGGAGCCGGGCCGCAAGCTCGATATCGAGCATGGATACCTCGTCCACGACCACCATGTCGGCCTCGAGAGGCCGTTGACGATCACGAGTGAAAGCGCGGGTCCGAGGGTTGAATTCCAGCAGGCGGTGGATGGTTCGCGCTCCCGTTCCGGTGGCCTGCGCGAGACGTTTGGCGGCGCGGCCCGTGGGCGCCGCCAGCAGCACGCGCTGCTCCTTGACGCCGAGGATCCGGGTGAGGCCTTGAACGAGGGTGGTCTTGCCGGTTCCCGGCCCTCCGGTGACGACCAGCACCGGGCCGGAGAGCGCCATCGCCAGAGCTTGATGCTGCCGTTCACCGAGCTTGATTTCTGCGCGTCCCTGGTACCAGGCCACCGCAGCTTTGATGTCGATGTCGTGGCCGGCGCGGTTTCGCAGTAAGCCTCGGATGTCGTCCGCAACGGCGGCTTCGGCGGCTTCGAGCCGGCGATCGAAGATGGCGGGCTCATCATCCGCTCGTTCGACCGCGACAACGAGCTCGCGTTGGGCGATGGCTCCGAGGGGAGATTCGAGCACCGCGGACTCGACCTCGAGCAGGGCCGCGGCGTTTTCGACGAGTGTCGACCGCGGCAGGAAGACATGACCGTCGACGGAGGCTTCAGCCAGGGTGAAGAGGAGGCCTGCCTGCAGTCGTTGGGGGGCATCTGCGGGAATTCCGATGCGCTGGGCGATGCGGTCGGCGGTTCGGAATCCGACCCCGAAGACCTCTTCCGCCAGCCGATAGGGATTCTCTCGCACGACCTCGACCGCTGCAGAACCGTACTTTCCGTAGGCTTTGACGGCGACCCCCGGAGGGATCCCGTGGCCGGTGAGAAACACCATGATCTGCTGGATGCCGCGGTGCTTCTCCCAGGAGGCCTCGACCTTGGCGAGGGTGGCTTTTCCGATGCCGTGGATTTCCAGAAGACGGGCCGGTTCCCTCTCCACGATGTCGAGGGTCTCGAGCCCGAAGGCGTCGACGATCCGGGCGGCCATGGTCGGTCCGATCCCCTTGATGCGCCCGGTGCTGAGGAAACGACGAATGCCCTCGAGAGTCGAAGGGGCGATCTGGACATAGCTCGAAACCTCGAACTGCTCACCGAATCGGGAGTGGTCAACCCATTTTCCGGTCAGCCGGAGCTCATCGCCTTCGCGAACACCGAGAAGTGGTCCGGTGGCCGCGAAGTTGCCCCGTTCGTCATTGTCCAGGCGGATGGCGCACCATCCCGACTCGTCGCTCGAGAAGAGGACGCGGGTGACGGTTCCGTTGATGGAGTCGGATGGCATCAGGGAGATGATAGCTCGTTCGGGCCGTGAGCGGCCGCCGAGGCAGCGTCAGGGCAGCGTGGTCTCGGGGCGCCGAGGTCCCTGAATACTCAGTCGACCAGGGGAGGGAGGATCTCCTGGACAAACAGCTCCCGACATGGCGTGTTCGGGTCGATGATCCGAAAACCCCCGTTCCGGTCGGCGACATAGAACAGCCCGCCGGCCGCCTCGATGTCTTTCGTGTCGATGGGCAGGCGAGATCGATGGCGAGGGGCCGCAGGATTCGAAACGTCGATGACGTGGACGTACTGCCGGTACGTGACATCCCCCCCGGAGTCCGCGACGAGCGCAATTCCGCCGGAAACCGCGACATCGATGGCCTTGGGCCAATCGCCCTCGAGCCGGATCTCTCCGACCTGAAATGGTCGCGAAGGATCGGAGATGTCGACGATGCGGAGGACGAAGTAGTCGGCGATGTAGGCAGTTGTACCTTCAAGAGCGATTGCGCTGGCTGAAGTCGGAGTTTGAAACGTGCCAATCAGCGCCGGTTCAGCGGGATTGCCGACGTCGAAAATGTGGAGTCCGCCGGTGGGATCGTCGATCTCGTCGCCGCTGACGACGAATGCCAGGTCTCCGTCGAGGGCAAGATCCTCGGAATGCCCGGGGACCGGGACACTCCCGATGAGCACCGGCGCCAGGGGATCGCTGAGATCGTACGCCCGGAGACTGCTCGGATCGAACCGGGTGATCGTCGTGGTAAAAAGGTGGCCCGTGGAGAACTCGATCGCCGAGGCATGGTCGTCGAGGTAGGCGGCGGGGTGTGGCGCTGCCGGATCGCTGACATCGATGGCGGTGAGAGTCGGGACGGAGTAGAGAAGACCGTCGGCCACGGCGATATCCCGAAATCCGTTGGCCGGATCGAGAACGAGGGTCGAGCCGAGCAATATCGGTTCGGACGGCCGTTCGGTGTCGAAAACACGGATGCCGTCTCCGTTCTCCAGGTCCGAGCCTAGATAGACCGTTGAACCCGACACTGCGAGGGCGTTGCCTTTTCTGGGAACATCGTACGAGGCCACTTCCGGGAGGCCCTCGCCGGAGCTGGTATCGAAAACCAGCAAGCCGTCGCCCTCGTTTGCAGCGAGGAGCAGATCACCAAGTATCGCCAGTCCTCTGACGTAGTTCCCGGGAGAACCGGTGGGGCGATAGGTGGTTCTGGCGGGATCGGTCGGATCCGAGATATCGACGACGTTTATTCCGATGAGTCCGAGGAATGCGTGATCGTCGTGGACCACGACGGCATCGTACTCGTCCTCCACGTTGTCGTACTCGCCAAGCCATACCGGATCGGTTGGATGAGTGGCATCGAAGATCTGGAGGCCGCGATAGCTCGTCCCGATCAGGGCGAGGTTTTCGTGGATTGTGATGACGTTGGCGATGGTATTCGGCTGGAAGGAGCCGACAGATACGGGATCCGACGGTCGACTGATGTCGATGATCTCGATCCTGCTTCCGGTCGCTACGTATGCGTACTCACCGACGGGGACCGCCTCATCGACTGGGCGGGCAAAAACCATGGAAGACAATTCTCGAGGAGCTCGGGGATCACCGACGGCCACCAGGCGCAGACCACCCCGGTGGTCGGCGACCAGTGCGAGGTCACCCTCCAGGGCCACCCGAAGGGCGTTGCCCGGGGTGTCGATCCTCCCGACAAGAACCGGGGAGACGGGATCGTCAACATCGACCAGGAGCAACCCGGCGGACGAGGCGGCGATATGGGCGATCCCATCCCGAACCTCGATATCGAGGATGATGTCCGGCAGTTCGAGTTCGGCCAGGATCTCGATTTGGGCGCCGTCGCCCAGTTCGGCCACCTGCAGGTAGATCCCGGATCCGAAGAAGAGAAGGTGTTCGGATGCGGCGGCGGCGCGCGAAGGTCCATAGCCCCATCGACCCACCGTCGATCCACAGATGTCACGGGCGGCTGCCGTCACCGAACAGACGACAATACCAATGCACAGTAACCCTCGAATCATGACCTGCATTGGAGTCACCTCTGCCGGTCATACGTTTGGGGTCACGACCATGTTTCGCCCGAGGGCCGAGACGATCGTCCGGACTCGCTTCGGTGTAACTTTTCCTTTGCCGGAAAACGCGAACACAGATGCTCAGCCAACGCGGTGATGGTCAGCGACGGGTTCACGCCGAGGTTGGCGCCGATCACCGAGCCGTCCATGACATAGAGCCCGTCGTGACCGTAGACCTCCCCATTTGGGTTGATGACCCCGGATTCCGGACCCGATCCGATGGCGCAGCCACCGAGGATATGGGCCGTCGAGCCGGTGTCGAGGAAGACCTCGTTGACGCTGTTCTGGGCGATCCCGTCGAGCTCCGACGCGACCTCTCGAGCGACTTCGTTGGCAACCGGGACATACGAAGGGATTCCGGGCTGGCCGGGGTGTGGCTGTGAGGTCAGTGCGCGGCTGAAGGGCCACAACCACTGCCTCCGGCGAACCAGTCTGGTGTGGTTGTCGACGGTCTGCATGGCCATGAGAACCACCGAGTGTTCCGCCTTGCCCCAGGGTTTGGTCACCCGCCAGAAATCGAGCGGGTGTCGGATGGCGTTCCAGAGCCAGCGCAGCGGCCGTGGGAGGCCCCCTCCGCCGTCGGCGATCATGGTGCCCAGGAGGAGCATGACATCGGAGCCCTTTGAAAAACGGACCGCCTCCATGTGGGTGACGTCGTCGACCTCGACCTTGGCGGCGATGGCGACGCCTTCGAACAGATCGTTCCTGCTGCGAGACGTCATCCCCAGCAGCGCTTCGGAGTTGGTTCTGACGACGTTGCCGACTTGATCGGAGATCCGCGGCAGGGCGCCCTTCTCCTTGCACTGCATGAGGAGCTTGACGGTGCCGAGAACTCCCGCCGAGAAGACCACTTTGCGCGCGGTCATGGAGCCGCGACGGGCGACCGGCCACCTCGCGCGCTTCCAACGGATGCGATATCCGCCGCCCTCGAGTTCCTCCACGAGCTCCACCTGGGTGTCGGGGACAACGGTCGCCCCCAGTTTCTCGGCGAGATAGAGATAGTTTTTGTCGAGGGTGTTCTTGGCGCCGAATCGGCAGCCCACCATACAGCCACCGCAGAAATTACACCCGGTTCGATCGGGCCCCTCGCCGCCGAAATACGGATCCGGAACGGTGACATCGGGCTGTCCGAAGTAGATGCTCACATCGGTGGGTTTGAAGGTGTGACCCAGCCCGCGCCGTTCCGCGGCGCGCCTGAGCGCGTGGTCCGGTTCGCCGAACTTGGGTGTTTCGATGGCGCCGAGCATTCGACGGGCGGTGGCGAAGTGCTCGGGCATGATCGAGCGCCAGTCCTCGAGGTCCTTCCACTGAGGATCATCCCAGACGGTTTCCGGCGGTTCGAAGAGAGTGTTAGCGTAGACCAGGCTGCCGCCGCCGACGCCGACCCCGTGCAGGATGAGAGACTCGCGCAGGAGATGGAGACCGAAGATGCCGTGGCAGCCGATCCAGGGAAACCAGAAGGCCTTTCGGAGGTTCCAGTTGGTCTTCGGGAAGTCCTCGGGTTGCCATCTCTTCCCCTTCTCGATGACGGTGACCCGGTAGCCCTTTTCTGAGAGCCGCAACGCGGCAACGGACCCGCCGAAACCGGATCCAACAATGGCGACATCGGTGTCGAAGTCTCTGTTGCTCATGGATATCGCTTGGGTCATGGCCACCTCTCTCGCTTGCTTGGCAGTGTAACTGCGATGCCGCACTTCGGCAAACGTGAACGTGTCGTCGGTCATTCCAGGATCACATTTCCGCGTAAAAGACGGGATCGACGGCCGGGGTTTGGGCATCTTCGGTGAAGTCGTGGGGTTATACTCTGCGCATGAAGTGGACTCGGCTCTCATCGGTCATCGCGATCTTGATCGCGGTTTTCGCCCTCGGGGCTCCTCCCGTGATCTTCGGCGCTGAGACAACGCTGACGACGCCCGATGGCGAGCCGGTGGTGTGGTCCGACTGGGTTGCCGAGAACGCGCCTGTCGCGGTTCTGCTCTGGGCCTCGTGGGTGCCGGGCGCCGATGAAACCCTGGCCGATCTCGACCGGATCACCTCTGCCGCGCGCGCTCATGACCTCGATCTTGTGGTCGTGGCGGTTCAGGAACCGCTCGAGGAGGCGACCGAGATCCTCGACAGTGCGAACGTGAATTGGCTCCACGATCGCTTTGGGCATCTGTTGAAGGACCATCGCGTCGTGACGATCCCGAGGTTGTTGGTCTTTGAAAAGGACGGACGGGTGGTGGAACAGCTCGAGGTCAGCCGGAACTCACTGCGCTCCTGGGCCGGCGAGTGATCGACGGGATCGTGAATCGCGTCGGTCCGAACCGTTCCGGGACCCGCAGCGTGTTGTGGGTGGCGTTGGCCGTTGCGGTTGTCCTCTCGACGGCGTGTGGCGGGACGAAGGCCCGGTCCGCGGAAATGACCGAACCGGTCGCGGTGGCGCCCATCGAGGCCTACCATCCACCGATTCAGACGACGGTGGCGTCCGGCGACACCCTGGAGAGCCTCAGTCGGCGGCTTGCCGGTGATGAGTGGGTCCTTTGGCGAGACGCGCTGAGCTCCGAGATCGACTCGCGCCGACTTCGGCCGGGAACCCTTTTCGACGGTCTTCGCAGCCCGGGTGGTTCTCTCCAGGAACTCCGCGTTGTTCTCGACCGGCGGTCGGAGTTGTTCTTCGAAGCGACCGATGACGGCATATCGAGTTCGCGTATCGAGCGCGAGGTGGTCAGCGAGGTCGTTCGCCTCGAGGGAGTGGTGGAGACGTCCCTTTTTCAGGCTGTGAGCGATTCGGGGGGGCGTCCCGCTCTTGCGGTCGAGATCGCTGAGATCTTCCGTTGGGATGTGGACTTTATCCGAGACCTGCGACGGGGCGATCACTTTGTCGTGGTCGTCGATGAGCAGCGGATCGAAGGAGAGTTCTACCGCTACGGAACCATATTCGCCGCCCGGTTCACAAACAAGGACAAGGCAATGAACGCGGTGGTCTACCCGGACCGAGACGGGCGCCTGGGGTACTACGACCTCGATGGCGTACCCCTCCGAAAGATGTTCCTCAGATCCCCACTCAAGTTCAGTCGGGTGACGTCGCGCTTCAGTAACAGCCGGTTCCACCCGGTGCTCAAACGGAGCATGCCCCACTACGGGGTCGACTACGGCGCCCCGGTCGGGACGCCGGTCCACGCCACCGCCGATGGGGTCGTGACCCTGGCGGGAAGGAACGGGGGAGGGGGGAACACGGTCCGGCTACGCCACCCCAACGGGTACGAGACCAACTACCTCCACCTCAGTTCCTACGGCAGAAGTGTGCGCAAAGGGTTGCGGGTTTCCCAGGGCCAGGTCATCGGCTATGTCGGTTCGACCGGGCTCTCCACCGGGCCGCACCTGGACTATCGGGTCAGGCACAACGGCCGGTGGATCAATCCGCTCACCATCTCGTCGCCCCCGGTCAAACCTCTGGAAGCCGACCGCTTGCAACGGTTCCTGGGACATGCGCTCGCCGTTCTCGATCTCATCGAAGGGGGCGAGGCGCCGGCAGGAGCTCGTTGTTGAGTTCCCCCCACCGAGAGGTGCGAGCCGCCGCACCGTGCCGCGCGGATTTGGCCGGCGGCACCCTGGACATCTGGCCTCTGGGGTTGCTGCATCCCGGAGCCCTGACAGTTAACATGGCTCTTCCCGTGGAAGTGGAGCTGGTTGCGGATCTCGGTGGCGACCGCGACACGGTATTGCACACCTCTCGAGATGGTGAAACTCGGTTTTTCGGGCCGGAGGACGCCGGTACCGTTCTCACCGCGGCCGTGGCCTTCGCCCTCGTTCGGGAGGGAGGCGTTCGGGTCCGGGTTGAACGACAGGCGCCCTTCCGGTCGGGGATCGGCGGTTCGTCGAGTTACGGGATCGCCCTGGCCAGGGCCCTGGCCGAGCTGGTTGGAAGAGTGCCGTCCGAGAAGGACCTCGTGGCCCTCATCCGAGACCTGGAAGCGCGGGTCCTCGGGGTACCGACCGGCGAACAGGACCACTGGGCGGCGGTTCGGGGCGGTGTCCTCGCCCTTCACATCGATGCGGGGGGCAATCGGCTCGAAACCCTCGAGATCAAGCCCGGGTGGTTGAAGGAGAGGGTGACTGTCTTCTTCTCCGGGATTCGACACCGCTCGGGCATGGTCAACTGGCAGGTCGTTCGCCGGCGGCTGGATGGCCATGCTGCGACCATCGAGGCTTTCAAGGAGATCACATCGGCAGCCGGGGATTGCCGAGCCGGACTGGTGGCTCACGATGATCGCGCGATTGCCTCGGCCATCCGGCGCGAGTGGAAGGCTCGGCGTCGGCTGGCTCCGGACGTGAGCACCGTGGAACTCGACGAGTTGATCGGCCTGGCCACCGACGGCGGTGCGACCGCGGTCAAGGCCTGCGGCGCCGGAGGCGGTGGAAGCATCCTCGTGTGGCACCCGCCCGATGCCCGTTCCTCCGTCGTCTCCGCCCTCGAAAAAGCATCCCGGGGCGGCCGGGTGCTCGCGAGCGGAGCGGCTGTCGGGGGCGTTCGCCTTATTCCGGAATCTTGAGTTTCTGTCCGACCTTGATGAGGTTGGGATCGTCGAGGATGTCACGGTTGGCCTCGAAGATCTTCATGTAAGCGCCGGCCTTCCCGTAGTACTTCTGCGCGATGTGCCCAAGGGTGTCGCCTGCGGCCACGATGTGGTACCGCTCGGTGGGAAGCTCGGGTTCGGCCACCGGCTCCGGTTCGGGTTGCGGAGCGGGCGCAGGTTTGTCGATCTTGATGGAGTTGATGATGTTGTCCGGGGACACCATCTCGTCGAGCTTCTGCATGGCCATTGTGGCGATGTCGCGGCTCGGGGCCTCGCCGGTCAGCGTGACGACCTTGCCCCTGACCTGGGCGCCGAGGTGTTTCACACCGAGGTTCATCGCTTTCATCTCCGTGATGGCTTCGTTCACCTTGTCTTCGAAAGATTTGCCGAAGAGATCGAACAGGCCCATGTGGTGCTCCTTTTTCCTTTGGCTCTGAACTGAGTGCGAATTCCGCAACTGCCAATGAACTATAACAGGACCGGATATACTCGCCGCACCATCGTCTGAAGACCGGGTCCTGGAACGGTGAAGGGGAACTGATGAACGATCGTGAACTCTATCTCGGCACCGAGATCGACGGTCGAGACCGAATCGTGCTCGACATGGATCACCTGACGACCCACGCGGTCTGTCTCGGGATGACTGGCTCGGGCAAGACAGGTCTCGGCATCGTTGCACTGGAGGAGTTGGCCGCACGCGGCGTGCCCCTGCTGGTCATCGATCTCAAGGGTGACATGGTTGATCTGCTCCTGAACTTCCCCGAACTCGATCCCGAGTCGTTCTCCCCCTGGCTCCCGGCGGACGAGGTGGAAGACCGCGAGCCCGCCGAGGTCGCCAGGGAGCAGGCCGAAAAGTGGCGTCGAGGTCTTGAGCGAGCGGGCCTCGGTCCGACCGATGTGGCGAAGGTCAAGAGCGGGGTCGAATGGCAGCTGCTCACGCCGGGAGTGGCGTCGGTGGCGCCGCTCGACATTCTCCCGGCGTTGAGCGCGCCCGAGGGTTGGGACCCGGCCTCGGATCCGGATGCCGCCACCGACCGGGTCAACGGCGTCACCGGGGCTCTCCTCTCGCTGATGGGTCGGGGCGGTGATCCGCTGTCGGATCGAGACCACGTGCTGACCGCATCGGTGATTCTCGAACACTGGTCGAGGGGCGACACCCTCGATCTCGGCGGATTGCTCGCGAGCCTCGCCGATCCACCGGTCGAGGTGCTCGGTGCGCTCCCCCTGGATGTATTCTACCCGCGCGGCGATCGCATGAAGCTGGTCATGGCGCTCAACACGCTCCTCGCCAGCCCGGCGTTCGCCGCCTGGACCAAGGGAACCCCTCTGACCATGGAGGCGCTGCTCGGCACCCGGACCCGGCCGCGGGCCAGCATCGTTTCGGTGGCTCACCTCGACGAACCGCAGCGTCTTTTCGTCATCGGACTGCTGGTTTCGGAGCTGGTGGCGTGGATGCGCCGCCAATCCGCATCATCGGGTCTGCGGGCCCTGCTCTACATGGATGAAGTGCACGGTATCCTGCCGCCCCATCCGGCCAACCCGCCCACCAAACGACCGCTGCTGACCCTCTTCAAACAGGGTCGGGCATTTGGAGTGGGGGCGTGGTTGGCGACCCAGAATCCCGTCGATCTCGATTACAAAGCCCTCGGAAACGCCGGTGTCAAGCTCGTCGGCCGACTCATCACCGATCGCGATCGTGAACGCGCCCTGGAAGGGCTGGGAATCGATGTTCTCAGCGATGGCCGGGACGCCGACGAGGTCGTCGCCCAACTCGGGAAACGTCAGTTCCTCCTCGATGATGTTCGCGAGGAGCCGCGTCTTCGGTTGTTCTCATCCCGCTGGGCCATGAGCTATCTCAGAGGACCGGTGACCCTTTCGGAAATGGCGCCGCTCGTCTCCCGTTCGGCGCCCCTGGATTCGGATCGGGGGAAGGTGTCGAGTCGCGATCGGTCGGTGTCGCCGGCGGCGGTCGTTGGCGCGGATTCGCCACCGGTGTTTCAGCGTGAGCTCGCCACTCGTTTTGAACGGTCCGGGAGGGCTGGTGAGGCGCAGCCGTTCGTCATCGTGCAAAACCGACTCACCGTGAGCCGCAAAAGCCTCTCGTTGTCTCGAAAATTGGGCGAGACCTGGTGGATCGATGTGGATGGGGATGGTGTCCTTCGCTGGGACGAGGCCGAGCTGCTCGAGTCGCCACCCGACCTGGCGTTGGACCCGCCCGATGGGATGACTTTTCCAAAGGCGGCGCCTCCACGCCTGGGAGACGAGGTGGCTCGTGCCGAGCGTGAATTCGTCGTTTGGCGAGCGCGGCGGCCGGTGGAGGTCCTGGCCAATACCGAGTTCGATCTCGTGGCCGAGCCCGAGGAGAGTCGCGCAGATTTCATCGAACGGTGTCTCGAGGTCGCCGATAGGGCGGATGACGATGCTCAGGCGAAACTACGAACGCGTTTTGAAAAGCGGATGAAGAGTCTCGAGAAACGGCTCTCGCGTGAGCGTGACGAGCTCGAGCGCGATCGGCAGAAGGTGGCGTCGCACAGGGTGGAGGAGAAGCTCGGTCTTGTGGAAGGACTGTTCTCGGTGTTGCTCGGATCGAAAAGCGTGCGCTCGGCCTCCCGCAAGGCGGCGTCGAAGGTGAAGACCGCCGCCGGGAAACGGCGGATGCGGCAAACGGCCGAGGGTTCGGTGACGGAGTCGGTTCACGAGATCGAGCGGCTCGAGGAAGAGCTCGAAGATCTCGCCGATGAGATGCAGGACGAGATCGATCGGGTTGCCGAGAGGTCGGAGCGACGCGCCGAGAATGTCGAACTCGTACCGGTGAGGCCGATCCAACGGGACGTCGAGGTTACGGATGTGTGGCTGGTGTGGTCCTGATTCGTTGCCCGCTTTTGTCCGAGGATTCTGTCGTCCATAGGAACGGTTACTGGTACTCTTGGTCCACAGGAGCGTGGAGTGCAAGAATGGCGGATGGATCTCGGAAGGTCGTTCGAGGCCGTATTTCGGCGAATTTGCAGGTTCACACTGGTGGCATGGGCCAAAATTACGTCGAAAAACGGTCCAAACGACACCCAAATGGACCGCTGATTTTTTCTACTACGCGCTCCTAGATGGGGGTTATTCATGGCCTCAAGGTTGAAGGTCCTTCTTGTCCGCCACGGCGAGTCGACCAGCACCGTCGAGAATCCTCAGCGACCCTTGGCCATCACCGGGCGTCAGCACGCCGAGCAGATGGCGACGTGGCTCGACCGATGTGGCTACGGGGTCGAGGAGATCATTCACTCATCCAAGCTCAGGGCGAGGCAGACGGCCAAGATCTTCGGCTACCGACTCGGTATCCACGCAGCGCGGGTGCAGGAGAGGACCGGACTCAAGCCCCACGACGATCCCGCGCCGATCGCGGAGATGCTCGAGCTTGACCGGCGGCCGGTCATGATCGTGAGCCATCTTCCCTTTCTCAATCGTCTCGCGAGTCTCTTGCTGGTGGGTGATCCGGACCGGCTCCAGTTTCAGTTTTCGGATGCGGGCGCCGTCATTCTCGTGAAGGTCAGCGGCGGTTGGCGGATCGAAGCCGTGATGGGTCACGAGATGGTCTGAGGGCGAATCGAACCACAGAGGCACGGAGACACAGAGAGGCCCACCCGACAGCTGCGTTTCAATCGATTGTGCTTTCGAGGACCGAGGGTCGATGAGCCGAAGGTCCCGAGATCCCGGACGTACGAAATCCCCTCATTTCTCTGTGGCTTTGGGTTGATCGCAACTGCGCGAGCATCCGGCCTCGACGTGACAGCTTTAGAATGAGCCTCTTGCAAAAACCCTCTCTTGCGATGGTTCGTGGTCTCTGTGCCGGCGAGACGCCAGCACTACAAAGGGCTGAGATCCATTGTAGGGCCGGCGTCTCGCCGGCCTGATGGTGAGGAAGGTCGGAAGACCTTGGTCCCTGATTCTTGAATTTTGCAAGAGGCTGGAATCCGAGCTACTTTGGCAAGTAGTGCCTCTCCACATACTCATCGATCAGCTCGAGAAACTTCTCGGACAGCTCCTCGGCACTTCCTTCCAGGGTCGTGCTCATCTCGCCGTCAACATAAACCGGACATCGTGGTGCCTCACCCGTTCCCGGCAGGCTGATTCCGATGTCGGCAGCCTTGGATTCTCCCGGACCGTTGACGATGCAACCCATGACGGCGACGGTGAGCTTCTCCACACCGTGGCGCCGAATGCGCCAGCCGGGCATCCGTTCCCGGAGGAGAGTCCGGACACGTTCGGCGAGCTCGCGGAAGGTGCTGCTGGTTGTTCTGCCGCAGCCCGGGCAAGAGATGAGGGTGGGGGAGAAGGAACGAAGACCGAGTGACTGGAGGATCTCTCGAGCGGCGATCACCTCATCGCATCGGTCGCCGCCGGGAGCCGGCGTCAACGAAACCCGGATGGTGTCGCCGATTCCGTCGGCGAGGAGAGCCCCCATGGCGGTTGCCGACCACACCAGACCGCGGGCGCCCATTCCCGCCTCGGTCAGACCCAGGTGAAGGGGTTGACGGGTTTCCCGGGCGAGTCGTCGATAGATGTCAATGAGCTCGGGGGGCGACGAGACCTTGCATGAAACGACGATTCGATCTTCGGTGAGACCCGTCTCGAGCGCCGCGGCTACTGAAGAGAGAAGGGATCGAATGGCCCCCTCGACGACAATCTCCCGGGGGGTCATGCCGAGGCCCCGGTCGGCGTTCTCATGCAGCAGAACCGTGATCAGCTCCCGGTCAAGGGAACCTCCGTTGACTCCGATCCTGACGGCCTTGCCATGATCTCGCGCCGTTTTGCAGATGGTCGCAAAATTGGCGTCGTGACGGTTTCCCGACCCCACGTTGCCGGGGTTGATCCTGTATTTGTCGAGCGCCTGCGCACAGCGCGGGTTGTCGGCGAGCAGGGTGTGACCGTTGAAGTGGAAATCACCGACCAACCGGATCGGACAGCCGGAATCCTCGAGTCGTCGTCGAATCTCGGGAACCGCCGCCGCCGCCGCTCGGGTGTTCACCGTGACTCGTACGAGCTCGGCCCCGGCGTCTGCGAGTTTTCGGCACTGAAGAGCGGTGGCATCGGCGTCGGTGGTGTCGGTGTCGGTCATGGTCTGTACCACCACCGGGGCGCCCCCTCCGATGGTGATCCCGGCGACATCGACCGCGATGGTCTCGTGCAGAGTGAGAGTCATGTGTTGATAGTAGTGCCTCGGTGGTGCCAGGGCAGACGATTCAGACGGTATTTCTACGAAAATCGTCTGAATCGTCTGACCTGGCACGGGCAGCCGCTCTTTCCTCAACGGGTGGAATCGAGGATGATGATCGGGTGGATTCCAATACAGAGACCCACCGTTCGGTTCGAGTGTCCGATGAGGCCAGCGGCCGCTTTCTGACCGCCTGGGTCCGCGAGGTCGGCAACGACGTGGTGGTGGCGGTCGGTGGAGGAGACCTGCCGCACGTCGGGTGTGTGGTGCTGGCGGTCCCGAACAGGCGCCGGGGCAAACCGGGATGCTCCCCTACGACGTCGGTCGTGACCATCCCGCCGCACAAGGAAGAACCCATCGCTCGGCCGGTGGCCGAAGCGGTGTGTGGTCGACTCGCAAGAGTGACGGTGGTGACTGCGGGTGTCCACGAGGACGGTATCGACCGGGCTGGAATCGAGGTCTACCTCCGGTTGGCTGAAAAGCTCGCGGATGCAGTGGTCGCCCATCTGGGAGGGAGACGCTGAGGGGCGGTTCTCTCCGATTTTCTCCGCCCGCCGAGGGAGCTGGTCCGGAGATGTGGGCTAAGCTCACGGTACAATGCAGGTAAGCATGAGCCTTGTGCTTCTCTACATCCTGGTGACGTTGCCGGCCCTTGGCG
>Ga0316187_10002978_pt1 | contig 14751 bp, 14 predicted proteins | sample CroRivburrow1_MG_FD_204927 | JGI IMG/M metagenome (GOLD analysis project Ga0316187, IMG submission 204927) | Coastal sediment microbial communities from Maine, United States - Cross River worm burrow 1 | ecosystem: Environmental > Aquatic > Marine > Coastal > Sediment | place: USA: Maine... | reverse complement strand
GTTATAGGGCTATACCAATTCTTAGTAACCGATTCACTGAAGATAATAAAAGAAAATAAATTTGCTTATAGTTTGCTCTTTTTTGGGGTAACACTAATTGCTTTTGGATCTGGTTATTACCACCTATGGCCTAATAACCAAACATTAGTTTGGGATAGATTACCCATGAGCATTGCTTTCATGTCCTTGTTTTCAATTGTTATCGGTGAATTCATATCCATTCGAGCCGGCAAGGCATTACTTTTACCGTTAATTTTGCTAGGAATAGCATCGGTATTCTATTGGCATTTTAGTGAAATCCAGGGAGCTGGTGATCTGAGATTTTATGCACTCGTTCAATTTTATCCGATGTTGGTAATACCTTTAATCCTGGTTTGCTTTAATTCGCGGTGTAGTAAAGCCAAGGCCTATTGGTGGCTGCTTGTGGCGTATGTTATTGCAAAAGCATTTGAACATTTTGACGGTGAAATCTACAATATGCTGGGCTTTATTAGCGGTCATTCCATTAAACATATTGTGGCTGCACTAGGATTGTATATTTTATTCATTTCTTATCTGCGCAGAAGTTGCACTTAAGACCAACTATGGTTCGCCCACATTTTTTGCTGCTTCGAAACCCCGCGCCTTAGTAAGATTTACTGTGTCCTCAATACTGGCCCCTTTAAAATTTGCCTTACTAATATTCGCTTGAGTAAAGTCCACATCATCAAGAATCGAATTTTGTAAATCTGCCCGTGTAAGATTAGCGTTCCTAAAGGATGATTTCGTAATATCCGTCCTACGCAAAGTGGCGTTGGATAGGTTACTAAAATTAAAGTTGACATTGGTTATAATTGCACTCTCCATATAAGCCCAGGTAAAATTGGTCCGTATTGCGCTTGCCAGATTCATATCACTGTGCATCAAATCTGCTTCAGTAAAATTGGCTTCGTCAAGGGTTGCGCCCTGCATTTGATTGAATTGCATTATGGATCCAACAAAAATTGCTCGAAAAAAATTTGCCCCACGCATATCGCACTTTGTAAAACCAACCTTCTCAAAATTAGCACCTGGTGCCTGGGCTTGATTAAAATTGACTTTTATTAAAGTTCCGTTTCTAAAACTCACTTCACTAAGGTCGGATCGAGAGAAATTTACATTGGTCAATTTCGAATTTTCAAAAATGGCTCCCCTAAGCACCGACCCGGTGAAATCTACATCATCGAGAGTTGTTCCGGTAAAATTTGTGTACTTAAACTCCGTTTTTTGTATTTTAATATTAGTAACATCAGCGGAACTTAGATTAACCCTACTGAGGTCAGAGCCATATAATTTTGCACCTGATAAATTAGCACCGGTTAAATCTGAACCCACTAATTTGGATTCGGACAAATCCGCCCCAGACAAATTGACATTTATCAAACTCGCGCGGACTAAACTGGCACCCTTTAAATTCGCGCCACTTAAATCGGCTCCATCCAGAATGGTACCGTTTAAAAACGCATTTTGCATATTCGCCAATTTGAGATTCATATCTTTTAAATCCAAATCAGACATATTTTTACCTACCAAATCGAGTACTTGCCCAGGCGGATTACCCAATATCTCCAGAATAACGCCCTTTTTACTCACAGGTTTGGTAAATCGTGCCTTTCTATCGACTAGTTCACAAGAGATTAGTGACATTACTGAAATCAGCAATACAATATTTAAGGCAAAACGGTAACGAGTATTATGCAAAATTGTTTCTCTCTTCTTTTATTTTTTTTATTGTTTAGATACAATTACAATCGATCAGTAAGAATAATATTATCATTTTCCGTTCCCAGTGTATTTAGTAAATAGTATTTACCAATATTTTCGGCACTCTGTCGTTTTGTGACAAATCTTACTTATCTATGCGCAAGATAGCTTTCCCTATCTAAATCACTATCGAATATACTTGAGGCAAAAATCCGTCTATTTACGGTCTGTTTTAAAAAAGGTGTACAACAATTTTCTAGTATAGGCAAGGTAACGATATCCCCCTATAAAAAATAGTGACTTAATATGGTAGTACCAGGCGCTAGTAAGATTATTGTTGTGACGATAAAAATCAGCCATGGTATGCAACACGGATGATAATTTGCTGTTAAGGGTTTTTCTTATTTTTTGCGACTTATCACTTGCTAGCATCATCCGTATGATAGATTCCGATGCGATAATGTATCCAGCGCTTTTCGAAAGAGATACCGATGTATCATTAACACAATATGTCGGGGTATCGACAAACACTACATTTAACTCTCCACTCACACGAAAAGCAATGGTTGTCCATTCGTAATATTTTATGGGCTTTTTAAAATATTCGTTAGTGACAGTGGCCAAACGAAACATCCCACCGCAGGACGCCAGCCAATTGTAGTCCATAAGTGCCGTGAGTGGATCACGATTTACGATAGCAGGATCCTTCACTCTTAACGCTTGTTCACCATTAGACACATCGTATCCGTTAGTGACCAGCACGTCAATACTAGCGTCTTCCTCTAGTCTACTAACACGGGTTAATAGCGTATTTTCAATATACTTATCATCATCGTCGAGAAATGAAAAATACTTGGTTTGCACCAGACTTCTGCCATACTCAATAGCCAGAGCCAAATTCGCATTCTTAGAGAACACTAACTCCGTATTGGGTAATTTTTGTATTACTTGGTTCAAATCAGCATCATAGACCGAACCATTAATCACAATAAGAATTTTTGAAACAAGCCCCTCTTGTTTTGCAATACTTTCTATTGCAGCAAGCAAAGATTCCCTGCGCTCTGCCTTACAGGTTGTCGGTATAATTACAGTGTTTATGTATTCTTTCAATTCATTAAAACTCTATGCTATTGCCGACTTTGAATATTGCGGGTTCTTAAAGATATCGTTTAAGCCAATTTAAGGTTTGCATCCAGGCCTCACGCGCTTGTGGTTCTTGACGAAAGTTAAATATGTGCACACCCCCTGGGACAACATATAATTCACACTGTTTACCAATCTCGTCCATTCTCTGCTTTAGACGTTGTGATTCTTCGAGACCTGCACTGGTATCTTTATCACCATGCACCAAAAGTACCGGCACGTCTATTGTTTCGACAAAATTAATCGCTGATGCCTTGTATAACATCTCTTGGAACTCTTGCTCCGACAACGCACCTGATTCAGTATAAAAATGTCGACGTATTTGCCGGAATACAAACCGTTCAATGGAATTTTCACGGTCTTTCTCAAACCAATGGTTAAAATCCGTTACCGGGTAATAAGCGATTACCGTCTTAAGTCGTGGCGAACTATGAGCGGCAATAAGCAAACTAAAAATACCACCTTGCGAAAAACCCAAAACGGCGACAAGATCCTTATCAACAAAGGGACTCGCCGTAATAATATTCAATGAACGCGTAATGTCTTCTTCGTCTCTCCAAGGAAAAGTATTGCGCACATATACTTCGCCATCATAGCGCTTATAGTCCACTGCCACAGCCAAATAGCCGTTTTCTGCCAAATCCCAAATAACGCCTAGCATTTCAATAGCTGTTTTACCGCCCTCTGGATGCACAATCACCGTTGGAAAGGGTCCATTACCGGCTGGCTTTGCCCATTCTAAGTGAATGAGTAGATCATGCTCCATGTTATCATCAGACCAAGCAGAAATTTGTTTGGGTAATTTTTCCGGATGAATAAGATGGTGATTTGGCCACCATTGACACGCAATCAAAGCAGAACTCAGGAACAAGCAGGTCAATAACTGAAAACTATTTTTCACGACAAAGACTTTTTTAGATTAGATATATAGACATCATAACGCAAAACTCAACCCACAATTCATTATTCTTTTCTCGCTCCCACGCAGAGCGCACATCGTTCTACATAAATCGAGGAATGTAGACGCACACTTTGCTAAATTAGTCCATTTGCAGTTTATACGTAACTCCGATATTCGCCGGCAAGCCGGCTCCTACACGTTATGTGCGAAATTTAGGCGCTGCGTATTTTGTAGGAGCCAGTCTTGCTGGCGATACCATTCAAATTGAAACCACAACACTTCGGATAAACCAGCAAAAGCCGGTTAATTCAAACGTACAAATCCAAAAATACCGTATCAGCAAGACTTATGTATAACGATGTGCGCAGAGCGTGGGAATGAGGACCTTGCACCTTCCTCCTTTCTCATTTTACCTTTTACCTTTCTCCTTTTACCTGTTTTTTAACCTTTAATACAGATCATCGGCTCTAATCGAGCAACTTTTCGTGCCAAACCCGCCTGATCAGCAGCGTCTACCACCGCCGAAACATCTTTATATGCACCGGGCGCTTCTTCCGCTACCCCCCTTAGACTGGGACTGCGGATTACGATTCCTCGCGCCGCCAATTCTTCGACCAATTGATGTCCATACCAACGCTTTTTGGCCTGACGACGACTCATGGCGCGGCCAGCACCGTGGCATGCGGAACTGAAAGCCCTCTGTTCGCCTTCAACTGTGCCGGTAAGGATATAGGATGCTGTTCCCATTGTTCCGCCAATGAGTACCGGCTGACCAATGGAGCGTAATGATTCAGGAATATCAACATGCCCCGGTCCAAAGGCTCGGGTTGCTCCTTTACGATGCACATACAACCGTCGTTTGTTTCCGTCAATTGTGTGTGCCTCTTCCTTACAGGTGTTGTGCGACACATCATAAAGTAATGTTAATGCAGCCTGTGGCAAAATTCGAGAAAAGGCTCCTCGTGCAAGATGGGTAATGATTTGGCGATTTGCTAGCGCACAATTAATCGCTGCTCGCATGGCACCCAGATAAGACTGACCCACAGTTGAGTGAATGGGGGCGCATGCCAATTCGCGATCTGGTAGATCAATTCCATATTGTGAGGCGCTAATGGCCATGGACCTGAGGAATTCGGTACCGATTTGGTGTCCCAGGCCACGGGAACCACAGTGAATACTGAGAACAGCATCACCTTGTTTTAAAGCGAAGGCCTCAGCCACTTTTGGGTCGTAAATTTCAGTAACGTGTTGCACTTCAAGATAATGATTGCCCGATCCTAAGGTACCCATTTCATCACGTTGACGGTGCTTTGCTTTATCAGATACTTGAGACGGATCTGCACCGGGCATACAACCCTGTTCTTCAATGCGTAGTAGATCTTCATTGTTACCATATCCGTTAGTCACAGCCCAGTGCGCGCCACCTTTGAGCATGGCATCCATTTGCTGATGATTTAGACGTATATTTCCGGTACTGCCCATACCGGCCGGTACGTCATTATACAGTTGAGTTGCAAGTCCTTCTTTAACTCGCTCAATATCCAGGTAGGTCAATCCAGTGTGCAGAGTACGCACGCCACAAGAGATATCAAATCCAACCCCACCCGCAGAAACCACACCATCTTGCTCTGGGTCAAATACCGCGACTCCACCAATGGGAAAACCATAACCCCAATGGGCGTCGGGCATGGCATAAGCCGCTTTTACAATCCCGGGTAAAGTGGCTACATTGGTAATTTGTTCATAGACTTTCAGATCCATCTCGCGCATCAGAGACTCATCGGCATAGATGATGGCAGGCACACGCATTTGTCCTGTCGGTTCGATACGCCAAGTATAATTATTTTCTTGCTTGAAAAGATTCAAATCCATATTACGTCCTATACTAAACATCCACCACTGTTTGCGCATACCATATATCGTCTTTATCTTGACTAACCTTCAAGGCCGTATAAGTCGCACCTTTTACCTCCACTGCGGGCTGATGTTTATTTTGGTCTAACTTTTCACCCCATACAAAGGCATGTAAATGGGAAGCCTCTAATTCCATTTCAAAACGGCTAAAAAGCATATTTCGAATGGCCATTTCATAAATAAGTGCATTAAGCCAGTCTACGAATAGTAATTCCAAATCGGGTGCTTCACATTCAATCTCAATCTTTATAGTCGCTGCAACAGCATCTGGATTGGTTATAACCGCTGTTAGTGCCTGCGCTGCCTGAATAAATGCCTCAGCGACAGTAGTACCGCTACCGTATACCCCAATGTCTGCACCGTGCTCAAAATGTTTCCACTCTGGCACCGACATCGGCGTCTCTTAGGCCGCAAAATCTTTTAGGCGTACAGGCTGGCAACGCGCTCCCCAGGTGCCAGGTTTGGCTTGAAACACACCGGCACAGGCCGTGCCACAATGTACACATTTACCCTCTGCTGTCAGATTCCACGTACCCAGCGTGTACCAGTCTCGACCAATGAGCTTTGTCCCACATTGATGACAATAAGTGCTGTCCCCTTCCTCGTTATGGGCATTGCCCGTATAGGCATACCGCACACCATTTTTTATGGCTATTTCTCTTGCCCGGATTAGGGTTGAAAGTGGCGTGGCTGGCACATCCATCATTTTCCAATCAGGATGGAAGGCGGAAAAATGCATGGGAACGTCCGGCCCAAGGTGTTCAACAATCCATTGGGTCATTTCTTCGATCTCCTTGTCCGAATCATTCTTTCCAGGGATTAACAACGTAGTCAGCTCCATCCATACATTGGTTTCGTGTTTAATGTATTTAATGGTATCCAACACCGGTTCAAGATGGGCACCAGTGAGCTTGTAATAGAAGTCTTCGGTGAAGCCCTTAAGATCAACATTTACTGCATCCATAACCTCATAAAATTCTTTTCTGGGCTCAGGACAAACATAACCTGCGGTAACGGCTACCGACTTTATTCCATGTTCACGACAGGCCTTGGCGACGTCGATGGCATACTCATGGAATATCACTGGATCGTTATAGGTATATGCCACGCTGGCACACCCCAATTGCTGGGCGGCTCGGGCGATGGTCTCTGGCGAGGCCTCATCGGCCAAAGTCCGGATCTCACGTGACTTACTGATGTCCCAATTTTGACAAAACTTACACGCTAGATTGCAGCCAGCGGTGCCAAAAGACAAAACTGGTGTGCCCGGTAAAAACTGATTTAGGGGTTTTTTTTCGATGGGGTCAATACAATAACCACTGGAACGACCATAGGTTGTTAATACGATTTTCCCCTCTTGTTCGGCACGCACAAAACACAAGCCGTGTTGTCCTTTATGTAACTTGCAAAATCGTGGGCACAAGTCACACTGAACTCGACCGTCGTCAAGTTTGTGCCAATATTTTGTCGGCACAATAGAGGATTCATCAATTTGATTTTCCATAGTATTTTCCACACTGCATTTGGATTGCTGTTACTTAATTAATGGTTCCCAGGGAGGTGTTTGTCAATGTTATTGTTGGATATGGATACCGTTTGAACAGGTTGGTGGGGGGCCTTTTCAAGACACCTTTAAGCGATGTATGAGAGTTGGATGCAGTCAAGTGGTCAGGGAAATCTTGAAAAGGGGGAGTTGGTTACTGCTTGAACAGGTTGGTGGGTACCCCTTTTCAAGACACCTTTAAGCGATGTATGAGGGTTGGGTACAGTCAAGCGGTCAGGGAAATCTTGAAAAGGGGTACCCACCAACCTGTTCAAGCGGTAACTCTTTGTTTGGCTCTGAATATAACGGAACGAATTGCTTGAATTGAAGGTTGGTATGATTTCCCACGCAGGAGAGACGGTGAAAGTATTTGTAGTATAATTAAAAGTAGAGAATGACTGCGTTTAATCCTGAATACGAACATATATCGAGAGCTCCATGAACCAGATGAAACACATGGTCGCAGGGATAGAGCGAGAAATCCTATATACGCGAGAAGCTATAGGCCGCAGCGCATTTGACGAGCGCGTAATGGAGGCCGTTAAAAAGGTCCCGCGACATAAATTTGTTCCGCCAGACTTGCATGCTGTTGCCTATGATGACAGACCTCTACCCATCGGCGAGGGTCAGACCATATCCCAACCCTATATGGTTGCATTAATGACGGATTTACTGGCATTGGATGCAAACGATGTGGTATTGGAAGTAGGTACGGGCTCGGGCTATCAAACGGCCATTTTAGCACAGTTGGTTAAGCAGGTTTATAGCATAGAAATAATTCCAGCATTGCAAGAACATGCTGCAAAATTATTGCAAACCATGGGCTACCGTAATGTCGAGCTGCGCTTAGGCGATGGTTACGGCGGTTGGCCGGAACATGCCCCCTATGACGGGGTTATCGTCACAGCGGCAGCGATGAATATTCCGCCTCCATTGGAAGACCAACTAAAACCCAATGGTAAATTAGTGATACCGGTGGGTTTATGGGGGTTCTCACAGGAACTATTTTTAGTAGAAAAAGACAAGAACGGAAACATAAGCCATACAAGCATTTTACCAGTGGCTTTTGTACCACTAACCGGAGATCGCGCGGTACAACAAAGGAAACCTGAAACTACAAACGAATAATAAGCCCAGCAGTAATATCAGCCTGCAAGAAGGTAGTACCCCCACTAACAGCCGCCACACAACCATCCGGGCCACAATAGACACCGCCACTGGAAAACTGAATTGGTAACAACAATCGAGTCTGAATACGAAAGCCGATTCGTTTGTTAAACTGTTTGTCTGCGCCTAAACCCAAACTTAGGGAAAATACATTTTCACTACCGTAGTCAGTACTCTTGGGACGAAAGTGAGTAAGTCCCAATGATCCAGAGACAAAAGAATCCATCACCCCTTTAGCGATCGAGGTAGTACCGCCCAGGTGATAATAGTCAATGGTAATATCAGAAATTTCTTTAGTTGTGCCGTCTAAACCATTCGTGGTTTGGCTGAGGGAGGTATCTTGACGAATGAATAAAAAATGTGCCGCCGTATCTTCATCAACTGGCCACTCAATTGTGGCACCGTAAGTTGGACTATCTTCAATGCGTAACTCGCCATCGTAGGTATTAAAAGTACCACCGAATTGGTAACCATAAAACGGAATTATAGTCGATCTATCGGCGGCACTTACCGGTTCGCATGAAAGTGCATATAAAGCAATTGCGACAGTTTGGAGTGAGATTAAGAATCTCAACCTACGGTGTAAAAGGCGCAGCCAAAGGAAAATCTAGCAAGGTACCCGCAGGAATATCTATACTACTGCCTCTAGTCAACAGAGACACCCCTACGGCGATCTTTGCCCCAGTCTTTGCTCCCTCACTGCCATCCGCCAAACCACCGATAGCGGCAAAACGCGCTGTTCGACCTACGGTTTCTTTACCACTGCCACTCTCAGCAACGGCCTTAATTTCGCCGGCCTGTATGGGCTTGATTTGATTGTTAAGCATAATACCGGTAAAGGTCATAGTCATTTCCGATTTACCCACCAATCGCCTGGCCTGTTTCGTGGACTGCAATACACCATAAACATTTGACCCTTTCGGTGCTACGACCTTGCCATTAACCACCAAATCTGTCTCCATTGTTGCAGTGAATTTGTGTCCTGCCTTATGTTGTTTGGTGTTGACCGGCTCTTTCATCCGCACATGAATAACCGTACCGGCTGGCACGGTAATAGGGCCAGCGCTTTCCTTTGTAACCGGCTTAGCAGCGGGCTTGGCCGCAGGTGCGGCGGTTTCTTTAGGCTTTGCAGCGCCACCAAAAACGACGTTTTTAACATCTTTTTCGTCGATACTAACAACCACGCCTTCCTTAGTCTCAAACTTAACAACACCCTTATCACGACCGACAAATGTTCCTTGCATGCTTTTACCGTTAGTTAACTCCAGGGTATCCGCCACAGCAGTTACTCCAACTAACATCGCTATTAGAGGTAAAACAGGTAATAACTTCATATGAGATTCCTTATCTTTGAATTTAATCCGGAGGGATAAAAAGTAACATAGAGATATTATGCAGACAACACTCTACTGAAAACAGACTCTAATAAGTCCGTTGTGCGCAGTTTTTAAACAGTCTAGATTTAGACTGTCCCTATTCTTAGGCTGGAACAGGTCTTAGGGGAAAAGGTAAATGTGCCTTGATATCCTCGATAGTATGTTGCACAAGGTTTTTATGGTCATCGTGTATAATTTTCTTTACAGTATTATTGCTAAGCTGATCGCGCAATATACCCAGAAACGCCGGTGGAGCGAATAAAATCAACTGATCGTAGTCTTTTGAGTCACCGCTTCTATTTAATTTACTGGCAATTTCTCTTGCAAAAACAATGGCTTCCTGGCGCTTAGGTTCGGTTGTGTTACCCATGGCATGGCGCCCTTTACCAGAGCTATCCATTGCCTTTCCGGGTAAATCCGTTGTTAGTGTCTGCGCATGTTGTCTGCTTTGTGGGTGGTCCAAAACTTCTAACTCAAGTAAGGATTCTTTAGGATTTTCAGTGGCTAAAATACGTGCTTTAGAACTATCCGTAACCAATACCCACGTTGTTTTCATCATTCACCCCTTTTGGATTGTATACCCATCATTACGTTTTCTCTTAATGTGTTGTTCTGTTGGAAATTTCCCGCTTTTGCTCACGGCTAATCAGCTGTACGAGGTCACCAAACTCTTCCACCAGGGCCTCCAGCAAATCATCGAAACTGATAATGCCTTGCAGTGTATGTGTATCATCCACTACGGGTATACGCCGGATACCCTTTTGTCGCATAAGGCGGATTACACCCCATAAATCGTCATTTAAATTGGCAGTAATAATCTCATGACCCATAACATCGCATGCATTATACTGTTTGATATCGAGTTCGGGAGCATTGATTTCCAGAACAATATCACGATCAGTAATAATACCCAGGGGTATATTTTTCTGCTGAACCTCTGCCGTAATCACCACGGAACCAACGTGCTGATCCCGCATCAACTGAGCCACTTCCAATAATGGAGTGTCTTTATTGCATATAACCACATCTCGATTACAGAATTCACCAACATTCATAACTCACTCCTATTCTCCAAAAGCAAATACCCGAAATTCGTTAAGGCCTTGCTTATAAAAACTTAACCTTATGATTAAAGTGTACAACATAATCGTTGCGTATCCACGAGAACACCATATTCTCCCAACACATGGACCGGTATCTTGATCCTTATCAATAATCCAATGATTTATTTACCTAGCATTATAGTCTATAAAATTTTTAGTTAGCTTATTTAACGATTTAATAGGAGCCATTGGCTCCATACTATGTTGGATACTGGTCTTTTTTACTTTTACTGGTGGCTATGTTTAAATCAATTCTGTTAAAAGGTCAGATTAATCAGTAGCAAAAATAAATTCCTTATTCTTGCTTTTGCTAGGCTTAGTTCAGCGGAATATAAATAATGATCGAGTCAATTGCTACCCGCTTTGCACAAGTTTCGCCGACAGTAGATTTTTGGTCATTGCGACTGGTCAGGGAAGTCAGTGAAAATATCAGTGTACGTCAGGGCATACTGCAACCGGTTCACAATTCGACAAGTGTCGGCGCTTTAATAACCATTATGGATGGTAACCGCAGTGGCTATGCCGCGACCAGCGACCTCAGCATTTCGGGCCTAAAAACGGCCGTTAGACGTGCCCAGCACCTGGCGCAGGCTACGCAAAACAATTGTGTATTCAGCGCCACAGAGCTTGTTAAGCCGACCCAAAGTGGAAACTACACAACACCCGTCGAAACCGCTTGGGAAACACTGCCGCTCGTCGAAAAAATCAACTTACTACAAGATGCGTGTTCTGCCCTCAAACTCAGCGAACGTATTGTCGATTGGCAATCCTATCTCGGCTATCAAAAAGCTGAAGTACTGTTTATTACCAGTGACGGTATTCGTATCGAGCAAACTTTTCACACCATTGCGCCCGGTTTAGAGGCCGTTGCAAATGAGGGCGCTAAAACACAAATTCGCACTGGCGGAGGCTGGGGCACCGCGCGTCAGGGTGGACTAGAACAGCTCAACAAATTACATTTTCCGCAAGACGCAAAGCGCATCGCGCAACAAGCCTTAGACCTGCTCCAGGCCCCAAGTTGCCCCACAGGCAAAATGGATGTGTTATTAATGCCCAGTCAAATGATGCTGCAAATACATGAAAGCATCGGTCATCCATTGGAACTGGATCGAATTTTGGGCGATGAACGCAATTATGCTGGGACCAGCTTTGTTTCCATGGACATGTTCGGCAACTATCAATATGGATCAGATTTATTAAATGTTAGCTTTGATCCCAACCTAACGGAAGAGCTAGCCAGTTATGCCTTCGATGATGATGGAACCAAGGCTGAGAAAGTCTCAATCATACAAAACGGTCTCTTGCAGCGCCCACTCGGTGGAGCCAGTTCCCAGGCGCGGGCGGGTTTACAAGGTGTTGCTAATTCTCGGGCCTGTGGCTGGAATCGTGCCCCCATAGATCGTATGGCGAACCTCAATCTTGAAGTGGGCAAGCATTCCCTACAGGATCTTATTGCCTCTATTGAGCACGGTATTTTAATGGATACAAACAAATCCTGGTCCATTGACGACAGTCGCAACAAATTCCAATTTGGCTGTGAATTTGGGCAACTTATAGAAAACGGTGAACTTAAAGGCTTGGTGAGCAATCCTAACTATCGCGGTATTTCCGCCACCTTCTGGCGTAACCTAGCCATGGTAGGAGATCAAACGACCTTTGATATTTTGGGCACACCGTATTGTGGCAAGGGTGAACCCAATCAAATGATTCATGTCGGCCATGCGTCACCTGCCTGTGTATTCCACAGCGTGGATGTGTTTGGAGATAGTTGACAATGCAAGACTACTTTAATCAACTTGCTGACAAACTCATGACCCATCTCACCGGTCAAGAATTTTTAACTGTAAGCCTGACGGGCGAACGTTCTGATTTTGTGCGCTTGAATAATAACAAAATTCGTCAAGCAGGAAACGTAAGCCAGGTGGACGTCAATGTAGATCTCATTGAAGGAAAACGACATGCATCCGCAACATGCGATCTCAGTGGAAATATTCAAGAAGACTTATCGCTACTTAGTGACATCCTAAAGCGCTTACGCGAACAACGAGCATTGCTACCTGAAGATCCCTATTTAAATTATGCAACAGATGTTAACAATACATCGCATATGGCCCCATCTTCTATACCCTCTACCGAGGAAGCACTGGAGCAAATCATTACCGCGGGCACAGGTCTTGATCTAGTGGGAATCTGGGCCAGCGGCGATATGTTTCGCGGGTTTGCCAACTCTGCCGGACAACGCAACTGGCATAGCAGCACTAACTTTAATTTTGACTTTAGTGTATATCACAGTTCCGATAAAGCAATAAAACTTGATTATGCTGGTACCCAGTGGGGTGAGGAAGTTTTGAAGTCCAGGATGTATACAGCACGTGAAGGGCTAAAAGTTTTGGAGCGACCCGCAAAAACCATAAAACCGGGAACCTACCGAGCCTATCTTGCCCCCGCCGCCATGCGCGACATTATGGATATGATGGCCTGGCAGGGTTATGGCCTGAAAAGCCACCGCACCACCCAAACACCATTAATCAAGATGGTAAAAGAGGGATTGACTTTACACCCTGCTGTTACTATTAAGGAAGACCACATCGGTGGCTTGGCCGCAAGGTTTACCACAGACGGTTTTCTCAAGCCCGACCAGGTAACATTAATCAAAGCCGGCGCCTATCAAGATTGTTTAGTAGGTGCCAGAAGCGCACGGGAATACGATCAGAATGTTAATGCAGGCAGTGAACACCCAAACTCATTAAGGTTGGCGGCTGGTAATTTGTTGCAAAGCGAAATCCTGGAACAACTCCATACCGGACTCTATATCAACAATCTTTGGTATTGTAATTTTTCTGATCACAATAATTGTCGTATTACGGGTATGACGCGTTACGCCTGTTATTGGGTGGAAAATGGCAAAATCGAATCACCAATTAACGTTATGCGTTTTGATGAAAGCATTTATCAAATGCTTGGTGACAATCTCATTGGTCTCACCAAAGAACGTGAGTTTTTATTCGATTCCAGCAGTTACAACCAGCGTAGCTTTGCCAGCCACTTTCTTCCTGGAGCACTCATTGAGGCATTTACCCTGACTTTATGAATAAGCAGTCATAGGTTTTGGGTTAGTTATATCTTTTTACGAGGGTCAGTGACATTGTCTAAATCAACCAAGTCCCAAACACCGCTATTACGGTAAATTCTCTTGGCTTTGTTGGGGTAGTCTCCGACATCTTGTTCTAACCGCTGCCCAACCACCAAACAAACCAAAGTTTCATTTCCGTCATTCACCAAAGAATGTGCAGCTGTATCAACTGGAAACCCGACAAAATCTCCTTTTTCAAAAACATACGAATCACTTTCAATTACTAATGTCCCCCTTCCAGAAAGAACATAAATACATTCTTCTTCATAATAATGTTTATGGTATTCCGTTGTGTCTTTTCCAGGTTCTACATAAATGATATGAAAGCCAAGATTTTTTAAACCTACAACGTCTCCAAGTGATTTATTTATTCTCACGGCGTTTGGATTGAGAAAATGGACTTTTTCATCTCCTTTCATCTTCTCAATATCTTCGGCTTTTATTAGTAAATCACTCGTTTTCATTTTCTATATCCAGATTGGCCATAACGGTAGCAGAATACGCGCGAGGCACTAGCGTCGATGTTTAGCGCCTGCAGGACCAGAAACTAAACAGGAAAAAATGGAATTTTATCGATTGCAAAATGCGCATTTCGTGAAATTAATTCCTTATTAACATGAATCCTAATCGTATTGCGTGCCGAACGATTGAGTTAAAAGCTGCGCGCAGTTAAGGCTTACAGCTTGAGTAATCGGCTAGAAGGCGTGTCACTTGATTCATCCTCGCAATCACTGGCTTCTTTTTCCGAT
>Ga0316187_10002977_pt1 | contig 14758 bp, 14 predicted proteins | sample CroRivburrow1_MG_FD_204927 | JGI IMG/M metagenome (GOLD analysis project Ga0316187, IMG submission 204927) | Coastal sediment microbial communities from Maine, United States - Cross River worm burrow 1 | ecosystem: Environmental > Aquatic > Marine > Coastal > Sediment | place: USA: Maine... | reverse complement strand
GGAACAGCCACGTTGAATCAGGACTGCATTATTAGTCAGGAATAGACCAAATCCCATGAACGTTGCCAGCAGATCAATCAGATGGCCGTGTAGCTCTTCGCCCCCGGGTCCTGGGGTGTCAGCTGTACTGGCTAAGTGAGCGGCTAGCTGACGGGCAATAACGGTAGTCAGAACACTGGGGTCTCTAGTTAGATCCGGTGTGTAGGTGATGTGGAATACCTGTGTTTCACCCTCAAGTGATATTGCGGCTGCCGGGCCACGGGGGATGCCGTTAAAAGTGATGTTTGAGGGGTGAATGGGTTCATAATCTGGTGTCAGCTCCACAAGCTCCAATGGCCAATTCTGCATGCCAGCAAATTGAACCAGCTGTTCAAAGATGCTGCTAGCCATCGATTCACGACTATTGACCTGATTCGGAAAATGCTCCGGGGTAGGTGTGACAATGATTGTATCTTCAAAGAAAAAGTCGCTGCCGAAGCTATTTAGTGCCCAGGCATAGCCATCGAACAGCCATTGTGTGGTTTCCTCATCAAATAAGGGTTTGTTACTGAATAGGTTAAACATATCAACTGCTATAGAGCGGGAGCTTATCCACTGTTGCCAATTATGCGGGATGTGGGATTATAGCCAGTTACTCCCGTGAAACGAACCTTTCATCCGATCAGAAAACTATAGGATCTCTAACATGGCTGAAATTCATCCTCAATTGCAGCAGGATTGCATTATTGTTGGGCGCTTGCCCCTTTGTCATCTGCTGCTGATGAATGATGCCAACTACCCATGGTTTATTCTGGTGCCTGATCGGGATGAGGTGAGTGAGATTTTTCAGCTGTCACCCCAAGACCAGCAGCAGCTCATGAAGGAATCAAGCCAGTTGGCGGGGATCATTGCAGATAAATTCCAGGCAGACAAAATCAATATAGCAGCACTGGGAAATATGGTTCCACAGCTACATATTCACCATGTTGTACGCTATCGAACTGACATAGCGTGGCCTGCGCCTATATGGGGAGCGGCACCTGTAAAGCCTTATACAGAGCAGGAGCAGGATGAATGCATAAGGAAAGTAAAGCCTGGGTTTTGTGATCTATTGGTTTAATGGAGATTATTCAGATAAACTTGATCCTGATTGCATTTTTTAGAGCGCATTGAGAGCCAATGTATGTGCTGAACATATGCTGAGTGCATAACTAAAACGATGCATTATAGTGTGTAACTTATTGAATATTAAAGGCAACAGGTATGGCAACAGGCACAGTAAAGTGGTTCAATGAATCAAAAGGCTTTGGTTTTATCACCCCTTCTGATGGTAGCAAGGATGTCTTTGTGCATTTCTCAGCTATTCAAAATGAGGGCTTTAAAACCCTTGCTGAGGGTCAAAATGTATCCTTCGAAGTTGAGCAAGGCCCTAAAGGCCCTCAGGCAGTACAAGTTGTAGCCGAATAAATAGAATATCCTGTCTCTGTTATACGCATGCGCAACAGCTGCGCATGTAGATGTTGAGACATCAGATAGTGCAGGCATGTTCTGTACCATCTGTTGCGTTTTTGATTGAGTCAGAGACAATCTGTTGATCCAAAATAGATGACTAACTGGTGCGTTTACATTATTCAGTGCACTGATGATTCGCTCTATACTGGAATCACCAACAATATTCAGAGGCGTTTTTCCCAACACCTCAATAAGCGTGGCGCCAAATTCTTTCGTGGGCATGAGCCAAAAAAGGTGGTGTATATCGAAAATGGCCATACACGTAGTTCTGCCAGCCGCAGAGAGGCGGCAATAAAAAAACAGTCTCGCGTTGAGAAAATCCATCTAATTGCTTCAAAAATCAATGAGGTTTTCGAGCAGGAATTGGGTGAAGTTCAATAACATAAGTTATTGGGCAATATCGCTACATCAAGCCTAATACAGCCATACACGTATACGATTTGCCACAGGCAATTAAGAGAAGTGCATGATATTTTCTGAGAAGTCTAGCTCTGAAGCCTTTGACCGGCTTCGCTCATTTTTAGAATCGACAGATCGTCCAGAGGATACCTTTACCTACAATGAATTGTTGGGTTTCCTGTTTACGATAGCCAGTTCTCCTGAAATGATACCTCCGAGTGATTGGGTGCCAATGATATTTGCTAATGAGGAGGCAAATTATCGCGATAGCGAAGAGGCCAATATTATTACTGAGACGATCATGATCCTCTATGGGCAATGCAATCAGCAAGTCGTTGATGGCAACCCTGTCTTACCTCCAAGCTGTGCGTCAGCACAGCCTCCGATGGAAAATTTTTATGATGATGCGCCACTTGGTCAATGGGCAAATGGTTTCCTGATTGGGCACTCATATCTTGAAGATGTGTGGGAAGCGGTGGTTCAGGAAGAGTGGGAGGAGGAGTTGGGATCATGCCTGATGGTGTTAAGTTTTTTTGCAGATATAAAACTGGCTGAGGCATATAGCGAAGAGGCATTAACAGAAGAGCGCTCTATAGAAGATTTGGCGGAGAGTATTCTCGAGGTATTTGACGATGCCATGGTGAGCTATGCTCGTATGGGTCGCGCTTTATATATTGCCATGCAGGAACTGGAGCAAGAGGAAAAAAAGGAAGCGTCGATGGAAGATGCAGAAAAGGATGAGCACTGTCCATGTGGTAGTGGAGAGCTGTTCAGTAAATGTTGTGGCGCACCAAAGACGATCCACTAATATGATTGATAAGCTAGAACAACAACATCTGGCAATGATTTTTAAGGCGCTTGCTTTTGCCGCAAAGAAACACCGTGATCAGCGGCGCATGGATCCAGCAGCTTCCCCCTATATCAATCATCCTATTGCGCTTGCTGAGATTCTCAGCTGTGAGGCTGACATAATCGATATGGATATCATCTGTAGTGCGCTGCTGCATGATACGGTAGAGGATACTGAAACGACCCAAGAAGAGTTGGAGCAGATTTTTGGGGAACGTATCAGCCAGATTGTTATGGAGGTTACAGATGATTTTAACCTGCCAAAAACTGAGCGAAAGCGACTGCAGATCGAGCATGCTGCGCATATCAGTGAGCAGGCCAAGCTGGTAAAGCTGGCTGATAAGATCTGTAATCTACGGGATGTTGCTGAATGCCCCCCACCAGAATGGAGCCTGCAAAGAAGGCGTGATTACTTTGATTGGGCGAAACAGGTGATTGATCAGTTACGTGGTGTCAATAAAAAGCTGGAAGGTATCTTTGATGAGGCCTACACCAGGAAACCATAAGGTTGGAGTCTTAAATTATTCCTCAAGCTCTTCCTTCCAAATAACAACGCAATTTCTACCCTTGGCTTTAGCCTGATACATCGCCTCATCAGCATGCTCAATGGCTATGCTCCAGTCTTCGTCAGCTGATAATAGGGTGATTCCAAATGAAGCGGTAATGCTGATCTCAACATTATCAGCGAGTAGAATTTTTGCCTGGCTGATCTTCTCTCTAAGCCTTTCAATTGCAGTGCGGGCAATGCCCACTGTGGTATTGGGCAGGCAGACTAGAAACTCCTCACCACCAAATCGGCATGTCAGGTCGTAAGGGCGAAGATTGTCGTTGAGGAAATCTGCTATATAGCGCAGAACGGTGTCCCCAGCTTTATGTCCATGCTGGTCATTAACTGCTTTAAAGTGATCAATGTCCACCATTAGTAGGCAGCAAAACTCAGTTGTGCGCTTAATACGGGCATGTTCTTGACTTAATAGCTGAAAAAAAGCCTGACGGTTAAGCGTGCCGGTTAGGTAGTCGTAGGAGTGAGAAAGACCGAGTAGATCATCCCTTAGCTTTGCCAGTGCCGTGGCGAACTGAACCTCGTGGCTTAGGAATATGTCGTATTCGCCTGAAGAGAGGGTTGTACCTGTGGATATTTTGCTGACGATCTGCCGTACACAGTCGTGCATTGCATTATGCAGTCTCTCCAGGGCAATAAACTCTATATTCTCTCTTAGAAAATCGTGATGTGAACTGTAATACCATTGACCAAATTTGCATTCATGACTTGAGTGCTTTGAACGATACTCCTCAGAAATAGGAGTGTCGCAGATTGCACTGCGGCTCCAGGAGGCCACCCACTTGGTATGGTCAATGATGGCGTTATTTAAGCCATCCAGGGCCTTGCTAACATCTTCAAGAGTTGGACGTTTCTCACTTACTGCAGGCATGGTCGATACTCATTGAGGTTAAATCACTCTATCGTTGCCACCGTCTACCGGAATCTGTGCAGCAGTGGTTTTGGCAAATAAGGGGCCGCACATCTCAGCTGCAAGATTGGCTACATCGCAGCTGCAAATCTCAACATTCATGAGATTTTTACGTTTGTACGCCTCAACACTCAGATTATAGTGTGTTGCCCGGCTCTGCAAGACCTCATCCGTCCAGAGAGCAGTATCAAATACGGCGTCGGGGTGCAGTGAGTTGATGCGGATCCCATCGCTACCCCATTCCATTGCTGCAATACGGGCCAGCTGGTTGAGGGCTGCTTTTGAGGCGGAGTAGGCCGCTGCACCCGGCCCAGGGGCGGCCACATTTTTTGATCCGATGATAACGACACGCCCACCAGCAGGAGCCAGCTTCAATAGTGGATGGCATTCACGCATCAGCACCAGGTTGGCATCCAGGTTGATGTTGAGCACTTTTCGCCACTGCTCTGTTGCCAACTCATCGATGCGGCAGCCTCCAGGGAAGACGCCTGCGTTGAGAATCAACATATCTAAGCCACCAAAACGGCGTACAGCGCTCTCCAGTGCCTGGTTGATCTGTGCTTCATCGGCTACATCACACACCAGCCCGAAGAAATCCGGACGTTGATAGAGCTGTTCGATATTGCTATCGATATCAATGCCAACCACAGCAGCGCCGCGCTCCAATAGTGCATCCACACAGGCTTTGCCGATGCCGGATGCTGCACCTGTCACCAGTGCTACCTCACCACTGAATTGTGGAGGATTGCCGCCTTTGCGGAGTTTGGCCTGTTCCAGGTCCCAGTACTCCACATCAAAAATATCTTGGGCTGGCAGTGCCTGATAGCCGCCCAGCAGGGTTGCGCGCTGGATGATCTCCTGGGTGTGGTGGTAGATGTCGTTGATGATGGCAGCATCCTTGGCACGGCGGCCAATGCTGACAAGGCCAAGTTCGGGGTCAAGTACCATGCGGGGTGCAGGGTCGAGCATGGTCTTCTCATCTTTGGCTAGCGTGGCATTCTCTTCAAAATAGCTACGGTAAGCCTCGGTGTACCCCTCAACATCGCGCCCCAGCAGGGGCAGCCGTTTGGTACGGATAACATGGTCTGGTGTTGCAGGTCCCTGCTGAGACAGGGTGCCAATATCCTCCCGCTGGGCAAAGGCCAGGCAGCTGGGTGCCATATCGCAACAGAGCAGCATGGGAGCGCCAGCAATAGAGGAGATCTCCTGGCGCAGCTTACTGATCTCTCCCCGCAGTGGTTTGTCTGTCACGGCAATATTGTGCGGGTGCAGCGTCCAGGCCCCGTGAGCCTTGAGATAATCCTCGGCACGGCCCACCAGCTCAATCATGCGGTCGTAAGACTCCTTGGCTGTTTCACCAAAGGAGAAGATGCCGTGATTCATCAGAATCATGCCAATGGTCTTCTTAGTAGCATCAGCGGCAAAGCGTTCGGCACAGAGCCTGGCCAGATCAAAACCGGGCATCACGTAGGGGATAATGACCATCTCCTCGCCGTAGATCTCCTGGATACGTGCCAGACCATTGTGGCTATTGGTGATGGTGACCACGGCATCAGCATGGGTATGATCGACATATTTATAGGGCAGGGAGGCATGCAGAATAGTCTCAACCGAGGGTGATGGAGCAGAGGCCAGCGTCATATTGGTTTTTAACTCATTCACCATCTGCGGATCGGTCAGACTCTCCAATTGAGCCAGCTTCAGCAGATGCGCCATGCGCACGGGGGCAAAACCGGCCTCTTCAATGGTCTCCAGATCCCAACCGCTGCCTTTAACGTAGAGAATCTCCACCTCTTCACCAACCAGGTTGGTCTCTGTCACCTTGACCGAAGTGTTGCCACCGCCGTGTAGCACCAGCGAAGCATCCTGTCCCAACAGTCGTGAGGTATAGACACGTAAAGCAAGGTCAGTAGTGTGTTGGGCAGCTTCCTGGTCATTCCAGCGGTTTTGCATAGCGGTACTCTTGATTGTTTGTGCAGTGGATGAAGCTATAGATTATAGCCTTGTAGTGGGTGAGGGCGGAAATTCAGTAAAAAAGCAATATAGAACAAAGTGTCCCGTAAAGTGACACTTACCAATCTCCGGCCTGCTTTGCTTTCAGGGGTGAAACTACTGGGTGCTCTCCGGTCCTTTCATAGTGAGCTCTGAGGTGAAGGTCTGTTCGGCATCCATCTTATCAAACTGAAACTGCTGATTCATGAAAGAGGCGATGCAATACTTGCTGCCCAGGTAGTTCCAGCAGCTCCTTCCCGGTGATGGTGCCAGCCAGGTGGGTAGCACGTTCCCAAGTTCCCAGCTGTTCATCACTCATATCACCCGGAATACGTTGCAGTAGCATACCGGTGGCAAAGCGCTCGTCAGCCGCCAGCCAGATGTGGCTGTCGAGCTGTTCAGAGTGAGCAAGATAATGCTTCAGAGAATCGGCCAGTGCATCGCCCACAATCTCTACAACCCCCTGATAGCGCTCCTTTCCCATAGCTGGGTCAATGGTAAGCATCAGGTTGTGCCCCTGTATCAAAAGAATGGGTAGGCAAAGCTATCTAATGGATATATGTAAATATATACAGTCTAATTGTGGATGGATATGGTGCTGGCAAAGAACGCATGAATCCATGAACCAAGTAGTGCTGAATCGGCTGGCGTTGTAAGCGATGCGCAGGCTGTTTGATAGCTTTGATCACCAATAAGTGCTTTGCGTGATTCTAACCGATCCCGCATGTAGCGGGTGGTGAATTCGGGGTGTCCCTGAATGGAGAGGATGTGGTTTCCGATGGTGTAGATTTGATTGGGACAAAAAGAGTCGGTAGCCAACAGCTCTGCTTCTTTAGGAAGCTCATCGACCTGATCCTGATGACTGAAGAGTAGGCTGCAATTCGTTCGTTGTTCATCCATGAAAGGTTTGGTACCAATCATTGAAAAATTACGTAGGCCCACACCCCAGCCTTTCTCTGATTTTTTAACTTTCCCGCCCAGGGCCTGTGCGATTAGCTGATGGCCAAAGCAGATCCCCACGAGAGGCTTTTTATGCTGGTGGCACTCTTTTGCAAAGGCTATCAGTTCTATAATCCAGCTATCACCATCGTAAACACTTTTGGGTGAGCCGCCGATCATCCAGCCATTGCATTCATCAATTGTCTCTGGCCATTCGCCTTGGGTGATGCGGTACTCTTTGAGGCTCCAGGTAGCAGATACCTGCTCTGAAAAAAAGTGCCGAAACATAGGGGCATAGGTGTGCTGATAGCTATTGGGGTCAGGATCGCAGATGTAAGCGTTCAGCAGGCCGATCTTCATCAGTAGGCTTCTGTGTAGATCTGTAGCAGGTCAGCCTCGGTTACGGGGATTATGTTGGTTTGATGGCAGGGATCCAGGTAGGCCTTTTGGCTCAATAACATCAGCTGCTTTTGGCTCACACCATGTTGTTTCAGACCTAGTGGGATACCAAGCTGGGTTACAAAGTTTAGGCAGCAAGTGGTAAGGCTGTCTGCTGTTGAGTCTGGAAAAAGATGGCGAATCTTATCAATTCGCCTCTTCTGATCTTCGTTTAGATCGCTACTTTCAAGAAAGTGGATTCCAAATGAAAGTAGCAGGGCATTGGCCAGACCATGATGTAGGCCACACTCAGAGGAGAGTGGGTGGGCCAGAGAGTGGATCATGCCCAGGCCTTTCTGGAATGCGGTAGCCCCCATGCTGGCAGCAATTTGCATAGCGCCACGGGCATCCAGGTCATGCCCATTGGCTACCGCCCTGGGGAGATGCTCCAGAATGAGAGCCATGCCTTCAAGGGCTATACCGTCTGCCATGGGGTGAAAGCCTGGGGCAAGATAGGCTTCCAGGCAGTGGACGAAGGCATCGATTCCGGTGGCAGCTGTAATCGTAGCAGGTAGCCCTTCGGTAAGCTTAGGTTCAAGCACCGCAATCCTTGGCATGAGTTGAGGGTGAAAGATAACGGTTTTGTTATTACTTTCTCGTGTAATGATTACACCGCTACGACCCACTTCACTGCCGGTGCCCGCTGTGGTGGGAATGGCGTAGATTGGTGGCAGTAGTGCGCCGTTGATGAGTCGGTCACCACCCTGGGCATCGTCGTATTTGATCAGTGGTCCCGTGTGTGTCGCAGTGATGGCAATTACCTTGGCGGTGTCGATGGGGCTGCCGCCGCCCAGCCCAACCAAGGCATCGCATTGGTGTTTGATGTACTCCTTTGCTCCCAGCTCCACGTCGGCTTCAGTGGGGTTGGGGTGGAGGTCTGCAAACTGGATGACAGCCAGTCCGGCTTTAATCAATACATCCTTAACCAGCTTGGCGGTGCCGAGTTTGATCAGGGTGGAATCGGTAACCAGCAGCACCTTGGTAGCACCGTGCTCTTTGATCGACGTGGCGCAAGCTGTCAATGCGCCCTCACCAAAGTAGATGGTTGTAGGGTAGCTGAACTGCTGCATCAGATGATCTCGAAGTAGCGTTTGAGTTGCCAGTCGGTGATTGCTTTTTCATGCTCCCGCACTTCCCACTCGCGGGTGGCGACGAAGTGTTGAATAAACTCTTCACCAAACAGCTCTACCGCTTCGGCAGACTGCTTAAGATTGGCCACTGAATCCTTCAGGTTGGTTGGCAGTTGCCATTCGTGCGGCAGGCTGTCCTGTGTTTCATAGGCGTTGCCTTGGATTGGTTCAGGTAGTGTTAGCTTTTTCTCAATACCCAGTAGTCCTGCGCCCAACATAGCGGCAGAAGCCAGGTAGGGGTTGGCGTCGGCAGAGCCTACGCGAAACTCTACCCGTTGTGATTTGGTAGAGCCACCGATCACCCGAAGTGCACCGGTGCGGTTCTCATAACCCCAGGTGGCAGCGGTGGGTGCCCAAAAGCCTTTCACCAGACGAGTGTAAGAGTTGATGGTGGGTGCGCAGAGGCTGAGAAAAGGTTTGAGATAGTGGATCTGTCCTGCGATGTAGTGCTGCATCAGCTGACTCATGTTGTGAGTTTCTGCCTCATCATAGAAGAGTGGTTTGTTGTTTTTGATGTCGTAGAGCGATTGATGGATGTGACCGCTCTGGCCAGGGTATTCCAGATTCCAACGCGCCATGAAGGTGGCTACTAAGTCACGTTGTTGAAAGAAGACCTTGGTGAACGTTTTGAAGAGTGAGGCCTTGTCTACTGATGCTAATCCTTGATCGTAATGGATGGCTGCTTCCCAGACACCGGGACCGGTTTCGCAGTGCAGCCCTTCTATAGGAATATCCAGTGCAGCACAATAATCCATCAGTGCATTAAACATCTCCCCCTGAGTGGTGTTGCGAAGTGTGGAGTAACCAAACATGCCGGGAGTGAGCGGCTTAAGGTTGGTGTGGTTTTTTTCACGGATGGAGTGAGGTGTTTCATCGAATATAAAAAACTCATATTCAAAGGCCTGGTTGATACCAAACCCCATCTTATTTGCTTTATCAAGTATCCGCTTAAAGGCGTTGCGTGGGCAGACTGGGTGCGAACTTTTGCCGTCTTTGTCTACAAAGTCAGCGATAAAGAAGGGGATGTTTTCGACAGGAATGCGCCGTTCAGTTGAGAGATCTAGTTTGAATAGTGCATCAGGATAGGCAGTGTGCCAGCCGGTAAAATGGGTGTTATCGTAGAGGTTGTCGTTAACATCCCAGCCGAAGACACAGTCACAAAAGCCACCTGTAGAGTTGAACAGTGAGGCAAATTTGTCGAGTGAAATATATTTGCCTCTGAGTATGCCATCAATATCGGTAATGGCTAGTTTGACCCTATGGATGCCTTCCTCTTTGTAGGCATCAATCTTATCCTTTAAAGCCGTCATCTTTTCCATACTCAACCGCCTGTTGTTTTTGTTCGAAAATGGATTGCCTTGCGCCGGGTAACTGAGAGAAAACCAAATTGAGAAAGACTACAGCCACAGCCGCTCTCTTTGGCACCACCCCAGGGCAGGGCAGGATCAAGATAGTCACAGCGATTTCTAAAAACAGTGCCCACATCCACTGCTCTGGCAAACTGCTCTGCCTCACTGCCATCTTCAGTATAGATGGCTGCAGTCAGGCCGTAGTTTGAGTCATTGATCAGTGCAATGGCTTCATCCAGATCAGTGACGCGCATAATGGGTAGGATGGGTCCGAAGTTCTCTTGCCTCATTAGTGACATCTGCTGGTTAACATCAACGACTAAGGTGGGTTCCCAAAAGGTGCTGTTTTTAATCTGTTTTGCTTTGCCGCCGGTCAGTACTTTGGCGCCTTGTATCTGGGCCTGTTTGATCTGTTCTTCCAGTAGCGATGCCTGTCGTGCTTGAGCCAGTGGCCCCAGTGTTGTGCTTTTGTCCAGGGGGTTGCCTAACTGGTAACTGTCCATCGCGGGAATCAGCAGTGAAAGCAGGCGCTCATAAACATGCTCATGCACATAGGCGCGTTCAATGCCACAACAGGATTGCCCACTGTTATAGATAGCACCATCGACCAGGCCTTCAGCAGCAAGCTTTAGATTGGCCTGGTCTGAAATATAAGCCCCATCCTTTCCGCCCAGCTCCAATACGGGCTGGATGAATTGTTTGGCAGTGTGCTCCAGGATCTGCTGCCCGCCGGTAACTGATCCGGTAAAGATCACCTGATTGATAGGGCATGATTCAATAATCTGGCTGGTGGTTGTGTGGTCAAGGAAGAGTGATTGCAGAAGGTGTTGGTGTTCACCCAGTTGACCAAATGCGCGTTCAAAGTGAAGCCCTATCTCTGGTGTCTGGCTTGAGTGTTTTAGAATGACACAGTTGCCAGCAAGCAGTGAGGGAATAATGCTGTTAACGGCAGTTAATAATGGATAGTTCCAGGCGGCGATGACAAAGATAATGCCAAGTGGGGCATGCTCAATTCGTCGTTCAAAGCCTGGCTTATCAGGGAGGTGGATTGTCTTTAGTGCTGATTCAGCGGTATCACAAAGATAATGAGCCCGTTCAAAAAAGCCGTTGATTTCATTGTCCGCATGTTGAATAGGTCGCCCCATTTGCAGTGTGATATCTTTAGCAATCTCTGCACGGTTGCGCTCAAAATATTTCAGCCCCTTGCGGACAAGTGTGGTGCGCTGGGCTACGGTCAGCATTGCCCACTGGGTTTGCTGTTGCTTAGCCTGTTCAATAAGGCTCAGAGCTTGATCAAAGGTATGCAACGGGTAGCTGCGATCTACCTCATTTGTGAATGGATTGATAACGTAGAATGAACTCATAGTAACTATGTGTAGACCCTCGATTATCTTACAGTATAGTTAACTGGTGTTATTTGACTGCTTGACCCGATAGGCTTCAACAAAACGCCTGGCCTGCTGCTGAACCCAATCCCACTCCTCTGCTTCTACCCGTCGCTTATCAAAGAGTGGCGTGGCAACACCAAAACCATAGGCCCCATTGTTATGATATTCAGGCAGGTTCTCAATGGTAATACCGCCTGTGGGTACCAGTTTAATCTGATCCAGCGGACCTTTGATATCCTTGATGTAGCTAGGGCCAAACTGATTAGCAGGAAAAATCTTAACCATGTCTGCACCCAACTGCCATGCGGTATAGATCTCTGTAGGCGTAAATCCACCTGGAATGACGGGGATCTGTTCCTGCTTACACTGCTGAATGACCTCAGCATTGACTATAGGGGTGACGATAAAGGTAGCTCCTGCAGCGAGTGCTTTATCAAGATCATTCAGCGTGCAAACGGTGCCTGCGCCAATATTTAGCGTCCCATCTGCTGTCTCTATAGCCAGCTTGATCAGATCTGCTGCATGCTTGCTGTTCATGGTGATTTCAATATTGCACAGCCCTCCCGCTATTGAAGACCTGACAATATGCTCTACCTGGGTGGCTGTATAGCCGCGAAGTATCCCAATGACAGGTAGTTCTTCAAATTTGGTCCAGCTGAAATTGTTGTTCATAATTTATGCAGTTTAAATGTGTGGATTATTGTGGCTTGATGAGGCCAGGCTAGTTCTATCGTTAATTTGATTTAGCCAAATCTTGATAATTTAGTGCTATAACCTATGGTTATAGAGTATTGCTTCTAATAGACAAAGGGTATGTTGATTTCAATTAGTGTATGGAATCACTGTGAATTGGCTGCGATTACAAATGCATTGTATCTGTTTCTGTGGACAAACTTGCATAATTTCTGAGGTGTCAAATGATCAATATTCTAGAAAATATTTCACTGTTTGAAGGGCTGGATTATGCAGTGTTAGCTGATATCTCAGTTATGTGCAGCAGACATGAGTTTAGTGATGGTGATGTTTTGATCTCCGAGACTGATAAAGATAACCGGGATCTCTATCTGCTTATTGATGGTAATGTAGAGATATTGTCTATCAATAGGTCCAGCGCCTGTGGTGAGGTTGTTATTTCAAAACAGGATAAAGATGTCTTCGGTGAGGTAGGGTGGCTTACCGATCAATCAAGAACAGCGACTATTCGAGCCAATGGGGCTGTTGAAGCTGTAAAAATCGATGGTAATCAGCTAATGGAATATATGGAAAAGAATCCAGGTATTGGTTTTGTTCTGGCTAGGCGTGTTGCCCGGCTGCTGGCAGAACGGCTAAAAATTACTGATGATCTACTGAAGCAGATCCTATGGAGTGGATGTGTATAGTCTGACAATCATCCACAAATAGTGCACTTACATACCTTGTGAGATAAACTCCAGTCTGACTCTAGTTTTGCTTCTCTTTGATGACTGAGTATTGATGTATCAGTCAATTAAGGAGAATAGTAGTATGTTATCCAGGGATGGGCTGTGATTCAGTTTGCTGTAGCTTTTGTTGTTGGTGTTCTCATTCTCCAGTTTCAGGCCGACCTGCCTGATCTGTGGTGGATATCCCTCCTTCCTCTTGTTCTGATTGCTTTATGTTTTAGGTGGCTTCGCTTGCCTCTTTTCTGTTGCCTGGGTTTTTTATGGGCGCTTTTGCATGCACATTGGCTTTTAGGCAGTGCATTTGATCCGTTGATAGAAGGTAAGGATCTGCATGTTGAAGGTGTTATTGCTTCATTGCCAGATCAGCGTGGGAACCGAACACGATTCAACCTTGTGGTTGATAAGCTCCAGTATCAAGGTGATTCCTATCCCTCGCCTGGGAAAATACAACTCAACTGGTATCGTAATGCCCCCTCGCTAAAGGTTGGTGAACAGTGGCGATTACAGGTGCGTATACGCAGACCTCACGGATTTATGAACCCTGGTGGGTTTGACTATGAGGGCTGGCTGTTTCGTGAGGGGATCCATGCGACAGGCTATGTGCGAGACAGTCTGGATAACAGAAAGCTGGCTGATAGCAGCGCATCATATCTTCTTCAATCTTTGCGCCAATCTCTTCGTGAGAAGATTTACCATGCGGTATCAGATCCATCCGTAGCTGGGATTATTGTTGCATTGGTGATTGGGGATCGTAGTGGCCTCAGCCATGAGCAGTGGGATATGTTTGCCCGCACCGGCACTAATCACTTGGTTGCTATCTCGGGGCTACATGTGGGGATTGTGGCCGGGTTGGTGTTTTTTCTTTTTCGCTGGCTTTGGAGCCGTTCTTCACGACTTTGCCTCCATCTGCCTGCGCCACAGGCGGCGGCAATCAGTGCCATGCTGGCAGCCCTGTTTTATGCAGCGCTGGCAGGCTTTGCAGTGCCGACCCAGAGAGCCTTGATCATGTTGGCAGTGGTGATGGGGGGAATCCTGTTGCGCCGGCAACAGCGGGCATCGCATGTGCTCTCTCTGGCTTTATTGCTGGTTGTAGCGATTGATCCGCAGTCGGTGATGTCAGCGGGTTTTTGGCTCTCATTTGCTGCAGTGAGTGTTATTTTGTATGGCCTTTCGGGTCATGTCTCCAGAGAAGGGCTGTGGCAGAAATGGGGAAAGGTACAGTGGGTGGTTGCAGTAGGGCTGGCGCCACTGCTACTGGCTTGGGGGTTGCAGGTATCTCTGTTTGCACCTTTGGTAAATATGATTGCTGTCCCGCTATTCAGTCTGTTTGTTGTGCCTATGGCGCTATTGAGCAGTCTGGTGCTGCTTGTTGCTGATGGGGTAGGTGGATTGATGTTTTGGCCGCTTGTGTGGTTGCTCGAAGTTGTTGTTGAGATACTCAATGCGGTGGCAGCGCAATCCTATGCGGCCTGGGAGCAGGGCGGAGTTCCTGTCTGGAGCTGGCTGCCTGCGTTGGTGGGGGTGCTTCTTTTCCTGGCACCGGCAGGGCTGCCGGGGCGCTGGTTGGGTATGATCTTTTTGTTGCCCTTGATCTTGGTGCGACCACAGCTCCCTGTGGCTGGAGAGGCCTGGTTTACTCTATTGGACGTAGGGCAGGGGCTCTCTGCTGTTGTTCAAACTCAGCAGCATGCTCTTGTCTTTGATGCTGGGGCTCGTTTCTCCGATAGCTTTGATGCGGGCTCTGCGGTTGTGGCTCCTTTTCTACGTGAGTTTGGAGTCTCTCATATTGATCGCCTGGTGCTGAGTAATGCTGATAACGACCATGCGGGTGGTGCGCCCAAACTGGTTGAACAAATAGCAGTGCGTGAGATTCTGAGTGGTGAACCCAGT
>Ga0316187_10002975_pt1 | contig 14759 bp, 17 predicted proteins | sample CroRivburrow1_MG_FD_204927 | JGI IMG/M metagenome (GOLD analysis project Ga0316187, IMG submission 204927) | Coastal sediment microbial communities from Maine, United States - Cross River worm burrow 1 | ecosystem: Environmental > Aquatic > Marine > Coastal > Sediment | place: USA: Maine... | reverse complement strand
GCCGTGGCGGTGTGGGGCGACTACGCGTACTTCGCCAGCGGACCGAGCCTGATGGTTGCCGACATCTCGAATCCGACCTCACCTCTGGTGGTTGGGGAAGTGGAACTCGGCGATCGGGTCATCGACTTGGCCGTGGCCGATTCCCACGTTTACATCGTCTCGGACCAACGCCGCCTAACAGTGGTCGACGTAAGCGTCTCGTCGACCCCGGTCGATGTGGGGTCCCACCAACTCGGTGGCGATCCGGGGCACATCGAGGTGGCCGATGGGTACGCGTACGTCACGCTGGGGAATGCAGGGTTGCTCATCATCGATGTCGCCACACCGTCGGCGCCGATCGAGGTGGGGCTGTTCGAGGAAGAGGCCGTCGACGTGGCGGTTGCCGGTCACTACGCCTACATGGCGTCGAGCCGCAGACTTCACGTAATCGACGCCAGCGTCCCTTCTGCCCCAGTAGAGATCGGTACCAGGTCAAGCAATCGCGACACCGAGACCGTCGCGGTGTCCGGGGACTTCGCCTACACGGCCAGTCGGAACGAGTTTGAAGTCTTCGACATCAGTGATCCATCGCAACCGCAACTGGTGGGGGATAAGCGCAATGTTGGTTGGCACGCAGTAGAAGAATTGGCGGTATTCGGCAGCTACGTCATGGCGGTTGGAACCGGCTCCCGGGTCGTGGAGGTAATTGATGTGTCCACGCCTTCGGCGCCCATTCAATTGAATCACTTTGGAAATACGTCGTCGGGCTGTGGGGTCGCGACGAGTTCCTGAGCGGCTCTGAAGCTGGGCCAAGGCCCAGCCTACGTCGGCTGAGGATTTCGCGGTTGTTGGGAAACCGATCAAGGACGGGCGCCACGTATCAATCATGACATTAGGGAGATTGGAAATGGCGATCGCGCGAGGCGTTCTGCATAGAGTCACATTGCGAAATCTGGATCGTCACGGACCGCGCGTCTTGAGGTACTCGAACGCCTCGCGGATCGCAGTCTCGGGGTCGCGGCAGGTGTAACCCAGTTCATCACGCGCCTTGGTGAGGTCCATTCGGCGTTCGTTTCCGTAGAAGATCCTCACCTGGCTGCGAACCATCATCGGCTCCTTTCCGGTGAGACGGCTGACGAGCTCCATCACGGTGCCCACCGCGAGGAGCAGGTGCCTCGGCGCACGCGGCGGCATCTTGACCTTCGGGTTGCGCTCCTGCGCCAGCTCGATGAGCCTCCGGTTGCTGATCGATCGCTCGGTCGCCAAGATGTAACGCACTCCTCGCCGACCCTTCTCCGCAGCGGCGATCATCCCGGTCGCCAGGTCGCGAACGTCCACGAAGTTGAAGTGGAGATTCACGTCAAGGAAAACCTCGCCGTCCAGAGCCTGCTTCAGGTACCTCATGGTGGGGGTGAGACGGTAGCAGTGCGGGCCCACTATCGTACCCGGCAGGACCGACACCATGTCCAGGTCCAACTCACCGGCGAGCTGCCAGGCCAGTCGTTCGGACTCGGTCTTGGCCCGCGCGTAGGGATTGCCGTGGAAGTTCGTCCTCCAAGAGGACTCGTCCACGGGGGAAACATGTCCCTCGAGCGTAATCTCCGAGCTGACGTAGACGATCCGCTCGACCCCCTGCACCGCAGCGGCTTTGACCACGTTGCGCGTACCTTCGACGTTTGGGCGGATGATCTCAGCCTCGGGGTCCGGAGACCAGTGCCGGACCACGGCCGCAACCTGGTAGAGGGTCTGCACACCCTCGCAGGCTCGCAGCAGCGAGTCCTTGTCCATGAGGTCGGCCTGCACGACGTCGCAGTCCAACCCTTCGAACGGCACGCGATTCTGCAAATTCCGCACACTCGCTCGGACCGGCTCACCGCGAGCCAGCAGGGCACGCACGAGATTGTTGCCGAGGTGACCATTCGCGCCGGTTACCAGGCTGATTCCGGTCATTCACTTCTCCTCGCCGCTCGGGGCCATGCGCCGCAGTTCTGCCGGCAGAACCTCGATCGCCACTTCCCGGTCGAGTCGCTCGTCGTGAGCGCGGTAGACGATCCCCATTCCACCTTCGCCGAGCTTCGACGAAACCGTGTTGTGGCCGAGCGTCTGTCCGATCTGGACCGACATGGATAGTGGATACCTTCAAACACAAGGTAACGCTCCGAATCACGATCCGCAATTCGCTTCGGATCTCCGTCCGCGCCATATCGGTTTGTCGGTGTCCCAAAGGCTCGCATCAGGTCCGAAGTCCCGCAGTTTCAGGATGGGTGCACCCTTCGGGACGGGGGCCACCCTTCGTGTTGTTGCATCGTGGGCGGGGGCCGGTTGACAGAATCCGAGCTGGAGTTCGGCGGTCCCGGATGCGATGGTGCTTGTCATGTGGTTGGTTGGGATGGGGAAATAAAAATTATTGAAAATAAAGAAGATATGTGCTATTGTGTGGTTTCTGATATCGGCCGATGGGGCTGATATGTGTTCAGGTCGACACAGAGTCGGCCACGAGCGAACCCGCCAATCTCACCAGCTATCTGCTGCGGACCGCAATGTAATGTGCACTGCGCCCCTCGCGACGAAACCCTGAGAGACCAGCGAGCTCGAAGACGGGCGCTTCCTCAACCGGATGCGCTCACGGAGAAAGAAGTAACGATGTCTAAGAAATTGTTTGTTGGAAGTCTGAGCTGGGGCGTTAACGACGACTCATTGCGCGATGCATTTAGCGTCCACGGCCCAATCAGTGAGGCCGTTGTGATCAGTGATCGCGACACCGGCCGTTCGCGTGGCTTTGGCTTCGTGACCTTTGAGGATGACGATGCGGCTGACAAGGCCGTGGCGGCCCTCAATGGTACCGAGCTCGACGGCCGTTCCATCCGCGTTGACGTGGCCCAGGCCAAAGAGCGCAGCCATGGCGGCGGCGGTGGCAATCGCAGCGCCAGCGGTTGGTAAACCCTCAGCCCTAGTTCTGAAACCCCTCCCCGCGGAGGGGTTTTTTTTTATTGTGCATCTCACGCTCTCGGATGGGTGCCACGGATGGATGGACGCCACGTTCCGCATTGTTCGTTTCTCGACATTCAGGTCGCTGTGATGGAGAATCTGGACTTGGACACACGGTTTCGGAGTAACAGGGGGAGCCGGCCCGCGGCCCGAAAGGACGGATTTCCATGGCGTTGAGCGCATTCGACGACAAGACCCGGGAGCCCGGGCCCGAGGAGGTGGCGGCTGTTCTGGGTTCGGCCGCTGAGCTTTGGAAAGAGCTCATCTCGGAGCTCGGCACTCGGTTCGACCCGCTGGCTCTCGACTGGGTGTTTTCCGGCAAGAAGTGGGGATGGAGTCTTCGGCTCAAACAAAAGAAACGCGCGGTGGTCTACCTGACACCGGCCGAGGGCCTCTTCTACGCCGGTTTCGCCCTCGGTCAGAAGGCGGTCGATGCGGCTTTCGACAGCGGGCTGCCTCGAAAGGTGCTCGACACCATCAACAGCGCACCAAAATACGCCGAAGGCCGGGGAGTTCGGCTCGAGGTTCACAACCACGAGGATGTCGACAGCGTGCTCCTGCTGGCGAAGATCAAGATGACGAACTGAGGTGGATAGGCTTCCCAAGGGCCGGAAGCGGAAGAGGCTCGAAGAGTGGTTCGATGCGCTGGTCGAGACCATCGAGTGCCTGCCGTGGGATGCGGCGACCAGCCGCGAGTGGGCACGCCTCGTGACGGAAATTCGCGGTCGCGGTCGGACGATGCCGCTGTTCGACAGCATGATCGCGGCCACGGCCCGGGCGCACAACCTGATCATCGTGACCAGGAACGTACGCGACTTCGAGCCCTGCGGGGCGGAGGTGGTGAACCCGTTTTCCGGACACGGTGGGGCCGATAAGGTCCACGAGCCCGCAAGTTCGTATCGCTCGTGACCGGTCGCGCGGAGCCGAGAGGACGCCGATGCTGCAAATGGCTGATGTCCATTGATGGGCCGGTGACTCGCGAAAATTCACGACGACTATGTGAGCAGCTCTGAAGCTGGGCCAAGGCCCAGCCTACGTCGGCTGGGGATCTCGCGGCTGTTGGGAAACCAATCAAGGGACTCGCGAGCATCGGGAATTAGCGCCTCATTCGCCGGCGTTATCCGGAGCACCACAAACCGGCCCAAGACTCGGAACGAATCAACAGGCGCCCACACGGCCGGGTGATGCGCACCACGTGCCACATCGTTGCCTTGTGACCGGATCCGGATGGGATCGGATCGTCCGGGCGGCACGCCGATGAGATCGACGCCGCAAGGGTGCGGGGGGTTCGACGCCAAGCGATGAGGACCCACTCCCCACCTTGTTTGGCGAGCACATCGGTGCATCGGCCGTGGGTCGTCTTGCGGATTGCGGCCGATTGTCGAGGCCCTTGCACCATTCTTCCGGGATTGTGCGCTTCTTCTACGCCAGTCGTTTAGACAGGTGAAGACGTTGTTTTGGGCTGCCGCGAATCGCTTGACTTCGGCCCGGCAACGATGGAAGGAGGCCACTCCATGTTCCGCCAGCTCGTCTCTGCGCTTCTGATCATCCTCTGCGTGCCGGCTCTCACCCTGGCCGGAGACCTCGAACCCAGCGGCCCACCCGGCCCGACCATGAAGACCCTCGATGAGATCCCGCCGACCTGGAGCGAGCGCCTGGACTCCACTGACGGCAGCATCCTCCCTCTCTTCCTGGGGTGCGACTCGAGTCGCTTCGAGTGCATTTTCAGTTCCGGCTCTCCGGTTCCCACCCCAAAAGCGGTCCTGGACAAGGAGACAGGTCTCGTCTGGGAACGCTCTCCGGACAACGGTTTCGGACCCTGGGCCTATGCCGTTCAGGTCTGTCACGCCGTCGAGATTGGCGGCCGTTGGGGGTGGCGCCTTCCAACCATCGAGGAGCTCACGAGTCTCCTCGACTCGTCTCAGCCGGAACCGCATCTTCCGGAAGGGAGCCCTTTCTACGGCGTCCAGCTCGGTGGACAGGGTTATTGGACTCAGACCACCGACTCTGAGAACGACACTCTCGCATGGTATGTCCCCTTCGAGATTGGGGCGCCGAACGTCCAGTCCAAATCAAGCAGCGACTTCGTTTGGTGTGTGCGAGGCGGACATGGCAACGGTGGGCTCTGACTTCGTCGTCCGTCTGGGGCGGTCCACGAAGAGGACCGATAGACCAGCCCCTTCGCACGTCCCCCGGACTCTCTGTGTGTGGGCGACCACAATCCTCCTGCTCTCGAACCCGCTCGGTCTGGCAGCCGAAACCATCGACCCGGATCTCAACGGTTCTCAGTATGCCTGGTCCGAGACCACGGGTTGGATCAACGCCGAGCCACGCGGCGACGGTGGTCCCGGCACGCATATCGCCGCCGACTGGATCACGGGCTGGATGTGGTCCGAGAACATCGGTTGGATCAGCCTCTCGTGCGAGAACACCGCGAGCTGCGCCGTTGTCGACTACGGTGTCCGACACGGGACCAGCGGGCAGCTAGAAGGCTTTGCCTGGGCCGAAAACGCCGGGTGGATCAGCTTCTCATGCGAAAACACGGGATCATGCGCAGTCGTCGATTACGGAGTAACCGTCGTCCGAGGCACCGGCGACATCTCAGGCTTCGCGTGGGCGGAGAACCTCGGGTGGATCAGTCTCTCGTGCACCAACACAGCCTCGTGTACCAACGTGGATTTCGGCATCAAGACGACGACTCCCCTCCCCGAGCATCTCTTCTTCGACGGCTTCGAGTCCGGCAACACGATAATCTGGAGCACAACGGTTCAATGATGATGGAAAGGCGCAAGGCACGTAGGGTTTGGCACTCTTCTTCCGCCTCCTCAGAAGGCAAACAGCGCTCCCTGCACGATCTTCGTCGAGTAGCAGCTCTGGTCGAGTGTCAGGTAAGTCCCGTCGATCTGACGGTGGTCGGACCGGTAGACCCGTGCATGTTCTTCTGACCAGAAGAAGACGCTTTCTCGTCAATATCCGTCGATGATCGTCGGGTCTTTGAACTCGCTCCAGTTGATCTCGGGCTCGAAAACCAATGGACTCTCCCCTCCCCTTACGATCCGATGGTTCAGTTCGCTGTCGACCACGATCTCCATCGCTTCGCCACAATGGGCGCAGGTGGTCTGAATCTCGATTTCGAGGAAGCTCTTCCGCAGTTGCCCTTGCACGAAGGGCGTCGCCATCGCGTCTTCAGCTCAAGCAGCGTCCAGGCGTTCGCCGGTGCCGAAGACGAGGCGGTGTCCCGTCTGCTCCGCTGTCACGGGGAAGGCCCACGACACTTTTGCTCCACCTGCCCGGACGAGGAAGAACAGGTTTCTCTCGAGGTCCTCGACAACGCTCGATGTACGTGTTCGGGAGAGTTGCAGCGCACGGGAGATGTCATCCAGCGCAATCGGCCGGCCCAGCCGCGGGAGTTCTCGCACGACGAAGTTCCGAACCAGATGGTGATCGTGAGACATGAACTCGAGACGTCGCCTGATGAACTCCGGTGCTTGTTTGAGCTCAGTTTCCCAGTCGTTGCGTGAGATCGATGTGATGCGTTTTCCGCGGCCGACGAGAATCGTCTCTGGCATGTGACCTCCATCCGAGTCGAATTGAAAATGAACGCCGGAGGCTGCCGCAATCGACGTCATCGACAGCGGTGATTCCCGCGTTGGGTTGGTTGCGTCTTGGGTTGATGAGGTCGAACCGCCCTTCTCGGTTCGAAAGAATAAAAGATGGGTCGCGTTCAGACCTTTGTCAAGCAATTTGGCTGAATCGGGTATGAATCGAGAGGTGGTTCAGATGGGTGCGGATGGACGCCACCAACCGAATCCGTTTCCACCAATGTGCTCGGCGGGAGGTTCCCTACGAATTATTGGTCTTGTGAGGTGTGGATGGTGAATAATCGATAGGATGCGAAAACCCGGGAATGGAATCTTTCGGTCGTGGCGGTGGGCAGCGGTCGCCCTCGCGATGTTGCAGTTGACGGTCGCCTCGGGCGTTCGCAGCCAGGAGGTTCTGACCCTCGACGCCGACCGGATTGCGCACGGCATCTCCCTTCACCAGGGATGGAGCTACCACGGTGGTGACAACCTTGCATGGGCCGATCCCGGCACCGATGATTCGACGTGGCCGGTGGTTTCATCCCGATTTCTCGAGCTCGATGAGTTGCCCGGGGGATGGCAGGGAGTCGGCTGGTTCCGGCTACGGCTCAGGTTGGATCCAAAGATCGACAAGGCGCACCTGAGCCTGCACGTCAACCAGGCGGGGGCCTCGGAGGTGTATCTCGACGGCAAGTTGGTTTCCCGGTTCGGCACCGTCGCGGGCGGATCGGATGGGGAGACCCCGGTGTTCCCGAGAAATCTCACTTCCTTCGACATTTCCTCCGGAGTCGAGCGAGTGATGGCAGTGCGCTACTCCAACGTCACCGGGCATGAGGTGGGCCACGAGATTCTCCGGCCGACCCGGGGCTTCTCGATAACCGTGGCGTCCACCGAAGGCCTGTCCGGGTTGTTCGTGCGTCTGGTTCGCAAGTCAACCGCCTCTCTGTTCGCGACCTTCGGCATCTTCATTGCCCTCGCGCTGGTCCATCTCCTGCTCTTCGCCCTCAGCCCGCAGCATCGGGACCACCTCTTCTTCGCCGCCTTCGCAGCGGCGGTGGCCGCGAGCCTGCTCGCTCGTTCGGCCTCGCTCGCCGCGCCTGAGCTCGCCTCCGTTTTGTTGTTCTACAAAATCGGCGCAACCTTCACGGTGGCCTGGGCGGTGATCGGAATCCTCCTCGAGCTGAGCACTCTCGAGCGGGTCGTAAAGGTCCGCCACTGGGTGCTGTGCGCCGCGGGGGTGGTGGTCCTCGCGGAGCTCTGGTCCTGGCCGACCCTGCGCGAACCGGTTCTGCTCAAGGCCTACCTGGTGGTCGCAGCCGCAGAGATGCTGTGGCTGGCGATCCAGGTTCTCGTGCGAGGCCGACCCGAGAGCTGGGTGGTGGGCGCCGGCTTCAGCCTGCTCGCCATCGGGGTCGGGAGCGACATCCTGGACGACGTTCTGCACCTCGGACTGATCAATACCGAGCTCCCCTACTACCTCGGGCTGATGGCCGGGGCGGTGTCGCTGTCTCTCTATTTGTCACGGGACTTCGCACGGACCAATCGCCGGCTCGAGACCAAGCTCGAGGAGGTGCACGAGCTCACCGCGCGGACCATCGAGCAGGAACGGCGAGCCGCGAGGGAGGAGACCGAGCGACTGGTTCTGGCCGCCGACAACCGGCGCAAGACCGAGGAGCTGGAACGCGCACGTGAGCTCCAACTGGCCATGCTGCCGCGCGACAGGCCGCAGCACCCGGCCTTCGATGTGGCGTTTCGAATGCTCACCGCCTCCGAGGTCGGGGGTGACTACTACGACTTCATCGAGGGGGACGACGGGAGGCTCACAGTGGTCGTCGGCGACGCCACCGGCCACGGGCTGCACGCCGGGATGGTGGTGTCGGTGGCCAAGAGCATCTTCCGCACCTGCGATCACCACCAGTCCCTCACATCGGTTCTGCAGCGCATCGCGGCCGGGCTCGAGAGCTTCCACCAGCGTCTTGCCGGCATGGCTTTGGTGCTGCTGAGGTTGCAACGGGGGCGGTGTCGGTTCGTGTCGGCGGGAATGCCTCCGTTGCTCGTGTGGCGCAGTTCATCCGGAGAGGTGGAGGAACATCTGGTCCCGGCCGTGCCTCTCGCCACCATGGCCGACCCGGACTACACCGAGCATCAGATCACCCTCGCCCTCGGCGATACCATCCTCTCAACCAGCGACGGTCTCGCCGAGATCGCCGATCAAGAGGGCGAGCCCTTCGGGTACGATCGAATCCGCGATCGATTCGAGACCATCGCCGAGCATGGCGCCGAAGAGGTGGTCGACGAGCTTTTCAAGGACGCGGTGACGCACCTCGCCGGGCGGGAGCCGCAGGACGACATCACCATCGTCGTGGTGAAAGCGCGGGTGTAGAGAGAGCGCCCCTCGAGGGGATCAGATGGGTGGCCACCCTCGCTCCGGCCGCAGCTGTTTCGCTTTGCGCGACCGAGGTTCAGAATCTGCTTCGGCACGCCATCTGGACCGATTCACGAGACGTCGGTACCGGCACCGACTGAACAGGTGTTCGTGCCGACTGCCTGGGCGCAGCCCGACGACTGCCTGACGGCGAGGCGGCGGAACCGCTCGGAACCGAGGCGCGACGGCCGAGCCACCACACGAGAGGCAAGGTCACGGCGATTTGAATCGCGACACCGGTCGCGAGCATCCCGGGATGGCCAGCCAGACCGGCTTCGAATCCGGATATCCAGGTGACGTGAGCACTCAGAGTGCCGAGCTGAAACACGACAATCGCCACGAGCAGCCCGATGCCGCCACGAACCCAACGCCAGATCGCGAGCCCATAGACGGTCTCGACCGTGAAGGCGACCAGGGGCAGACCATAGATGCCGGTGCCGAGCTCGAGATCCCAGCCGAACCACACAACGGCGATATCCGGCACGTGCGTGGTCAGGTCGAGCACAAGATGTGAAAGGATCCCGAGCCCGATCGCGAGACCGGCGCGACGGAACCCGATGTACGCAACACCGGCGAGCAACACGGCCGAGGCGATTGAGTGCGAGTAGGGCATGTGGGTGAGGTGAATATCGGCAATGGTGTGGACTTCACTTTCGACGGAGATCGACTCGATACCGAGCCAGTTGAACGCGATCCACAGAAGCTCCATGAGCTGGACCGAAATCAGTAGCCCGGCGAGGGGCACGTAGTCGAACTTCTTTTTCAATGCGATTGCGGTAATGGCGTGATTCATGGCGTTCATATCGGTGCCTCCTGATCTTCTCTGGTTAGCGTTTGCTAACTCTTCAGTCAAAAAAATACGACGGACTCACGAAAGGGCCCGACGCAGCGTTTGTTCGAGATCGTCATCGTACTTCGACGCGGGGCCGCTGATCCCACCGAGATAGACCAGGCGCGACAGCTGACCGAGAGCTCCCGCGATCACGGAAACTCGGACTTCGATGTCGATGTTCCGCGGAACACATCCTTCAGCTTCGCCCATTTCGATGAGTTCGCGAATGAGCGTGATGATAGTCCGCCTTTTCATCGCGCGCGGCACCTCGGACCAGAACGTCGAGAGGTGATCGACGGCGAAGATCACGGCGTCCGGATACGCGTCGAAACCGGCGGTGAACGTGCGGACGAGGGCTCGAAGCTTGAGATCAAAGCTGTCGCTTCCGCCCATCTTCGCATCGAGCATGTGCACGCATTCGCGATAGCATGCAACAAAGAGCTCGAGCGCTAGCGCATCCTTGCTCTCGAAATGTTTGTACAGCGCCGGATTCGTATAACCCGCCGCGGCGGCGATGTCACGAATCGTCGTCTCTCGGAGCCCCTTGCGGGAGAACAGGCGCAGGGCCTCGACCATGATCTCCCGCTTGGCCGGCGCGTCGGTCTCGGATACAAAAAAAGCCTGGCTCATGACTCGAAGTTAGCATATGCTAACCTCGCTGTCAACTCAACTGCGGTGCCACGGAGAATCCCCACAATCCTTGCGATCCACCAACACCCTCTTCGATCGTGTGGGGATGGGATAGATCACACCCCAACCGATCCTGACGTCACGCCGGGTTGGCAGGGGCGGGGTTGAATGTTCCAGTAGGCTCAAAGACACCCGTCATCCCATTGGGATTCTTCCCGTCGCCCCGAGTGTTCTAGCTTTCAAGCGGGCCCTCGAACGCATGGAGGCGAGTTTGATCAAGGACAACGACAGCACGTGTGTCGACGGCGACCATCTGGTGGGGTCTCGAGAGAGCAAACTCGAACCATTGACGATCATCATCTACGGCGCCACCGGAGATCTCACCTGGCGCAAGCTGATCCCGGCGCTCTATGAGCTGTATTCGTTGAGCAGCTTGCCGGCTCCCTTTCGAATTGTCGGAACGGGCCGATCGGAGCTTGGCGACCAACAGTGGCGTGACCGGCTGCGCGAAGGTATGGAGCTCATCGGCGACCACGATCTTTCACGCTGGCATGACTTTGCAGCTGCCCTGAGCTACATCCAGGCGCATCCCGACGCACCCGAGCAGTTCGACAACCTGGCCCGCACCGTGCGCGAAACCAACGGCGACGCCGGCACCGGTGCCAACCTCCTTCACTACTTCGCTCTACCACCCTCGATGTACGAACCGGTGGCGGACGCGATCGCGCGCTGCGGCTTGGCGCACGAGTACCACGGGGGCGTCGGCTGGTCCCGGCTGGTCGTGGAGAAGCCCTTCGGCCGCGATCTTCGGAGCGCCCAACGCCTCAACCGGAAGCTGCTTTCCGACTTCGCCGAGCATCAGATCTTCCGGATCGACCACTATCTGGCCAAGGAGACGGTGCAGAACGTGCTCGCCTTCCGCCTGGCCAACACGATCTTCGAGCCCCTGTGGAACCGCAACCACATCGACCATGTCCGAATCATCGCCGCCGAGACCCTCGGTGTCGAGCAGCGTGCCGGCTACTACGAAGAGGCCGGCGTGCTCCGCGACATGCTCCAGAACCACATGATGCAGCTGCTGGCGGTCACCGCCATCGAACCGCCCGCCCGTTGGCAGTCCGAGCGGGTTCGGGATGAACGGGCCAAGCTCTTCCGCAGCCTGCAGCCCCTTCCGGCGGAGGTGGACGTCTTCGACTTCATCACCCTGGGTCAGTATGGAGCGGGTGAGGTGGACGGGCGTCGGGTGCCGGCCTACCGGGACGAACCCGGGGTGGCCCGAGACTCGCTGACGCCCACCTACGCGCGCATGAAGGTCTTCATCAACAACTGGCGGTGGCAGGGCGTCCCCTTCTACCTGACCTCGGGCAAGCGGCTCGACCGCAAGGTCTCCGAGGCCGTGATCCAGTTCAAGGAGGTGCCCAACTCCATGTTCCGCGGCATCGCAGGCGATTCGATGGCGGCCAACCGCCTGACCCTGGGATTTCAGCCCGAGGAGATCATCTCGGTCGACTTCCTCACCAAGGCGCCTGGGCCGCGGCTGCATCTTCGTCCGGCCTCACTGAGCTTCGACTACTCGGCCGGAGACGAGGCGTCGCGGATCGACGCCTACGCCAAGGTCCTGCTCGACTGTATGGCGGGCGATCACATGCTGTTCTGGCGCCAGGACGGCATCGAGGAGAGCTGGCGCTTCCTCGAGCCCGTTCTCTCACGCTGCGAAACCTGCGCCGAGCGCTCCGAAAATCTGCACTTCTATCCGGCGGGTAGCTCCGGCCCGCGGCGCGCCCTCGACATGATGCCCTTGGGAGGGTCGTGAAACCCGTGAACCACCCCCGCCCACAGTTCCTCCACTTCGCCGACGTGGAGGCTGCCGGCAACGCAGCAGCGCACGAGATCGCCCGGACGTTGATCGACGCAGTTGAGGCGCGCTCCACCGCAACGCTCGTCCTTGCCGGCGGCTCGACGCCCCGATCGATCCATGCGCGCCTCGCCGATCACGAGTCGTCGCCGCCGGTGCCCTGGCATCTCGTTCATCTGTTCTGGGGAGACGAGCGCTGCGTTCCGCCGGACGACGAGGCCGGCAACTACGCCATGGCGCGGTCGTCGCTGCTCGACCGAATCGAAATCCCACCCGGGAATGTCCACCGCATCCGCGGCGAGCTTCGACCATCCGACGCGGCCGCCCGCTACGACGCCGACCTGCGACGGCACTTCGGCGACGGCCGTCCACCTGCCTTCGACTGCGTCATGCTCGGCATGGGCGCCGACGGACACACCGCCTCGTTGTTTCCGGGCGATCCGCTGAGCGACGAGACCGAGCGTTGGGTCGGCACGAGCGACGGGCTCAATGCCTCGCCGCCGGTGCCGCGGGTCAGCCTCACCCTGCCGATCCTCAACGCTGCGCGAAAGGTCGTCTTTGTCGTCTCGGGAGCGGCCAAGCGGCGCGTTGTCAGCGAGATCGAAGAACAAGCCGAGGGCTTCCGGCGCTACCCGGCCGCCCGGGTCCGCTGTCCGGGCTCGACGCTGTGGTTTGTCGCAGCGGACAGCTGACTGGTTTCCGGGAACGGAAAAGGAAGGAGCTCTCTTATATCCCTCTGATCCACTCAAACGTCCTGTCTCGAGGAAATAGGCATGAAAAGGCGCCCTGGAAGTTCTTCCCGTCGCGCTGTCTTTTACGGTTCCACCCTCTGAGTATTGCAAAAATTACCATAAGTTCTCAGAATACTCCCAAAGGAGAACCACAATGCCAGGGCGCCCGAAACGAAAGGTCACCTACTCTCTTCCCGAGGAACTGGTCGAGTCCATCGCCAGCGTCGTCCGCGACGGTGCTGCCCCCTCCTACAGCGCTTTCGTCGAGAATGCACTCGCCGAAGGGGTCCGCAACGCGCGGGAAGATGCGCTCGCCCGTGCATTCAGCGACGCGGCCGCCGACCCCGATTTTCTCGACGATGTCGAAGAGACCTCACGTGTGTTCCATCACATCGATGCCGAGTCCGACGGAGCCGGCGAGTGAGCACCCCCGGCTTTCAGTGGTCCGTCTACACCGTCGACTTCGACCCGGTTGTGGGATCGGAACAGGCCGGCCGACGGCCCGTTCTCATCGTCTCCCGAGAGACCGCCAACGTGGCGTTGCCGGTCGTCACGGTGATCCCGTTGACCGGTCGGAAGCGGGGTCGTCGGATCTACCCGAACGAGACGCTCCTGGCGAAGGGTGCGGCCGGGCTCGCTCGCGACTCCATCGCCATGGCCCACCAGCTCCGTACCCTATCAAAGCTCCGCCTGCGCACACACCTCGGAAGAGTCGACAACCCGGTCGTGCGGCAGGCTGTCCGTGCAGCCATCCGAACCCAGCTTGATCTGGACTGATCACCGGCCGGCAGACCGCAACCCCTACTCGCTGACCTGGACACCCTTCCAGAAGGCGATGTGGTCCTTGATCTGAGCGGCCGCGGCCTTGGGATCCGGGTAGTACCAGGCCGCATCCCGGTTGGTCTGTCCGCCCGCGATCACGTGGTAGTAGTGGGCGGTTCCCTTCCACGGGCAGACCGATGTGGTGTCGCTCGGCTCCAGGTGATCCCGGCTCACCGCATCCGGGGGAAAGTACACGTTGCCCTCGACGGACTCGAAGGTGTCGGACTCGGCGATGACTACGTCGTTCCATGTTGCTTGCGGCATGCTGACCCTCCCGATCGTTATCCTGGCCAACTGTCCCAGACGGTGGTTTCTTCCCCGCGGGCGATGGGCCCGGCCGGCCGAGCCCGCACTCGGCGATCGCCGCACGGACTCATCGACGGGACGAGACGATGCGATCGCGCAACCTTTTCGCCGCCATCTCAACCGAGAATCCGTCGACATCGACATCCCGGTTGGCCGATCGCATCAGGTGGTTGGAGATCGAGTTGACGAGTGGTTTCAGCGTCGCCTCGAGCTTGCCGTCGCGGGCCGCCTCGGGCGACAGCAGCAGCACCGCATCGTATGGCGGGAAGGCCTGCTTCGGGTCGCTCAGCACCTCGAGATCGAAGGCGTCGATCCTGCCGTCGGTCGAGTAGGCGGTGATCAGATCAACCGCTCCGTCACGGACCGCGCCGTACATGAATGTCGAGTCCATCCCGCGAGTTCGCACACCGTCGAGACCGTAGATCTCGCGCACCCTTGTCCACTCGAGGCGCCCGAAGAACTCCGGGTCGCCGGCGATGGTGAACCGTGGTGCGATCGGCCCGAGATCGGCGATGCTCCTGATCCCGAGATCGGCGGCTCGATCACGACGCATGGCCAGGGCGTAGGCATTTTCGAACCCGAGCGGACCAACGGTGATCACCCCGTGCTC